>NNBU01000048.1_pt1 | contig 75603 bp, 78 predicted proteins | sample 1173781 | NCBI WGS metagenome assembly NNBU01 (sample SAMN07173937, study PRJNA388173) | plant metagenome | biome: Plant school; feature: Soil; material: Symbiotic tissue of Blasia pusilla L.; isolation source: symbiotic tissue sample KVJ2 | host: Blasia pusilla | place: Norway: Troms, Kvaloya...
GGGTTGCAGTTAGTCACAAAATCTAAGAAGAAAATGAAAAATCGTTTGGTAAAACTGATTGATAAGATTCTGTTACGCAAACGTGCTGTAATTGAGTCGGTCAATGACCATCTGAAAAACATTTGTCAAATAGAACACTCTCGCCATCGTAGTCCATTTAACTTTTTGGTTAACTTGATGGCTGGTTTAGCTGCTTATACCTATTTGCCTAAAAAACCTTCAATTGACATTTACCCAAAAGATTTGCCTGCGCTACCTCCTGCCATTTTTTAGTTCCGTCGAACTCACGTTAACTATTAAGTTGAGAACTGGGCACTATACAAAGCCCGCGCAGAGAAAAGTCTGAGCGGGCTTTGTATTTGATGGGCAATTAGTCGGACATAAAATCAATTACCTGAAACTAAAATACTTTCAGGAACCCTCATTAAGCCTCAACTTTTACGCCCTTCCAGAAGGCCACATAACCTTCAATATTCTTAGCTTTCTCTTTGGCGCTGGGATAATACCAAGCCGCATCTTTATTGATTTGTCCATCAACTTCGATGCTGTAGTAACTGGCAACACCTTTCCAAGGACAAGTGGTATGGGTGTTACTTTCTGCGAAATACTGTTTGTTTATGGTGTCAACAGGGAAATAATGGTTGCCTTCCACAACTACGGTATTATCACTTTCGGCTAAAACTGCTCCATTCCAAATTGCTTTCGGCATAAATGACTTTGTAAATAAACTATACACATAAACATTTTGACACTATCAGCTTATTTGTAGTTAATTTATGAAACCTGTGACGCTGCCGAAAGAGTTCAGAAGTCACTAAGAAGCAATGGGTTGTCGGGATTTCCTTCCAGCATTAATTACAATCACTTTTATTTATGAATTTGAAAATTAAAAGCATTTGCTTCTATCGTAAAGATTTTCTAGCATATTGGTATACAAAGTTAATCAGCTAAAACGAAGTTGAATTTAAGTTTATAGCCTCAAGCAAAAAATCTCTAAATCTGTGAGTCAGCGATGCCTGCGGTGAGCTACGCTAACGCACCTTCTAGAAATGCTTGCCACCAAAAGATTTTACCCTGGATATTTTTATGAAACTCACAACCTTTTTCAATTTTGCATATATTGTTGCTTGGATTGATTCTATGTCTAAAATCACTAGACTTCATAGAGCCAAGAATTACAGTGATCCATCAACAAATACAGCCCTCAACTCTGACAATTTCCCTAACTATTCCACAAATGTCAATTACCTCAAGCCATTTGATACTGCTTTTTTAGCTTATTACATGATGGGTCTTGATAATTTTGAATGATCTAAGTTACCTCTGTGCTTTTGAGTGGGAACTGACATCATTTACAGTTGTGTCAATAATTAACCTAGTTTTACTGAGAATAAATTTATGAAATTCGCAACCTTTTTCAATTCTGGACTTATCATTGCTTCTATTGCTTTGATACCTGGGGTTGCTAGCGCTCAAACAGCTAATCTTAACAAGATTATGGGACAAACAAATACAGATTTAAACTCTAACACTTTAGGTGAAAAATCTACAAATGTTAGTTATCTACAACCCTTCAATATTGCCTTTCTAGCTTATCAAGGTAATTTAAAAGAGCAGGGTATTCCCAGTGGAAGCGCTTTAATATCTGAATACCAAATAGGAAAGCTGACTGCAAAAGATTTGGTTGAGGCTGCTATTAGGGCTAATAAGTTACCAGCGCAAGTTTTGAATAACCCAGGTTATCTAAATGCGGTCGATTCGCAGCTGACATCATTAGGCAATACTAATGATTCATGTAACTAGAATATAAATTTGCCAAGCTACTAAGGGATTTGTAAAATGCTATACTCTTATCCTAAAAATTTGAGTAAATAATGTAGTGTAGTCTAAGAAAAGAAAAGCGACTATCTATTCGTTAGCATCATTCTATTTACAAAGATTAAAAAACCAAAACTCCCGCTATCTAGCAGGGGTTTTTAATTTGCACTGAGATGAATCTTTAGTCACTAGACAATCTCACTGCAATCCATAGCCAATCTTTAGAAAATTTAAGATTGCAACTGTCGATAATTAACCTTCTTTAACAAGATTCCGTGGGTTTAAATCCTCGTTATAAAACTATACTTCCGACATCTTTAATCACTCTCTTCAGAGAATATTCTCAGACCTTCGCCGCCAAAGATTTTACGCAAGTATAAATATTTCGAGCTTGGTGTGAGAAATAAAACTTTAAATCCTTAACTAGTACAGCACCGCAGAAATAAACTACCCATTTCAAATCAATGAAACCCTTGCGCTGTATTCATTTTGAATTTTTAATTCTGCCTTGCGATACTAGTGTGTGGGTTTAAGATTTTGCATTTGATTTTTCTCTCATCAAATTAATAAAAGAGCCTTAACTTAAGTGGGCAGGAATAAACTTAACTATATTAAGTAATATCACAATATTGATATTGCTTTGTAGTAAAAGCTTTAACCCTATTTTGAGTTATTTATTCGTTACTACCAACCTTTAATTATTTACGCCTACTTATTTATCTTGGCAAATTAAATATGAAAAAGTTTGACTTTCTGCTTAATTGTCCTTGCATTCTCACTAAAAATCTGATAGCTTCTCATATACATCAGGTTAGATGCTATCTAATAGCAGCTAAAAAACCATTACTTCAACAACCAAGTAAATTAAATTACAGGAGAAAACGATGGGAATAGTAGCAAAAACTCCATTTAAAATTGACGCAAAAGTAAACTGCTCAACCGAAAGCACATTTTTCGATACAAAAATTGACTTAGATTATGGTGACTTACTGATAGTCGATGTTGACACCCAAGAAAAATGGAGTGCGTATGGATTTTCTTCCAAATCATGGGTGAATGCTAATGGCATATCTTTCGCAACACAAACCCATGATGGTATCTATCAAGAGCCATCAGGAACAGCAAGAGGAATAGCGCAATATGCTGACTTTCAATTTCCCTTTGGTAGTCTCGTTGGGACTGTGGACAATGGCACTACCTATTTTCCGATAGGAACCCATTTAGAATTGACAGTTTTAAGATCGGGTAGGCTGAAATTAGTCTTCTGGGGTGGCGATCACAACACAAATGATGGAGCAATAGTAGCGAATATCGAAGTCCGAAAAGCGTTTAATCATGACGCAACAATTGACAACAATATTTCGCTATATGGAAACCATTTTGATGTTCATGCCAAAGTACATAGCTTGGCTGGTAAAGCAGATACAGAGACTCATTTAAATACACATATTGAATTAAAGCCACAGGATGTATTAACAATTGATGTTCACCCCAAAGATTTGTGGAGTATACTCTCGGATAATAGAGTATGGGATATCAATGCTAACGGTTTAGCTGAGGACAATAAGACTAGATATTCTGCTGGATATGCAAGCAAAAATTTTAACTTTCAACACGGTAGTCTAATTGGGACTTTGGATGATGGCAAGACTTATTTTGCTGTAGGAACCCATTTAAAATTGACAGTTTTAAACCCAGGCACACTCAAATTAGTACACTGGGATCAAGATTACACAAATAACAATGGTTCTGTGAGAGCATTTGTCAACGTAGACCGCAAATAAATTACTCTTGGTCTTTGTAAATCTATCTAAATACATATCAGTTAGTTGTATTAGGCTCCGGAATACCCCCTGTATCTTATTAAAAATCCCTTTCTCAATTTATGGTTTTTTAAGGATGCTTATGGAGACTTAATTATTAACTGAATTGTATTTGAATATGTAGTGTTCTTAAACAGGATGTGAACAAATAAGTTTATAGTAGGTAAGCTTTGTTCACATCCTAAATAAGATTGCTTTAATGCGGTTATCGCCATTGAAATACAATCATATCAACATACTAGGTTGCTATCAGTAAAAAGGAGAAAACGATGGGAATAGTACCAAAAACGCCATTTAAAATTGACGCAAAATTAAACTGCTCGACCGAAAGCACATTTTTCGATACAAAAATTGACTTAGAGAATGGGGACTTACTAATAGTTGATGTTGACCCCCAAGAAAAATGGACTTCCTATGCGATTTCTTCCAAATCGTGGGTAAATGCTAACGGTATATCTATTGACCCAAAAACCTATGATGGTATTTATCAAGAACCAGCAGGAACAGCAAGAGGAATATCCCAAGTTGCTGACTTTAAATTTCCCTTCGGCAGTCTGATTGGTACTGTGGACAATGGCACCACCTATTTTCCCGTGGGAACCCATTTAGAATTGACAGTTTTAAAACCAGGTAGGCTGAAATTGGTTTTTTGGGGTGGTGACCACAACACAAATGATGGAGCAATCACAGCGAATGTCGAAGTCCGAAAAGCGTTTAACCATGATGACACAATTGAGAATGATATATCGCTATATGGGAAAAATTTTGATATTCATTCGAGACTACATAGCGTGAATGGCAAAGTGGGTACAGAGACTCATTTAAATACAAATATTCAATTTCAGCCGGAAGATGTACTAACAGTTGATGTTCACCCCAAAGATTTGTGGAGTATATTCTCGGAAAATAGAGTATGGGATGTGAATGCTAATGGTGTAGCTGAATCAGACAATAAGACCAGGTATGGCAATGGATTACCAACCAATAATTTTAATTTTACATACGGTAGTTTGGTTGGAACTTTGGATGATGGTAAAACCTATTTTCCTGTAGGAACCCATTTAAAAATGACAGTTTTAAACCCAGGTACACTCAAATTTGTACACTGGGATGTCAATTACACAGAGAACAATGGTTCTGTGAGAGCATTTCTTAATGTAATTCGCAAAGCAAAACCCCTAATTCCAGGGGATGATGGTAATCTCATTACTGAGCCTAAGACAAGATATAAGATTAAAATAACTGTTTATGTTCCTACCAATATTGGCTACAATAACGCTTTTGGTATTTTTGCAATGAATGATGATGGGAGTGTTGCAGGAGTCAAACCAGGCGAGCCTGATTATGCGGCAACTGTGATTAAAAATCGCATTTCTTTACCGGGCGCAGATGAAGGTTCTTATAAAAAAGGAGATACGTTTCAAGGTGAGTTACTAGGTGGGCCAATATATGGAGTATTCCTGATTGCTAATGGCACTCCAAACCAATTTTTAGAGGTAAACCCCAAAAACGAGCAAAAAGAATGGCGAACTCCTAAAGCTTACTTCTTTAATACAACAGCTAACCCCGATAAAAAATCTCATGTTAAAGTGTCATCGTCAACGGTAGTTGATCCCAATCAAGCATCGGATGTGAAAGGGTTACCGTCAATTGAATATGGTTTTGAGGATTTATACGGTGGAGGGGATCAAGACTTTGATGATCTGATCGTTAAGATAGAAACTTTGGCGATTGAGCCTATCATCTAATCTAAACCGGGTAGCTAATGGGGTAGGGTTAAAGAAGTCGGAAGTCGGAAGTACAGTTTTGTAACGGGGAATTAGCGCTGCATTGCGGTCTTTTCTCCTTGGGTTTGAATTTTCCCCCTTCCCGCGTCGGCAAGGGGGTTAGGTTTTTGGTGGACTTTTCAACATAACGTGAAAAGTCAGTTCTCTAATTACTGTTTGCTGTGTACACACAAGTCCTAAAAACCTAACTTAATGAGGCTTTCCTTTGTTTGCAGCGATCGCTCAATTTATTGCACTTTTAAGTTGATTTGACAATTTTCATGCTCAAGGTAAAATAACTAAAAATACGAGAGCAAGAAAAGTTTGTGGTGAATATATCCCACATCCCCAAATTACTCATACCACCCTCTCTTTTGGGGTCAGAAGTCGGTTCTTTTACTGAGTTTACAGTCACTCAACGAATGCCTGCGATCGCTCGCCGAGTTATCGCAGAAAATAATTTTCCATCTGAGATTAATATCAGATTGGAAAATTTGGCTACAGAACTCCCGACAGGAATTTTGCCACCTCTTTTAAATGATACTGCTGGAGATTTTTCCACCTGGAATACATATTTAGAATTTTACAAGGATCAACGTTGGATAGATGTTCCTTGGTTTTTTGCCGAAACTTATTTTTTTCGGTTAATTCTGGAAATTACCAATTATTTTCGTCCAGGTGTATGGCGAGGTGTCGATCCGTTTGAGTTGCAAAAATCTCAAGGTTTAGAAGCATCTCTAGGATCGATTATTTTGCTGTGTGATCAGGCTAAAAATTGGTTGGATAATTCAAAATTGAAGGGAGAATCAAACCAAACAGCTTTAATTCCACTCTTATATTTTGCTTTGTGGGGAAATCGAGTTGACTTGAGCTTATGGTCAGCATTCGACAGTGACCGCAGTCGTTTTGATATTCAAACCCAACTAGCTCACATCCTAGTAAATGATGCTTCCCAAGTCACGGATTTGTTAACTAGTTCTCAAGGTGGGCGGATTGATTTTGTTGTAGATAATGCTGGCTTTGAACTTGTTTGTGATTTATGTTTAGTAGATTTCTTGTTAAATAGCAGATTGGTTAATCAAGTTTATCTACACTTGAAACCACATCCAACTTTTGTATCTGATGCCATGATTAAGGATGTACATTACACAAAAAATTTTTTAGCCGCTACTGGACATGAACAAGTTACATCCTTTGCTAAAAGATTGCAAGAAAATATTGTATCAGGGCGTTTAGTCCTATCTGAGGATTACTTTTGGACATCGCCTTTAGCATTTTGGGAAATACCCAACTCCCTGAAAAATGAATTAGCCAATGCGAGTTTGGTTATAGTCAAAGGAGATGCAAATTATCGCCGATTATTAGGCGATCTCCACTGGGATTTTACCACCAACATTGCAGATATAGTCTGCTACTTACCCGTACCAATGGTAGCTCTACGTACCCTAAAGTCAGAAGTAGTAGTAGGTTTAAAACCAGAAGTGATTGAAGAATTAGCAAAATCCGACTCTTCTTGGTTGACAAATGGACAGTGGGGTGTAATTCAGTTGGTTGTTTAAGCAATTCTGAAAAATCGAGATAATTTGTAAGACAAGTATAAGTATCTTCACTACTTATGGCGTCGTCTACCCTACCCGTATTACCACAACCAGCTTAGGATAGACTAGAAACGCTTTTTGAGAAAAATGGTAGAAAAAATCACAGCTGTGTTTAATGGCAAAGTGTTCTATCCGACTGAACCGATCGCACTGCCAATCAATACCCACGTGCGAATCAGTATTGAAATTTTACCGCCAAGTGAACATGAAACGGTATCATTTCTGCAAACGGCGCGATCGCTCAACCTTGAAGGGCCGTCTGACTGGTCTACCAATATAGATAAATATTTATACAGTAAGTAAATTATTAAGTAAACTTTTCATGCATTCTGAAGTCTTTCTTGATACATCATTTGCCATTGCCTTATCTGCACCGAGCGATCGCTTGCATGACCGAGCCTTACATCTGGCTAAAATGTTACAAGCCTCAGAAACTCGTTTAGTGACAACACAAGCGGTGATGTTGGAAATTGGCAATGCCTTATCCCAACAACCTTATCGTCAGGCGGCAATCATATTATTAAATTCTCTAGTAGCAGACTCCAAAGTAGAAATTGTTCCCCTCTCCCAAGAACTCTACGAACGTGCTTTCGAGTTATATCGAGAACGAACAGAGAAAGAATGGGGATTTGTCGATTGCGTATCTTTTATTGTGATGGAATATAGCGGAATCACTGAAGCACTCACTGCTGATGAGCATTTTCAACAAGCAGGCTTTCGAGCATTACTGCGAGAAAATTTGCCTTAAGGATTGGGGATTGGGCATTAGACATGGGACATGGGGCATTGGTTATTCACAAATGACTAATGACAAATGACTAATGACTAATGACAAATAACTAATGACAATTAAATATTTCGTTACAATCAGCTTGTGCGTTAGGCATTCAAGAGTTATCAGCCATGAAATTGATTTTCGATCCACCGATTCCTGTAAAAATTCAAAAGATGAAGGAACGGGTGCGGTGGATGCATCCAAGTTTTGTGCAACGGGGAATTGACCAAACCAGCATTGTTATAGACGATCACAAGCAGGATAATCCAGAATTTTCCTTTATGGTTATCGGTGATTCTGGCACCAAATCCCATTCTCGACACCACCCCCAACGACAAGTTGCCGAACTAATGCTTCCTCACCGCGATGATTGCAGTTTTGTGTTGCACACGGGTGATGTAATCTATGTCGTGGGTTCCCAAGAGTATTATTCGACAAACTTTATTGAACCTTACCGAGAATTTCTTGTAGGTGGCGACAACCCGAAAAGCATTCCTTATGATCGCATGGTGTTTAATCTGCCATTCTTGCCAGTCCTTGGGAATCATGATTACTACGATGTGCCGTTGATGTACCGTCTATTTACTGGCACAACCTCGTCACTACGTCGCCTGTTCCGCTACAAAGATATCGAGATTGGCTGGCATGGATCGTATCAAGGTAATGCTTATGCACGAGCATTTATGGACTATACCCAAGCGATCGCTTCTCCACAAGATTTAGAACGTCATTTAGATCGGCATTACACTGCTAAGACTGACACAGGGCGCTGTTTGCGTTACGAACCTGGAAAGTTTACCCGCTTACCTAATCGCTATTACACCTTTCGTTACGGCGGGATTGACTTTTTTGCACTAGATTCTAATACCTTTAATACACCGTCACCTTTACCTGCAACTCAAGAGGGGGAAATTTACCGCCGAGAATTGCAAAAGCGCCGCGATGAGATCGATCAAGAAGAATTGCAGATTTTGAAAATATGCGATCGCCTCAACCCAGATAAACCCATCGAAGCGGAACAACTTGATGAACTTGGCGCCAAATTAGACCAAATAGACGAAATAAAAATCGATATTGAAAAACAACTAGCATCTCATAAAATGCCTGCCATCGACTTTGAACAACTTGAATGGCTGCGAAGCAGACTAATCGAATCTTGGAACACCTCCGAGGTGCGCGGACGTGTAATCTTTTTCCACCATCCTCCCTACGTCACAGAAGCTACCAAGTGGCATCAAGCCCAAACCTTGGCAGTTCGCCACCGCTTGCGCTGGGTATTTGAACAAGTCGCACAAACTCTTGGTTCTCTAATTAAAGAACGTCCCATAGTCGATTTGATTTTAAATGGTCACGCTCACTGTTTGGAGCATCTTTGCACAACTGATACCGGATTTGCTGACTCCCACATTAACTGTATTATCTCTGGTGGTAGTGGTCATCGTCCCCGCTATCAACGGCGAGAGGGGACTGAATTAATGGAGACTTTTGCTGAGATTGCAGGTAAACCCACCCGTAAAGTTGCTGATTCAATGCTTTTTGTGGGTCGTCAGAACTACAATTTCCAGAACCGACTGCCTTACTCATGTGTGCGGATTGATGTTCTAGATGGTCGCCCGCCCAAGTTTATCATCAGACCACTGATTACTGAACGGGTTGAAGATGAGTGGTATAACAGTGAACTTGAACCTTTTGTGATTTAAATAGCCAAGCACAGTTGTGGCATAACTGTTGCTACCATACGACTATGGCGCAGTAATCACCGCCACTGGGCAATGGGCTTTACTCAGAATTGCATCTACTCTGTGACCGAAGAAAACGCGACCCGTAACCATTCGGATATTACTCCCTAGAATAATTAAGTCAACTTCCTTGGTTTGGGCAAACTTGAGGATTTCCCTTTCCGGACTGGTTCCTTGAAGAATATATGTTTTGACATCAGCACCCAGATTGCGGCCAATTACTGCTTGCTGTTCGAGCATATCGTGAGCAATTTCCTTCACTGGAGCTAGCGATCGCTGTTCGTAAAGAATATACTCAACCTGTGGCAAATTAATCACGTTAACGATCATCACTAATGCGCCTGTTTGAGCAGCGATCGTACTTGCCATCTCTACAGCATTTTTGCTATATTCTGTCCCCACCGTTGGCACTAGAATCTTGTTCAGCTTTTGTTGAGCGATTTTGCATATCTCGCCTTTGGGGTGGGGTAAATGTGACTTTACCACCATCGTTGCACAAGGCGCTTCTTGGACAACTCGATCTACAAGCAAATTGAACAATGCTTTCTGCGGGCTTATCTGTTCAGAAGCTCCCAGCACGATTAAGTCATAGTTTTTGTTCGCTTCATTCAGAATGACCTCCGCTTTATTCCGCCCAGATTCCGTTTTTGTTTGCAGGGTGGTATCAGCAGGTAGTTGCATTTCCTCAGTAACAGAAGCCAGAGCTTGCTCGGCGGCAGTATCTTTAAACTGGGTTGCCGCCATCCGGCGGGTTCTGCTTTCAGGTTGCTTATTACTCAGGGCATATAGAGATGTAACTTCTATCGAGTTTTGGTGAGCCATGTAACCGACTAGTTGCGCTGCGAGTTGGATGTTAGGGCCACCACTAGTGGGTATTAAGACACGGTGAATCTGCTTGATAAAGCTGCGGCTATCTTGGTCTTCTTGTTCCAAACGTCGAGCTTCTTCTTCACCCATAACAACTTTTGATAAAGTCCAGCGCAGTAGGGGTGGAGCCATTAAGGAAGTGACGATCGCTACCATGACAATAATCGAGTACATCTGGGGATTCAGCACTCCCAAAGATAAACCAATGGTGGCAACGACAATTTCCATTGCCCCGCGAGCATTCATCCCAGAACCCATTGCCAAACCTTCCCAATGACTTAAGCCGCCGATGCGAGAACCAAGGTAAGCACCTGTAAATTTGCCAACACAGGCGACAGCGAGAACAATCAAGCCAAATAGCAACGTTTGTGGGACTAACAGAGCTAGCAAATTAACTTTCAAGCCAGCTGAAGCAAAGAAAATTGGCGCTAGAAAGCTTGCTGTGAAGACTTCTAACATGTGTCCAGCTTCATTGCTAAAACGGCGGGATTGACCTGCTAGAATCCCCATTACAAAAGCACCTAATGCCGCTTCTAGACCTAATCCGTGGGTAAGTGCGGCTGCCGAGAGCGAAAGAATCAGCACAACCGACATACTAGCGGCGATTCCACCAACATAGTCATCAACCCAGCGCAAAATCTGGTCTACAATTGTACGTCCAATTGTGAAGGCGATCGCTAGAAACAATATAGCTGCGCTCACGGAATGAAAAATTGCCCCAAAGTCAAACTTGCCACTACTAGCTAGACCTGAAACCACAGAAAGTAAAATCCAGCCAATGGTGTCGTCAGTCATACCGGCGGCTAAGGTAACTTGACCAATGTCACGGCGAATCAGGTTTAAGTCCATCAGCACCTTAGCAATCACTGGGACTGCCGAAATACTCATGGCTGTGGCGATAAACAAACTAAATACTAGTCGCTTTTCTGGGTCGGCTAAAAAACTATTTGGGAGTAGCCAGCCCAATCCGAATCCGGTGATAAACGGGATAATAATTCCGCCCAGTGAAATCAGTAGAGCCGTTTTACCCTTACGAAGAATCAGCTTGAGATCCGTCTCCAACCCAGTCACAATCAGCAAAAATAATACGCCTAACCAAGAAATCACCGAAAGTAAATTAGACTGTTCCTGACTTTTGGGAAAGATGTCCGCCTGTAAGTCTGGAAGAAGCAAACCAAATAAAGAAGGGCCAAGCAGTACACCCGCCAGTAATTCTCCAACAACAGGCGGTAGGTTAATCCGGCGCATCAACTCACCTAATCCCCGCGCTACGAGAAGCAACAGTGACAGTTGCACCAGCACCAACAGCAGTTCATGATGACCGAGAGGTTTAATTACACCGTCACCAACTACTTTCTGGGCAGCGAGTACAGGCGCTAACATTAGGGACAGGTTTTGCATATAAGCGTCCAAAGGTTGGATTACAAATTTTTAAAGGAGCTGTTCAAGTAAATCCTGAAAATGTTTACTTCCACATCGGTCTAGGAGATTAAATTGTCAGTTGTTGATGGTAATATTATTCATCAACAACTGACAGTAAATTCAGATTAATGTAATTAGTCAGATGCGCTAATTTGATAATAGGGAATTGGCAAAACACATTCCAAAATGACAAAGTATGAACAAAGTAACTAACATCTAATTTCTTACCTTAGATATTTATAAATATAGCCCTTTGCTTTCTAAGTGAGTTACAAAATGCAGGACTCAGGTATCAGATATAAATCAAGACAGTTCAGTTAGTGTCAAAAACCTTAAGTTGTGTAGGTTGGGTGAAGCAAAGCGCAACCCAACAAAGCCCTGGAAATGTTGGGTTGCGCTTTGCTTCACCCAACCTACAATTTTTCTTAACTGAACTGTATTGAGATATAAATAGTTTCTCCTCCAGCCTCCTGATAAGGACAAGCACTATTAATAGAAGTAAAAAACACATTCAGTGTTACAAGCTTCAATAAACTTAAATCTTTTGTAATTTCAACACCGTGCGATGCCTACGGCAGTAAATTAAGCACCTTCATTACTTGAAAATCAAATCCAAACGTTGCTGGGTTGCTTTAAGTGAGTCTGTTGGCGAACTTTTACCCAACAATACAGATTCAATTGCCCGACCTACACTGTCAGAAATCCGATTATAACCAGGAAATATTGGACGCGATCGCCCATATTGAGCTTGATCTAAAAATACCTTCACCTGTGGTACTTTTTTTACAAAATCCTGATATTTTGGATTTTGACGAGACTTTAAATTCACAGGCAAATAGCCTGTTCCTAATGCTAATTCTATCTGAAATTGTTCACTCAAAGCATATTCGACAAACTTAAAAGCTGCTCTTTCACGTTCTGGTGTGGTTTTGAAAAAGAAGAGATTCTCACCTCCAATAACAGTAGCCGGTTTCTGCCCAACAGGAATTGGGAAAACATCAAAATCGACACCAGTCTCTTGAAATTGCCCCAGAGTCCAAGGGCCATTTAATTGCATTGCGACTTTACCACTTAGCAAGTCATCAGTCTCATAACCCCGTTCTGGGCCAGATAAAATAGCGGAACCGTCCGTAATTAAATTGCGCCAGAATTGCAAAGCAGCGATCGCTCCTTGATTATCTTGCAAATCTACTGCTGCTGCATTCTGTGAATCACCACTCACCAACTCGCCGCCACCACTCCACAGAAACGGTAGCCAGGTAAATACTGTAAATTCTCCCTTCCCCAAAGGCAGAAACATCCCATATTGATCTGTTTGTCCATCACCATTGGTATCACGAGTTAATTTTCTCGCAACTTGTCCAAACTCCTGCCAAGTCCGAGGTAATTCAGTAATTCCTGCTGCTTTAAACAAACTCGGACGATAAAAAATACCAACATTATTCGTAGCAAAGGGCACAGACCAAATCTTACCGTTATATTTCATAGATGCATACAAAGCTGGGTCAATTTCGGCTTTAATTGAAGATTTTTCAAGCATTTCATCCAAAGCTAAAATCGCATCAAGTTCTACCAATTGACCTGCGATTGTTGGGTTATACCACAACAAATCTGGGGGTGCATTTCCTACAACCGCCGCTAAAATCTTGGGCGTTTGCTGATCCTGTTGTCCGACATAAAGTGACTCTACTTGAATATCTGGATAGGATTGATTGAATTTGTCTACCAGCTTTTGCAGCACATCCCGATTTGGCGGCGGATTTACACCTTGCCACAAGGTTAAATGAATTACTTTATCTTCCTTAACACCAGGTATGATAGCTTGACATCCAACTAAAGCTATGATGCCCACTAATAATACAAGCAGCAAGCTTCTAAAGTAGTGTGACACTTTCTTGATTTTTCGCTTGGCATAGCGAGGAGGGGAAAAAAAATCGTGCATAATGTTCATTAAATTGGGCATTGGGTATGGGGCATTGAGCATTGTTATTTTTCTCCTGCTTCCCACTCCCTTTTACCAAATGCACCTTTGCATCAGGGCAAAAGCTAGATACATCCTAATCTTGAATAGAGTTTTGATAATTTCAGATTATGGCAGGACACAGTAAATGGGCAAATATTAAGCGCCAGAAGGCCGTAGTAGATGCAAAAAAGGGAAAAACCTTTACTCAATTATCTAGGGCGATTATTGTTGCTGCTAGAAGCGGCGTACCAGATCCGGCGCTAAATTTTCAACTTCGCACGGCAATAGACAAGGCAAAGGCTGCGAGTATCCCTAATGATAATATTGAACGAGCGATCGCTAAAGGTGCAGGAACTTTTGGCGGCGATAGTGCTACCTTTGAAGCAATTCGCTACGAAGGTTACGGCCCTGGTGGTGTAGCGATTTTAATCGAAGCCCTTACAGATAATCGTAATCGCACTGCTGCTGACTTGCGTGTAGCTTTTAGTAAAAATGGTGGCAATCTTGGTGAAACAGGTTGCGTTAGCTGGATGTTTGACCAAAAAGGCGTTTGTGTAGTTCAGGGTGTGGTTGACGAAGAACGGCTTTTAGAAGCATCTCTCGAAGGCAGTGCCGAGTCTTATGAGATGATTGAAGATGAAATGGCTGAGGTCTTTACTGATATAGGAAATTTAGAAACCCTTAGCCAGACACTCAAAGATCAAGGCTTTAAGGTAATTGATGCCGAATTGCGCTGGATTCCCAGTAATAGTGTAGAAGTTACTGATCCTAATCAGGCGCGATCGCTTTTTAAGTTAATTGATACTCTAGAAGGCTTGGATGACGTGCAAAATGTCACAGCTAACTTTGAGGTAACAGAAGAATTGATGGCTCTCAGCATTTCTTAATCAAAGTTCACACAGACATCATAGGCAAATGGTAATTATTGGGATGATGTCCAAAATTTTACTAGGACTTACGCACACTCTACGAATTCTCGGCGTTCTTCTCTAACGAGACGCTGCGCGTTCACGTAGTGTCTCGAAGAGAAGGCGGTTCGATAAATTAAGCTTTTTAGCAATTTTTGCGTAAGTCCTATTTACATCTAAGTTTGAAATGCCAGCAAGTATTGTGGCTATGAGTATTTTTTAGCCCAATACGGTTCAGTTAAAGCCAAAAACCTTAAACTGCGTAGGTTGGGGAGCCACTGCGTTGGGCGGGTTTCCCGACTTGTTCGCGCAGCGTCTCCCCTTGGGAGAAGCAAGTGGCGTTTGAGGAACGAAACCCAACATTTATCGGGTTTTGTTGGGTTTCACTTCGTTCAACCCAACCTACGATTATCCTTAACTGAACCGTATTGTTTTTTAGCCAAGTATTCCGAATAAGTCCTATATTTTACGGTTGTAAAAATAGACATGAAAGATTCATATCAATTACAAGCTGATGACATATCCCTATTAGATAGTTAGATTGTTGATTACCTAATAAGGATTTTCAAGTGAATAAGTTCGCTAAAGCTTTACTTTTGGCTTTAATCTTTGCTGCCCCTGCAACCGTTTTTGCATCTCAAGCTCAAGCTAAAACTATCCATGTTTCTAACACAAAAGCTAGCAAAGTTAAACAACTGAAACATCACAAACATCATAAGCATCATGCTAAGAACCTAGTTCATAAAACTCATAAATAGTTACTATTACTCGCAAAAGTTTCTAGTAGCTCTGTAATCAAGTTTAGTATTGGTTTCTCTGAAAAAATAGTTGTATTATTTAACCCCGATGAAATCCCTACCAATCATCGGGTTTTTTTATTAACTTGTTAATGATGGCGCGATCGCCTAAAAATCAAAATTTTATATTAAATTAAAACTAAAAAAATTTCTAGGCTACCAGTTAATGTTTAGGCGTCAAGTTGCTAAAAGTTGGTTGATGAGGCGATCGCCTAATTCTACATACCACATACAATTAGTTTTTAGAACATCTATGAAAGCAGAATCGCTTCTTTGTAAGCTTGAAGAGCGTTTGCTTCTACCAGATGTACGAAAGTAGTCAGCTAATTTTACAAAAAAGGCTCAAGCATTGATGCCTGAGCCTTTTCTAGATTCAATTAAGTTACTTTTGTCTCTTTAGCTTAGTAGCGGCTATTACGGTTGTAGCCGCCACCACCACGGTTGCCACCACCAAAGGAACCACCTTTGTCTTCTCTGGGCTTGGCTTTATTTACCTTTAGGTCACGACCAAGCCATTCAGCACCATCAAGAGCTTCTATAGCTTTTGTTTCTTCATCTTCTGAACTCATTTCCACGAAAGCAAAGCCACGTAAACGACCTGTTTCACGGTCAGTGGGTAGTTGAACACGCTTTACAGCGCCATATTCTGCAAATACAGCACTCAGCGCATCTTGTGTAACATCATAGGAGAGGTTACCTACGTAAATTGACATCAAATGTCTCCAAAATCATAAGTTTGTAGAGATTTAGATTTCGGAGAGAAGTCTGTAATACCAAAAGGGAAAAGCCTGTCAATACTAAAAACAAACACTGTCGCCGAATTAATTCTCATTTCACTTCCCATGATGACATAGCAACTAACTTTCTGGGGGAAAGTTTGAAAAAATGTTATAAAAAGTTATACAGGTAGTTGATCAGCTAATGAAATGAGCAATAAAACCAGGGCTGGAGTTTAGCCAATACTGTTCGGTTAAGGTTTTTTGATGAAAATTCTAGATCACAAAGAAGCGATAAATCGCCGTCAAGACGAAAGACTAATTATTGTAGAGACGGCGATTCATCGCGTCTCTTGCCTTATTGGGAGTTTAGCTAAATGCTGGCTAGCCCCAAATGGGTGAGGTTACAGTCAAAGGAACTCAGGTGATAAACTAACTCTCCACTCTCTTTTCTAAATATTGACCAATCATCAACTGCTCACCAGCACGGGAGATAATGGTTTGCCTGGTGCGGTATTTGCTGCCAATTAGCTTTAACTCTTCCTCAAACACTGAACCGTTGTACTCAGTTCGCAAACACAGTGTTTTCGGGTTGGAGAAATAATACTGGGCGGTGACTGGTTTGGATATGGCAAAACCGCGATCGCGATACAAAATGTTTCCTACAGCCCCAAATATTGTTGAACCTTGCGACTCTTTCTTTGCCTTCAGTACATCTGTACTTTCCCACGTAACTGCTGCACCACAGATCAAACTACCTGCATCAGATAAATCGTGCATCTGAGCTAGCTTTTGCAATTCATCACAGCCCTGCTGGAGAAAATTGATCGTAACTATACTCTCCATCTCCTTGGTTTCTCCCTCAGGTAGGGTATAGTAACGCCGTTGCGATCGCCACTTTCCCCCTGATTCCTCGAAAAATTCAGAAATCTGGGATTCGTCAGCAGTTTGTGCAATTTTTAACAGAGATGTCACGTCTTACCTTCCTCACATAATGCAAATATATTTCTGGCAAAAGTTAATTCTTGCTGTTGTTGCCATAACACTGATCGATCGCCCTGTTTCTTGCCATGTTACGCAAGGGGGTAAGAAAAAATAGTGTTCACTAAGACATTATAGACACAAAAAGCAATAAATCTTTAATATTTTTAACATATATGAAATACGGTAAGTATTAGTAGTTACGGTAGAATAAAATCAAATACCGAATATAAAAAACAAGGGTAATCATTTTTTAACACTGCCCATTTATGTTAGGATATGGAGCTTTTTAGCTCATATCTTTAGAAAAAGCCAAATTTAGCCTACGGGTAGATTCCAGAAAAATGACAAATATTTATACTAATGTTTATAATTTGTTAACTGCAAGAAGATTATCTACCTCTGCGTAAGAAGTAGAGCGGTGAGAAGTTTTGGACTTTTGTGGGAAAGCAGTAGTTTTTGATGCAAAAAATTACTGTCAGACAGCTTATTCATTCTCGCCGTTTTTTGTTAATGATATCTCTCAAAATTACTTGGTAAAACACGGCTGTTTAACCCCAAAAGCTCCCCAATAGGAGAAAAATAAATGATTTTGGACACAAATAAGCCGCACAAACAGGTGAAAATGACAGATCCAGTAGCCACTAACCAACTAATTAATATCCAGTTAGATTCAGTTGTGAAGACTGAGGTGGCTACCGCAGATTTAAAGAGTAGACTTCTTGCAAAAAGTACTTGTGCAATCAGTAGGAAAGGTAAAGAAGGAAATTATTCCCTTTCTTCCAATTCTGTAAGAAGTTTATTAATTCCCTGTTTGGTAGGTATAGGACTGTTGACGGCGAGTTGCGGATCACTGCCCAAGGAAGCAGCCGAAGCACAATCTCAGCAACCTGGTGGTGGAGAACGCGGTGGTGGAACGCCTGTAGATGCCGCGATCGCTCGAACTGACTCCCTGCAAACACAACCAGAATATACAGGTAATACAACACCTTTTCGGATTGTATCAGTGCGATCGCAGGTAGAAGCCCGGTTGTTGGCTTTGAACTTAGATGTGGGCGATACCGTTAAGCTTGGGCAAAACGTCGGGCAGTTAGACGATGCCATACTTTTGACCGAATTAAAGCAAGCAGAAGCAGAACTAGCAGCCCTCAAATCAGAAGTAGCGAGGGCAACTAATCAGGTAAGTAATGCCCGTGCAGACGTTGAACGGGCGCGGCTAGAAGTAGTACAAGCTCAGGCAGACTCCAAACGGCAACAGGATCTATTCAAAGCCGGAGCGATCGCTGAACAAACTGCCCAGCAAGCACGTACCCAGGCGCAAACAGCCGCACAGGCACTACGGGCAGCCCAAGAGCAAGTTCGTACAGAACAGCAAGCCGTTGCTGCCGCCCAAGGTAGAGTACTTGCCCAACAGGCATTGGTTGCCCAAACCAAAGAGCGTAGGTCTTATGCTCGACTCACATCACCCATCACTGGCGTAGTCACAGAAAAGGTGACAGAACCAGGCAACCTTCTGCAAGCAGGTAGCGAAGTCTTGAAAATTGGTGACTTTAACCGTGTCAAAGTCGTCGTGCAAGTTTCCGAATTAGAACTGGCACAAATTCAAGTTGGGCAGTCTGTACAAGTCCGCTTAGATGCCTTCCCCAACGAAACATTAATTGGCAGAGTTACGCGCATTTCCCCAGCTGCCGATGCCACATCTCGTTTGATACCTGTAGAGGTAGTGATTCCCAACAATCAAGGGAAGATTGGTAGCGGATTACTGGCGCGAGTCAATTTTGAAACTCAGGCTCAACAGCGAGTAGTAGTGCCACAAACGGCTATTCAAAAACAAGCCGGGGCAGCAAAAGGAGCAGGGGCAGCAAAAAGAGCAGGTGGAGAGCAAGAAAACCCATCTGGAACGCTATTTGTAGTCAAAGACACGGATGGTAAGACGAAAGTAGCAGCACGTGCTGTCACTTTAGGAAAAAGGGTCGATGGCAAAGTTGAAATTCTATCTGGCTTACAAGCCGGGGAGCGCTATGTTGTTCGCAGTGGTCAACCCCTAAAAGATGGAGCCTCTGTACGTTTATCAATTCTTTCCGAAACAGCAGAGTCATCCCCTAAGGGGAATTAAAAATTCAAAATGTTTTTGAAATTTTTCATTTTGCCTTTTTAATTGGAGCACAGCAACAGTAATGCAGCAAGTAAAAAACGGCGGCGGATTTAGCCTCAGTGCTATATCAATCCGCCAACACATCGGCACACTCATGCTCACCCTCGCAGTGATAGTTCTGGGTGTCTTTTTTGTCGTCAAATTACCCGTGGATTTACTACCATCAATTACCTATCCTCGGATTGGTGTGCGAATACAAGCACCTGGAGTTTCCCCAGAGGTAGCAGTTGATGAAGTTACAAGACCCCTAGAAGAAGCCTTTGCGGCTACCGAGGGTGTAGTACAGATTTTTTCCCAAACTCGTGAGGGACAGATAAATTTGGATCTGTTCTTTCAACCAGGTGGCAATATTGACCAAGCTTTAAACGATGCCACAGCTGCTTTTAACAGAGCTAGAAGCACATTACCAGATGCGATCGAAGAACCACGCTTATTTAAAGTCGATCCTTCTCAATTGCCAGTTTACGAATTGGCATTAACTTCGCCCTCCCTAGAAGGCGTTGATTTGCGCGTTTTTGCCGAAGAAGAACTAGCCCGCGAACTGAGTGTTGTATCCGGAGTCGCAGGGGTAGATATATCGGGAGGAGTTCAAGAAGAAGTTAGGGTAAATATTGATTTGGATCGGTTGCAAGCTTTGGGTGTCGGTTTGACAGATGTCTTAGATGAACTCAGAGATCGCAACATAGATATTTCTGGCGGTCGGATTTTAGGCCAGAATTCTGAACCATTAACCCGTACCGTTGGGCGGTTCCAAAATGCCAATGAAATCAGCAATCTTTCTTTTGAAGTCTCTTCCCCCGCTACGTTATCGACCTCATCGACCTCATCTATCCCCACCTCCTCTATTCCCAACCGCCGCGTCTATTTGCGCGACTTTGCCGAAGTCATTGATGGCTCAGAACAACAACGGGTGTACGTTCTACTCAATGGGGAAGAAGCTGTAAAAGTTAGCATCCAAAAGCAGCCCGATGCTAACACCATCAATGTTGTCGAGGGTGTGAAAAAACGCTTGGAAGAACTCCGCCAATCTGGGGTAATTCCCGAAGGGACAGTTCTTACACCCACCTTGGATGAGTCGCGGTTTATTAGCAACTCTATCTCGAATGTTACCAGCTCTGGATTGATCGGCACTGCACTAGCTGCGATCGCAGTTCTCCTATTTCTTGGTTCTCTACGACAAACTTTCATCATCGTCCTAGCCATTCCCTTAGCAACCCTAGCTGCCATCATCTTGATGGGGCTATTTGGCTTATCTCTCAACGTTTTTAGTTTGGGTGGTTTGGCATTGGGTGTGGGTATTGTGGTAGATAACTCCATCGTCATGTTGGAGAACATTGCCGAGGGGGCTGGAATGACTCCCGGTAAGGATAATAAAACCCGCTTGACTTCGCAGCAACTAATTTACCAGGCAGAAAAAAGTAGCCAAGAAGTAGAATCAGCTTTAATTGCTTCCACTAGTACAAACTTGGTGGCAGTATTACCGTTTTTGCTCATCGGCGGCTTTATCGCACTACTATTTAATGAGTTAATTCTCACCATCACCTTTTCGGTTGCGGCTTCAATTTTGATTGCCGTAACCGTTGTACCGATGCTTGCCTCCCGGATGTTGGCATGGAAATTTTCTAGCCGTCTGAGCGAATTTTGGCTATTGCAAAAGTTTAATAACCGCTTTGATGCTTCTACGAGAGGATACGGTAGTTTTTTAGCAGGGATATTACGCTGGCGGGTGGCTACCGTAGCGATCGCAATTATCGTTTTTGGCGGCGGCAGTTTGTGGATGGCTCCGCAAATTCCCCAAGAAATTCTCCCCCGCATCAACACCGGACAAGCCAACTTAAACGCCCAATTTCCTCCCGGTACACCTTTAGAAACCAACCAAAAAGTAATGGTTGCGGTGGATGAGATTATCCGCAAGCAGCCAGAAACAGAATATGTTTTCTCTACAATTGGTGGCTCCCTGTTTGGAAACACTACAAATGCTAATGCCCTACGAGCTTCCAGCAACATTACCCTGAAAACTGGTACTAATGTCCAAGCTTATGTAGAACGAGTTACCAAGGAGTTAAATAAGCTAAATTTAGCAGGAATTCGCCTGCGCCTTTCCCCTGGTCAAGTAAGGGGTTTGATTCTCAGCAACTCTCCGATCCGTGGTGCTGATGTTGACGTGATGCTTCAGGGAAATGACGTAAATAATTTAGAAGAAGCTGGTCGTCAGGTACTAGCAGCCTTGGAAGAACAAGCTACACTAGCGAGATTTCGTCCCGATGCAGACGATCGCCAACCAGAAATTCAGATTCTTCCTGACTGGGAGAGAGTTTCAGCTTTGGGTTTAACTACCACACAAATTGGGGAAACAATTCAGACTGCTCTTGAAGGTAGCGTACCAACTCAGTTGCAACGCGGCAACCGTTTAGTCGATGTTCGCGTAAAGTTGAATGAAAAATCGTTGCAAGCAGCTTCTCAATTGCAGAGGTTGCCATTGTTTGTGGATAACAATCGCCAAATTCGCTTGAGTGATGTTGCCAAAATTGCTGAAGCTCAAGCCCCAGGAGAAGTTCAGCGAATTAACCAGCGTCAGGTTTTCTTAATTGCTGGCAACTTAACTGAGGGAGCTAGCCTTAGTGACGCCCTAGAACAGGTCAGTACGGTACTAGATAGTCTAGATTTACCTGAAGGTGTCAGCCGCTTACCCAGTTCAGCAGCTGAATCTAATCAGCAACTCCAAAGCTCACTACAACTATTAGGTGGATTAGCTGCCTTTCTAGTCTTTGTAGTGATGGCGGTACAATACAATTCGCTCATTGACCCACTAGTAATTATGTTTACAATTCCGTTGGCATTAGCTGGGGGGATTTTTGGACTTTACATCACCAAAACTGCCATTGGGGCGACAGTGATTGTCGGTGCGGTTTTGCTAGTGGGTATTGTGGTCAATAACGCCATTATCATGGTTGAATTGGCGAATCAAATTCTGGAACGGGAAAAAGTTGACCGGAAAACTGCCATTTTGAAAGCTGCACCTCAACGCCTACGACCAATCTTAATGACAACTATTACCACCGTTTTAGGTATGTTTCCCCTAGCGTTAGGAATTGGAGAAGGCTCAGAATTTCTTCAACCATTAGGCGTAGTGGTGTTTTCGGGTTTATCTTTGGCAACAGTGCTGACGCTGTTTATCATCCCCTGTTTTTATACTCTGTTGCACGATTTGCTGGGTGGAAATTGGGCGAAGCCAGTGTTAATCCGGTTGCAGGGATTTACCAAAAAACTTACAAACTAATGAGCATTTAAGTTGCAAATAGTTCTTCTGACTTGATTCTGACCGATAATTGCCAATATTTTGAGAGTGAGGAAGTTATGAGTTATAACTTCCTCACTTTAGTAACTGTTAGCTAGCTAACAGAGTTTTTTCTAGAGAAGTCCAACGGAAGACGCGATCGCCACCCCTCTCAATAACTACTTTCACTCGTGGTTCTAGCTGAGGCAAGTTCGTTAAGTACTCAACTTCTTCATTAGAAAGAATATGCCCTTCAATAATCCACAAGACCAGCCCCTTTGACTTTGGTGGTAACTGTTCTAAATGAGAATTGAGAATTGGGGGTAAATAGTAGACTTGACCTACTGCTGCACCGCTACCAGTAGTTTTTTTACCAAGATGAGGAGGTCTGACTCCATGAACTCTTGTGAGATACGCAGCTACGTCACCCAGTCCCTTAGCGGTAATGTGAAGGGTGGTATAGCCAGCAGCCCGTAGTCGGCGCTGATATCGACCTTCATAACCCCCTTCCAGAGGTACATACACTCCAAGAGCGCCAAATTTTTCCAGATCGCGGATTAAACCGTTGCCAGTGGTAATTAGTGCCATAGATTTTCGTCTTATCCCACTTAGATATCTCTATTATTTACCCTGAACCGATAGATTAAAAGCATTTTTTTGGGCATCGGGAACAGGCAGAGCGGCACAAAGCTTGGAGCAAAGGGGAAAGAGGTAATTTTTTATTCTCCCCCTTGCGCCCTGCCCCATGCTCCCCTGCTTCCCTTACTCCCCACTCCCCAAAAATAGCTCTATAAATTACTGGACAAACATAAATAAATAATTTATATTATTAGATTGTGACCAAAGACGCAAATTAGGTTGACTTTTTACTGTCATTCTCAGGTAGTGTTAGCATCAAAAGCTGATGAATTAATCTAAATTGGATAATCTAACTCAGATTGATCATAGACTGGTAAACTAAGAAAGCTTTCAGGTCAACATTGGAGCTTATGTAGGCTCCAGGGTAAGTTTACTCCTGTGCCTCTGAAAAAGCAGGCAAAATCTTAAACAATAGTTTAAGGTGTTTAGGGAAGTAAAACTGAGCAGCAATGTTGGTTTCATGGCATTACGTCAGTCTCAGTTAAAGGATACTGGGCGGTAAAAACCGCTTAAGTCCAACTGCAACAAGGCAGTAGCCAACCTCCGGGAAGCCGCCCTTCGGGCGTGTATAAATCGGAAAACCCGCCGACAGCGCTGCCTCCAGAAAGTGCCAGAGCAATTGCTTGGACGAAAGCATTGCTGCACACAGCTTAAAGCTGTAGCGCCTTGCATTGATTCCAGAAGTTACTCCTTCCCAACGGGAAGGGACTTGTGGCTGTTCTGGTGATCTATTGAGTGAAGCGAAACAGATTCACCAAGCAGTATGGACACGGTTTGTTGTGTCCCAAAGCATTTGGAGCGGTTTATTGAAGCCATTCCAAATTTCGCAGGCTAACCCAGCCTCAACTGATGCGTACAAAGCGTGTCCTCTAGAGTCCAATTCCAAGGTCAGCAAGTAGAAAGGAGAACCAGTTACTGTGTCTGTAGGTATTCTCGGCACCAAGCTGGGCATGACCCAAATATTTGACGAAGCAGGAGTAGCTATTCCTGTGACTGTCATTCAAGCAGGGCCATGCACCGTTACACAAGTTAAAACGAAACAAACCGACGGTTACTTTGCCATTCAAGTTGGTTATGGCGAAGTCAAACCAAAGGCACTAAACAGACCACTACTGGGTCATTTGGCTAAATCATCTGCCCCAGCATTGCGTCACTTAAATGAATATCACACCGATAGCTCTAGTGACTATGCTTTAGGTCAAGAGATTAAAGCAGATATTTTTAGTGCAGGTCAAATTGTCGATGTCATCGGCACAAGCATCGGTCGCGGATTTGCGGGAAACCAGAAACGCAACAACTTTGCTCGTGGGCCTATGTCACACGGTTCCAAAAACCACAGAGCACCGGGTTCTATTGGTGCTGGTACAACACCAGGTCGTGTCTATCCAGGTAAGCGGATGGCAGGGCGTTTAGGTGGTAAACGTATTACAATCCGCAAACTGACCATAGTAAGAGTTGACGCAGAACGCAACTTATTGCTAATTAAGGGAGCTATTCCTGGTAAACCAGGTGCCTTAGTAAGTGTTGTGCCTGCAAAAGTAGTGGGATAGTCAAAAGTCATTAGTCAAAAGTCATTAGTCAAAAGTCATTGGCTAACGACAAATGGCAAAAGACCAATGACAAATGACAAAGGACAAAGGACAGATAACAAAGATGGTTGAAAGCGTAGTTAAAAATTGGCAAGGAGAACAGGTCGGTGAGACGACCTTCGAGTTGCGCGTTGCCAAGGAAGAAACAGCGTCTCATATTGTGCACCGCGCCTTAGTACGGCAATTGACTAATGCTCGTCAAGGAAATGCCAGTACAAAAACTCGCTCAGAAGTCAGAGGTGGCGGACGTAAACCTTGGAGACAAAAAGGTACTGGTCGCGCTCGTGCAGGGTCTATTCGTTCACCATTGTGGCGTGGTGGTGGTGTAATATTTGGGCCAAAACCCAGAGATTTCAACCTCAAGTTAAACCGCAAAGAGCGACGTTTAGCACTGCGGACAGCATTTGTCAGCCGCATTGACGACTTGATAGTAGTAGAAGAATTTAGCACCGAGCTATCTCGCCCCAAGACTAAAGAATTAGTAGCAGCGCTTGCCCGTTGGGGAGTAGTACCAGAAAGCAAGTCACTGTTAATTTTGTCTGAAATTGCGGATACAGATAACATTTATTTGTCAGCCCGCAATATTGAAAATTTAAAACTAATTGCAGCCGACCAGCTAAATGTTTTTGATTTACTGCACGCTGACAAGATTGTAGTTACGGCATCAGCCCTAGAAAAAATTCAGGAGGTCTACAGTGCCTAGCTTTGACCCCCGTGACCTTGCCGACTTAGTGCGTCGCCCAATTGTCACCGAGAAAGCGACCATCTTGATGGAGCAGAATAAGTACACCTTTGAAGTAATTCCAAAGGCATCTAAGCCAGAAATAAAGGCTGCCATTGAAGACTTATTTCAGGTCAAGGTTGTAAAAGTCAACACTCTCCTACCACCGCGTAAAAAACGGCGCGTTGGTAAATTTATTGGTTATAAACCCCAGTATAAGCGAGCCATTGTCACCGTCGCTCCTGGGGATGAAGACAAGATTAGACAAGTTCTATTCCCAGAAGTTTAACAAAGTTATGAGTTAGGAGTTAAGAGTCAAGAGTTACTAAACTCAAAACTCAAAACTCAAAACTCAGTACTCAGCACTCAGCACTCAGCATTTAAAAATATGGGTACTCGTTCTTATCGCCCTTATACCCCCAGCACTCGCCAAGTTACAATCTCTGACTTTGCGGAAATTACCAAAACCGAGCCAGAGAAATCCTTAACAACCTCGAAGCATCGCGCCAAAGGTCGAAATAACCACGGGCGGATTACTAGTCGTCGCCGGGGTGGCGGACACAAACAGCTTTACCGGATCATCGATTTTAAAAGGGATAAACATAATATTCCTGCCAAAGTCGCAGCGATTGAATACGATCCTAACCGCAATGCCCGAATAGCCCTTTTGTATTACCAAGACGGCGAAAAACGATACATCCTTCACCCCAACGGGTTGAAAGTTGGAACAATAATTATTTCTGGGCCTGAGGCTCCCTTTGAAGATGGTAATGCGTTACCGCTCTCAAAGATTCCCTTGGGTACTAGTGTTCACAACGTAGAATTCACCCCTGGTAAAGGTGGTCAAATTGTCCGTGCTGCTGGTGCTAGCGCTCAAGTTGTGGCAAAAGAAGGTAATTATGTAACTCTCAAGTTGCCTTCAGGAGAAGTCCGCTTGATTAGACGCGAGTGCTACGCCACCATTGGGCAAGTAGGCAACACCGATGCGAGAAACCTGAGTGCAGGTAAAGCAGGGCGAAATCGCTGGAAAGGTCGCCGTCCTAAGGTTAGAGGTAGCGTCATGAACCCAGTGGATCACCCACATGGTGGTGGTGAGGGTAGGGCACCTATCGGTAGATCAGGACCTGTTACACCTTGGGGTAAACCCACATTGGGTGCGAAAACACGCAATCGCAAGAAACTCAGCAGCAAATTGATTGTGCGTCGTCGCCGTAAGTCCTCTAAACGCGGTCGCGGTGGTCGTGAATCATAAGAATTTTAGATTTTAGATTTTGGATTTTAGATTGGGGTCTACTTGTGAACATTGAAAATTTGTGAAACCTGATTGGACACCTAATTATCCAAAATCCGAAATTCTAAATCCTAATTCCTAAATCCTAAATCCAAAATTGAACTATGGGTCGTTCTCTAAAAAAAGGTCCTTTCGTTGCGGATCATCTCCTAAAGAAAATTGAAAAGCTCAACGACAACAACAGAAAAGAAGTTATTAAAACTTGGTCACGAGCTTCGACAATTTTGCCTCTAATGGTAGGTCATACCATAGCTGTTCATAACGGACGCCAACATGTTCCAGTTTTTGTAAATGAACAGATGGTAGGTCACAAGTTGGGTGAATTTGCCCCGACACGCACCTACAGGGGTCATGGAAAAAGCGACAAAAAAGCAGGTAGGTAGTTATTAGTCGTGAAGTCATTAGTCATTAGCTAAAGACAAGTGACAAATGACAAATGACAAATGACAAAATTGGAGAAAATTATGGCTAATGATACTACTGAAGTAAAGGCGATCGCTCGTTTTATCCGCATCTCGGCCTACAAAGTGCGTCGGGTACTTGATCAAATCCGCGGGCGATCGTACCGAGAAGCGTTAATCATTCTGGAATTCATGCCCTATCGCGCCACTGATCCCATATTGAAAGTTCTCAGAAGCGCTGCTGCCAATGCCGAACACAACGCTGGGTTAGATCGGACTCAACTAGTGATTACTCAGGCTTATGCCGATCAAGGTCCATCGCTGAAGAGGTTCCAGCCAAGGGCGCAAGGTCGAGCTTACCAAATTCGCAAGCCAACGTGTCATATTACTGTGGCTGTTGCAGCTGCCCCAGAAAAATAAACACGTTTACACGAATAAATTGCGTAAAGTAAGAAATTTTAGAGGAAGCATTCGTGGGACAGAAGATTCATCCAGTTGGTTTTCGCCTGGGTATTACACATGAACATCAATCCCGTTGGTTTGCTGTTCCTGACCGCTATCCAGAACTTCTACAAGAAGATTACAAACTGCGTCAATACATAGAACAAAAGCTGGGTAGACAGGCTCAAAACAACGCCGGAATTTCCGAAGTAAGGATTGAGCGCAAAGCCGACCAAATCGACTTAGAAGTACGCACGGCTAGACCAGGCGTAGTAGTGGGTCGTGGTGGGCAAGGGATCGAATCCTTACGTACCGGACTTCAAGGATTATTGGGTAGTAATCGCCAAATTCGCATTAACGTAGTTGAAGTCCAACGAGTTGATGCTGATGCCTACCTAATTGCCGAATACATTGCTCAACAATTGGAACGTCGAGTTTCCTTTCGGCGGGTAGTGCGACAGTCGATTCAGCGTGCCCAACGTGCTGGTGTCCAAGGGATTAAAATCCAAGTCAGCGGTCGCCTCAACGGTGCAGAAATTGCCCGGACAGAGTGGACTCGTGAAGGTAGAGTACCTTTACATACCTTACGGGCTGATATTGACTACTCTTATTGCACGGCAAAAACTGTTTACGGCATTTTGGGTATCAAAGTATGGGTGTTTAAGGGAGAGATCATTCCTGGACAGGAACCAGATCCACTACCACCCGCAACGCGTGATCCTCGTGATCGTGGCGATCGCGATCGGGAACCCCGTCGCCGTCAACAACAACGTCGTCGCCAGCAATTTGAAGACCGCTCAAATGAAGGATAAATCGTCATTAGTTATTAGTCATTAGTCATTAGTAAATGGCAGATGACAAATGACAAAGGACGTCACGTGCTTCACTTGGGGAGACCCCAAGACCACAGTGGCTCACAAATGACAAATGACAAGTAACAAATCATGTTAAGCCCTAGAAGAACTAAATTCCGCAAACAACAGCGCGGACGGATGGAGGGACTGGCCAGCCGTGGCAGCACTCTCAACTTCGGTGATTTTGCACTCCAAGCTCAAGAACCTGCTTGGATTACCTCGCGTCAAATCGAGGCTTCCCGTCGGGCAATGACCCGTTATATTCGTCGGGGTGGACAAATTTGGATTCGGATTTTCCCTGATAAACCTGTAACTATGCGTCCTGCTGAAACCCGGATGGGTTCCGGTAAAGGTAATCCAGAGTTTTGGGTAGCTGTAGTCAAACCGGGGCGAATTCTGTTTGAAATCGGTGGAGTTACTGAAGAAATCGCCCGTGAAGCGATGCGTTTGGCTTCATTTAAACTGCCCATCAAAACTAAGTTTATTGTGCGCTCTCAACCACAGGAGCAGGAGTAGCTTATGCCTCTTCCCAAGATTTCAGAAGCTAGAGAATTAAGCGACGAAAAACTCTCTGATGAAATTGTCGCAATCAAAAGACAACTATTTCAGTTGCGCTTGCAAAAAGCCACTAGACAACTAGAAAAGCCCCACCAGTTCCGACAATTGCGACACCGCCTAGCCCAATTGCTGACGCTAGAAACAGAACGCAAACGGGCAGCAAGTCAATCGGCTAAAGAAGAAAAGTAGGAGATTATGGCAGTCAAAGAACGAGTTGGCTTGGTAGTGAGCGATAAAATGCAAAAAACTGTGGTAGTTGCCATAGAAAACCGCGCTCCTCACCCCAAGTACGGCAAGATTGTAGTTAACACTCAACGATATAAAGTTCACGACGAAGAAAATAAGTGTAAAGTAGGCGATCGCGTTCGCATTCAGGAAACTAGACCCCTGAGTAAAACCAAGCGCTGGAAAATCACAGAAGTCCTGAACGTCAAACCTACTTAAACCTCATCGTTGTTAGAAACTAACAACATTACAAGGGAGAATAATTGTGATTCAACCCCAGACTTACCTGAATGTCGCAGATAATAGCGGCGCCCGCAAACTAATGTGCATCCGCATCTTAGGCGGAGGCAATCGTCGTTATGGTTTTATCGGCGATAAAATTATCGCTGTTGTCAAAGATGCTACACCCAACATGGCTGTCAAAAAGTCTGATGTTGTGGAAGCAGTAATTGTTAGGACTCGTAAAGCTGTATCTCGTGATAGCGGTATGAGCATTCGCTTTGATGATAACGCCGCAGTGATCATCAATAAAGACGGTAATCCCAGAGGTACACGGGTTTTTGGCCCAGTTGCACGGGAACTGCGCGATAAAAACTTTACCAAAATTGTTTCTCTGGCTCCGGAGGTGCTTTAATGGCAACCAAACAGGGTACGCCCAAAGTATTCCACAAAATGCACGTCAAAACTGGCGACACCGTACAAGTGATTGCTGGCAAAGACAAAGGAAAAATTGGTGAAATTATCCAGGCACTTCCCCAACTGAGTAAAGTTGTTGTCAAAGGTGTCAACATAAAAACCAAGCACGTAAAACCCCAGCAAGAAGGGGAATCAGGGCGAATTATTACCCAAGAATTCCCGATTCATAGCTCTAACGTGATGCTTTATTCCACCAAGCAAAACGTGGCTAGTCGTGTTTGTTATACCTTTACCTCAGAAGGCAAGAAAGTCAGAAAACTCAAGAAAACTGGCGAGATTCTGGATAAATAAAAATTAGCCAACTTGAAATTTTAGATTTTAAATTTAATCCAAAATCCAAAATCTAAAATCCAAAATTAAAGGTTCCCTGACCAAGCCCAGGGATATCAGGACAAAAAAACTATGCCGACAACAAGACTCAAAACCTTATATCAAGAGACAATCGTCCCCAAGCTGATTAATCAGTTTCAATACACCAACGTTCATCAAGTACCGAAGTTGGTAAAGGTTACGATTAACCGAGGTTTGGGTGAAGCAGCCCAAAATGCGAAGTCGCTAGAGGCATCCATCAACGAAATTGCCTTAGTAACAGGTCAAAAACCAGTGGTGACACGGGCGAAAAAGGCGATCGCTGGCTTTAAGATTCGTCAAGGGATGCCTGTGGGGATCATGGTGACACTCAGAGCCGAACGGATGTATGCCTTTTTTGACCGATTAGTTAGCCTGTCACTACCCAGAATTCGAGATTTTCGCGGCGTTAGCCCTAAAAGCTTTGACGGACGCGGTAACTACACTTTGGGTGTGAGAGAACAGCTAATTTTTCCAGAAGTCGAATACGACAGCATCGATCAAGTACGTGGGATGGATATTTCCATCATCACCACAGCAAAAAACGACGAAGAAGGACGCGCCTTACTTAAAGAATTAGGAATGCCCTTTCGCGATCAATAAGTTCATCTATAGAGGGAACGATGGCGGCTAACGACACAATTGCAGATATGCTGACGCGCATCCGCAATGCCAACCTGGCGCGGCATCAAACTACACAAGTGCCAGCGACAAAAATGACCCGGAGCATTGCCAAAGTGCTACGGGAGGAAGGCTTTATTGCTGAAATCGAAGAAGCAGAAGAAGGGGTAAAACACAATCTAGTGATTTCCCTAAAATATAAGGGTAAAAACCGTCAGCCTCTGATCACCGCCTTAAAGCGGGTGAGTAAGCCTGGCTTGCGTGTTTATTCCAATCGAAAAGAATTACCAAGAGTACTAGGCGGCATTGGCATTGCCATTATTTCTACATCCAGTGGGATTATGACTGACCGCGAAGCGCGGCGTCAGAACTTGGGTGGCGAAGTACTTTGTTACGTTTGGTAGTCATTGGTCATTAGTCATTTGTCATTAGTGAAACACAAAGGACAAAAGGCAAAGGACAAATAACAAAGGACAAAAAGTCATGTCTCGTATTGGTAAACGTCCAATTACTATTCCCGCCAAAGTTGAAGTGGCGATCAATGGTACGAATATTGTGGTGAAAGGCCCGAAAGGAGAACTTTCTCGCACTCTCAGAGATAATGTCTCACTCTCTCAAGAGGGGGAAATATTACACGTAAATCGTCGGGATGAAACTCGCACATCAAAGCAATTGCACGGCTTGAGCCGCACTTTAGTTGCCAACATGGTCGAGGGAGTTTCCCAAGGTTTTCAGCGCCGTCTGGAAATTCAAGGTGTTGGTTATAGGGCACAACTTCAAGGGCGTAACCTAGTTTTAAACATGGGTTATAGCCATCAAGTGCAAATTGAACCACCAGATGGAATTCAGTTTGCCGTAGAAGGTACCACTAACGTCATTGTCAGTGGTTATGACAAAGAAATCGTAGGTAACACAGCCGCTAAAATTCGTGCCGTTCGTCCACCAGAACCTTACAAAGGTAAAGGCATTCGCTATGCCGGTGAAGTGGTCAGACGGAAGGCTGGTAAGACTGGTAAGGGTGGTAAGAAGTAGAAATGAAACTTACTCGTAGAGAATCAAAAAACCGTCGTCATCGGCGCGTTCGTGGCAAAGTTATTGGCTCCCCAGAACGCCCACGTTTAGCGGTATTCCGTTCTAATGAGCATATTTATGCCCAGCTGATTGATGATACTCAGCATCAAACCATCGTAGCTGCATCGACTGTAGAACCAGAGTTGAAATCTAGTTTAGCGTCATGTGCAAACCGCGATGCATCGGTACAAGTTGGTAAGTTGATCGCAGTGCGATCGCTAGAAAAAGGCATCACCAAAGTAGTCTTTGATCGCGGTGGTAACTTATATCATGGTCGTGTCAAAGCACTAGCAGATGCAGCACGCGAAGCTGGTTTAGATTTCTAAAGTCATTAGTCATTAGTCATTAGTTATTGGACAAATGACAACTGACAAATGACAACTGACCCTTCGGGTGATGCCTCCGGCACGCCAAGGGCGAACGCCAGTTACTCATGGGGGAGACCCCCAAGACCGCACTGGCTCACAAATGACGTTCACCAGAGCATAAATAAATTATGGCAACAGAGCGTAAAAGTAGAACAAAGCGTGCCAAAAAAGAAGAAACCACTTGGCAAGAGCGGGTTATCCAAATCCGCCGCGTAAGTAAAGTGGTCAAAGGTGGTAAAAAACTCAGCTTCCGAGCGATCGTTGTCGTTGGTAACGAACGCGGTCAGGTTGGTGTCGGAGTAGGCAAAGCTTCAGATGTAATTGGTGCAGTCAAAAAAGGCGTAGCCGACGGCAAAAAACACCTCATTGATGTTCCAATCACCAAATCTAACTCCATCCCCCATCCCATTGATGGTGTCGGTGGCGGTGCAAAAGTGATTATGCGTCCAGCCTCACCTGGTACTGGGGTAATTGCGGGTGGTGCTGTGCGAACTGTGTTGGAATTAGCAGGAGTTCGTAACGTTTTAGCCAAGCAACTAGGCTCAAACAATCCGCTCAATAATGCTAGAGCCGCAGTTAACGCCTTATCTACACTGCGTACCCTTTCTGAGGTCGCCGAAGATCGCGGTATTCCTATTCAAAATCTCTACATCTAATTTAGTCATTAGTCATTGGTCATGAGTCATTAGTGAATAACAAAGGACAAATGACAAATGACAAACGACAAATGACAAACGACAAATGAGAACTTGATAACTTATGAGACTCCATGATGTTAAGCCGCAAAAAGGCTCAAAGAAACGCAAGAAGCGTGTAGCCAGAGGTATTTCTGCCGGACAAGGTGCCAGTGCTGGTTTAGGTATGCGGGGTCAAAAATCTCGTTCTGGTAGTGGTACCCGACCAGGTTTTGAAGGTGGTCAACAGCCACTGTACCGCCGCTTACCTAAGCTGAAGGGCTTTCCGATTGTTAATCAGAAGATTTACACTACGATTAATGTAGAGAAGCTAGCCTCCCTTCCCGCTAATACGGAAGTAACTTTGACCTCCTTGAAAGCCGCAGGTATCCTGACTGCTGTCAAAGGGCCATTGAAAGTTTTAGGTAACGGGGAATTGAGCATTCCGCTCAAGGTACAAGCGGCAGCTTTTACAGTTTCAGCTCGTAGCAAAATTGAGGCAGCTGGTGGTAGTTGTGAAGTCTTATGAGTGAGCCGGAACAGCGCACTTAAATGCAAGCCAACTCGCTGCCAGTGCTTGGTTCACTATAAAGGTAGCACTCTATGATCAGTCGAGATAAAGCCCCAACGGCTCAAGAAACTTTTATGCAGATGGCACAGGCAGCTGGCCTCAGAGGTAGGCTGCTTGTCACCGTCGGTATTTTGATTTTGGTTCGCCTGGGTATCTTCTTACCCGTTCCAGGCATTGATAGACCGAGATTTGCTGAAGCTATATCGGGCAGTAATTCCATATTCGGCTTATTGGATATATTTTCCGGGCGGGGACTTTCGACTTTGGGAGTCTTTGCTTTAGGAATTTTGCCCTTCATTAATGCGTCTATTATCATCCAATTGCTCACTGCGGCGATTCCAACTTTAGAAAATTTACAGAAAAATGAAGGTGAAGCTGGTCGGCGAAAAATATCGCAAATTACCCGTTATGTCACTGTAGGTTGGGCAATCCTTCAAAGTACAGCTTTTTCGGCATTATTCCTCCAGCAATTTGCCTTAAAGCCAGGGCCTATCTTTGTAGCTGAAACTGCGATCGCTCTGACTGCTGGTTCCATGTTCGTCATGTGGGCATCAGAACTAATTACAGAACGGGGTATTGGGAACGGAGCATCATTGTTGATTTTTGTCAACATTGTTGCCTCATTACCAAAAGCCTTAGGCGATACCATCGACTTGGTGCAAGTCGGCGGTCGTGAAACAGTGGGTCGCGTGATCGTTCTGATCTTAGTTTTCCTCGCAACAATTGTTGGTATTGTAATTGTGCAAGAAGGAATGCGCCGTATCCCAATTATTTCGGCTCGTCGCCAAGTAGGTCGGAGAGTTTTGGCAGAGCAGCGTAGCTATCTGCCCCTGCGGCTGAATCAAGGCGGCGTGATGCCAATTATTTTTGCTGCTGCCATCCTCAGTTTGCCACTACTGATCGCCAACTTTACTAAAAATGCCGAATTGGCGAATATAGTTAACACTTATCTGAGTCCAGGCGGTTCTAGCTCCTGGGTCTATGCTTTGGTGTACATGGTTTCCATCGTTTTCTTCAGCTACTTCTATTCTTCGTTGATTCTCAACCCAGTAGATGTGGCGCAGAACTTGAAGAAAATGGGTTCTAGTATTCCTGGAATTCGTCCTGGCAAGGCAACTAGCGAGTATATCGAACGCGTTTCCAACCGACTCACTTTTTTGGGTGCGATCTTTTTGGGCTTGGTTGCGATTATCCCTACCGCCGTGGAAAGCGCTTTGAATGTGAAAACTTTCCAAGGAATAGGTGCTACCTCTTTGTTAATTTTAGTTGGCGTAGCAATTGAAACAGCTAAACAAGTCCAAACTTATGTCATCTCTCAGCGCTATGAAGGAATGGTGAAATAATAGTGACGCGACTAATCTTCTTGGGGCCACCTGGAGCGGGTAAAGGAACACAAGCTCAAACTTTGGCTGAACACTTGAATATTCCTCATATTTCCACTGGTGAAATATTGAGACAAGCCATGAAAGAGCAAACTAATCTGGGAATCAAGGCTCAAAGTTATGTTGATAGCGGCGAGTTAGTACCCGACCAGCTAGTGCAGGACTTGGTACAGGAGCGCCTCAATCAACCAGATGCCAAAAATGGTTGGATTCTTGATGGTTTTCCCCGCAAAGTGACCCAAGCAGCTTTTCTGGAGGAGTTACTGGAAGAAATACATCAGAGTGGCGAAAAAGTAGTCAATCTAGATGCACCAGATGAAGTTGTCATAGCACGTTTGCTTTCTAGAGGACGAAAAGATGATACCGAAGAGGTGATTCGTCGTCGTTTAGAAGTGTACCGCGCTGAAACTGCACCTTTAATTGATTATTATGGCGATCGCGAAAAACTCCTAACAGTCAATGGCAATCAGTCCCAAGAAGATGTCACTGGTGAACTACAAAAGGTAATCGCTTCCTGAAAAGGGGAGTAGGGAGCAGGGAGTAGGGAATTTGCTACTTAATAACTGACTAGTCCCCATTACAGAGATGATTAATCGCGTCTCTCCCTACTACCCCTACTAAGAAAAAGATCAATTTTAGCTAAGATATATTAATAAACTGTTGATATATTTCTTAAAATGTGTTTCTTTGCAGATGAAGCGCTGCAACTAAACACGAAATTGTTGAGTTGAGGAAAAAACAAATTGTCTAAGCAAGATTTGATTGAAATGGAAGGCACGGTTACAGAATCCTTGCCCAATGCGATGTTTCGCGTTGACTTGGATAATGGCTTTAACGTGCTGGCGCACATTTCCGGCAAGATTCGCCGAAATTATATCAAGATTTTGCCCGGAGATCGCGTCAAGGTGGAGTTAACACCCTACGACTTGACCAAAGGCAGAATTACTTATCGACTGCGAAAGAAGTAGGTATATGTAGAAAATTTTACCATAGAACCATTTTTTTGACTGTTTGCTAGTCATTTAACTGGATTAATTTCCCTAAAAATGCTATAATTTTATATTTGGAGTCAAAAAATAAAAGGCATGAAAGTTAGAGCCTCAGTCAAGAAAATTTGTGAAAAGTGTAACGTGATCAAACGTCGTGGTCGCGTCATGGTGATTTGCGTGAACCCCAAGCACAAGCAACGTCAAGGATAAGGCTCTTACCAACAGAGCCAGTTGTAACACGCATATCATCATTAAAACGAAAAAACGCGATTTGATTAATCACGTTTTTCCAACCAAGAGTAATTTCGAGAACAATAGGGAGAGTTCATTGTGGCACGTATTGCCGGAGTAGACCTTCCACGCGATAAGCGCGTCGAAATCGGTCTGACTTACATCTACGGAATTGGTTTATCACGCTCTCAAGAAATTATAGCGGCTACTGGTGTGAACCCAGACACCCGCGTTAAGGACTTAAGTGATGCTGATGTAACAGCCCTGCGAGGGGAAATAGAAAGCAACTATCAAGTTGAAGGCGACTTGCGGCGCTTGGAGTCTTTGAACATCAAGCGCTTAGTTGACATTGGTACTTACAGAGGCCGTCGTCATCGGATGGGCTTACCAGTCAGAGGTCAAAGAACTCGCACAAATGCCAGAACCCGTCGAGGAAGAAGGCAGACAGTGGCTGGGAAGAAGAAGGCTCCAGGGAAATAATTTTGCAACGCTTGCTAATCCGAGCAAGTTTTACCTTAAACCAACGAAACAAGTATGGCGAGACAACCAACTAAAAAATCCGGGAGCAAGAAGCAGAAACGGAACGTACCCAGTGGGATGGCCTACATCCAGTCTACTTTTAACAATAGCATTGTCACCATTACCGATCAAAATGGAGATGTCATCTCCTGGGCTAGTGCTGGTTCTAGTGGTTTTAAGGGAGCAAAAAAGGGAACTCCCTTTGCAGCGCAAACCGCAGCTGAAAGTGCAGCCCGTAGAGCTATTGATCAAGGAATGCGCCAAATTGAGGTAATGGTCAGTGGGCCAGGAGCAGGTAGAGAAACCGCTATCCGGGCACTTCAAGGAGCAGGACTGGAAATTACACTGATTCGGGATATTACCCCGATTCCTCACAATGGTTGTCGTCCACCCAAGCGCCGTCGAGTTTAAACACCAAGGCTTGGGCAGTGAGGACGACAAGTTACAGCCAGCAATGACCGCTTGAGCGTCTAACGTTCAAACTGTCATTGGGTAAAAGCTTGGGCGACCAGAAGCGGATCAGATTTTCCCGTCGGGAAAGCTGTTAAACTTCGGGCTCCCCAAAATATTATTAATCAATTTTGGATTTTAGATTTGCGATTTTAGATTGAACCCGACTACAAGGGTGCTGGGCCTCGTGGATTTTAAGTTGATGATTTAAGATTTGTTGCGCCAATCAGAGGCGGAGCATGAACGAAAGAAGCACAATCCAAAATCCAAAGTCCAAAATCGAAAATTGGCAATCAATTCTGGAGGCAATTGATTTGTCTGCTAGCAGCACCTTAGAAAAAGGGAGGCTCATCCGTGGCGCAGTTTCAAATTGAATGTGTAGAGTCGAATACCGAGGAAAGTCGGAACCATTACAGTAAATTTGTTTTGGAACCTCTAGAACGCGGTCAAGGAACAACTGTTGGCAACGCACTGCGGCGGGTTTTACTGTCTAATTTAGAAGGTACAGCAGTTACAGCAGTGCGGATTGCAGGCGTTTCACATGAGTTCGCCACAGTTCCGGGCGTGAGGGAAGATGTGCTGGAAATCCTCATGAAAATGAAGGAAGTTATCCTGAAAAACTATTCTTCGCAGCCTCAGATTGGTAGATTACTTGTTAATGGCCCAGCAACAATCACTGCGGCACATTTTGATTTACCCAGTGAAGTAGAAGTTATCGATCCGACCCAGTATGTAGCCACTATTGCTGAGGGTGGAAAGCTGGAAATGGAATTTCGGATCGAGAAAGGCAAAGGCTATCGCACCGTAGAGCGAGGACGTGAGGAAGCCACATCGTTGGATTTTCTTCAAATCGACTCGATATTTATGCCAGTGCGAAAAGTCAACTACAGTGTTGAAGAATCTCGTGGGGAAGGCTTGATTCCAAAAGACCGACTACTGTTGGAAGTTTGGACAAATGGCAGTATTTCCCCTCAAGAAGCACTATCTTCGGCCGCTGCGATCTTGGTAGATTTATTCAACCCGTTGAAAGACATCTCCCTAGAACCAACAGACACAGGTTCGGAGATTCCAGACGACCCAACTGCCCAGATACCCATCGAAGAGTTGCAACTTTCTGTGCGGGCATATAACTGTCTCAAACGGGCACAAGTTAACTCTGTGGCAGATTTGTTGGATTATACCCAAGAAGACCTCTTAGAAATTAAGAACTTTGGGCAGAAGTCAGCAGAAGAAGTCGTGGAAGCTTTGCAGCGACGCTTGGGCATCACCCTGCCAATGGAAAGAGGCTCTAAACACCCTTAAGAAAAACCTTCATAATTCATAGTGCATAATTATGCGTCACCGTTGTCGCGTCAAAAAACTCAGTAAACCAGCCGATCAACGCCGTGCTTTACTGCGATCGCTCGCCACCGAGCTGATCCGTCATGGTAAGATCACCACCACTTTAATTAGAGCGAAAGTTCTAAGAAGTGAAGTGGAAAAAATGATTACCCTAGCCAAAAATGGCTCCTTATCAGCGCGTCGGGAAGCCCTTGGCTATATCTTCGACAAACAACTGGTTCACGCTCTATTTGAGCAAGCCCCTACTCGATATGGCGATCGCCAGGGCGGTTATACCCGCATTCTGCGTACCGTACCGCGTCGGGGTGATAATGCAAAAATGGCAATAATTGAATTGGTTTAAGTCATTAGTCATTAGTCATTAGTCATTAGTCATTAGTCATTGGTCATTAGTGAATAACAAAGGACAACTGACAAAGGACAAATGACAAAAGACAAAAGACAAAGGACAAAATCTGTATGTTAGAAAGCCACCAGCCGACACAAACTCATCGAGTAGCCTTGGTAATCCAATACCTAGGCACTCATTTTCATGGCTGGCAACGGCAAAAAAAACAACGGACAGTCCAAGAAGAGATCGAAATAGCGATCGCTACTATTCTTGGGTATCATGTAACACTACATGGTGCTGGGCGAACCGATTCTGGAGTTCATGCTGCTGCTCAAGTAGCCCATTTTGAAGCAACAGGTTTTATTCCGCCTCACAAGTGGGCAACAATCCTCAACAGCTATCTGCCGCCAGATATATTAATCAGGGCTTCAGCTAGTGTAGATAACCGTTGGCACGCCCGCTTTAGTGCAGCCTATCGACGGTATCGCTACACAATATATACTGAAGATCGGCTTAACTTGTTTGTAAGACCCTTCAGTTGGCATTATTATTATGCACCCCTGGATGAATCCTTAATCCAAGCTGCCCTGAAACCTCTCTTGGGAAAGCATCATTTAGCTGCTTTTCACCGTGCAGGCTCAAAGCGATCGCATTCCTGGGTAGAGGTGCAAGCAGCAGAGTGTCGTCGCAGTGGGCCATTTATCCATATTGAAATACAGGCAGATGGATTTTTGTATGGCATGGTACGGCTATTGGTAGGGATGCTGGTACAAGTAGGTTCTGAACAACGAACACTTTCTAGCTTCACCGAACTCTGGAAAGAACAACGTCGGGAAGAAGTGAAATATGCCGCACCGCCTCAAGGCTTGTGCTTGTTGCGAGTCGGCTATCCCGATTTTCCCTTTCCAAAAGAGATTTGGTACGACACCTTGCCAAAGTTCGTCACTAGTCAAGAGTCATTAGTCATTGGTTCTTAGTCATTGGTCATTAGTGAATAACAAAGGACAACTGACAAAGGACAAATAACAAAAGACAAATGACTAATGACAAATTAAAAATGACAAAGGACAAATGACAAATGACAACGAGTAAAACATACCTCCCTTCTCAAGCAACCCTTGAGCGTGAGTGGTACATAGTAGATGCCACCGATAAACGCCTCGGTCGCCTCGCCAGCGAAATCGCTCAGGTATTGAGAGGCAAAAAGAAACCCGAATATACACCTCATCTAGATACAGGTGACTTCGTAATCGTCATCAATGTCGAGAAAGTAACAGTCACAGGCAAAAAGCGTACTCAAAAGCTTTACCGCCGCCATTCTGGTCGTCCCGGTGGGATGAAAACGGAAACTTTCGCTAAACTGCAAGACCGCATACCAGAGCGGATTTTAGAACAGGCTGTTAAGGGTATGCTACCTAAAAATAGTCTGGGTAAGCAGTTGTTCACCAAGCTGAAAGTCTACGCTGGCCCTACACATCCCCACGATGCTCAAAAACCCAAAGAACTAAAAGTTAGTACAATTCCTGGAGAAGAAAATTAATGGTAGTAGCAGATGCCAATAGCGGTCGCGCCGTATACTGGGGTACTGGTCGTCGTAAGAACGCAGTAGCACGGGTACGCTTAGTTCCAGGCAGCGGTCAACTGACTGTGAACGGTAAAGATGGAAACTTGTATTTCCAATTCAACCCTAACTACCTGGGAGTGATTAAAGCACCCCTGGAAACTTTGGGACTAGAAAACGAATATGACATTTTGGTAAAAGCAGAAGGCGGCGGCTTGACCGGACAGGCTGATTCTGTTCGTTTGGGAGTTGCGCGTGCTTTGTGCCAACTCGACCCAGACAACCGCCCACCTTTGAAAACCGAAGGTTATTTGACTCGTGATCCGAGAGCAAAAGAGCGGAAGAAATATGGTTTACATAAAGCTCGGAAAGCGCCTCAGTACTCTAAGCGTTAGGGAATTGGGCATTGGTGAAGAAGGTGATAGGTTACAGGGGACAGGTGATAGTTTTCTGTTACCTGTAACCTGTTCCCTTCTCTCTTCTTCTAGCTGCAATTGAAACCTGAAAGTTATAATTGATATAGATTCATCACAAAAAGAACAATGGCTAAAGCTGATATTCACCCCAAGTGGTATCCAGATGCTAAAGTTTACTGCAACGGTCAAGTTGTTATGACCATTGGCTCTACCAAGCCAGAATTGCACGTAGACGTTTGGTCTGGAAATCACCCCTTTTACACCGGCACTCAGAAGATTATTGACACTGAGGGTCGAGTAGAGCGCTTCCTCCGTAAGTACGGTATGAGCAGCACTCAAACATCTGGCGACGAACAAGACAAAAAGTAGCGAGTTGGCTCTGCTGTTAACGACGGCCCTGCATCAGCTGGGTCGATTTTTATTTATATGCTCGAGCCAATTTGTTATTTTTTTAAGGAGCGATCGCACTCGTCATGGCTGAATCATACTTACTGGACAAACTAAAATCCGTTGAACAAACTTTTAATGAATTAACACGTCGTCTTGGCGACCCCGATACCGCTAGCAATCCTGATGAGTATCAAGAAATTGCTAAGTCTCGTTCTTCTTTGGAAGAGGTAGTTAATACCTATGAAATTTGGAAAACAGCCCAAGAAGACTTGATTGGAGCGCGTCAGGTTTACAAAGAATCTGCAAGTGATCCAGAGTTGCAAGAAATGGCATCACTGGAAGTAAAAGAACTTGAAGAAAAAATAGAACATTTAGAGTCTCGGTTGAAAGTCTTACTGCTACCACGCGACCCCAATGATGAAAAGAATATTATGTTGGAAATTCGCGCTGGTACTGGTGGCGATGAAGCAAGTATTTGGGCTGGCGATTTGATGCAGATGTACACCCGCTATGCCCAGACTCAAGGTTGGAAAGTTTCTTTAGTGAGCGAATCTCGTGGAGAAATGGGTGGCTGGAAAGAGGTCATTCTCGAAATTAAAGGTAATGACGTTTATAGCCAGTTAAAGTTTGAAGCTGGAGTGCATCGTGTGCAGCGCGTGCCGGCAACTGAATCTGGGGGACGAGTTCATACTTCCACAGCTACGGTGGCGATTATGCCAGAGGTTGATGATGTGGAAATTCACATTGACCCGAAAGATATTGAAATGACTACAGCCCGTTCTGGTGGTGCTGGTGGACAAAACGTCAACAAGGTGGAAACAGCCGTTGACTTGATGCACAAACCAACGGGAATACGCATTTTCTGTACAGAAGAACGCAGCCAGTTGCAAAACAAAGAACGGGCAATGCAAATTCTGCGGGCGAAGTTGTATGACATCAAGTTAGGCGAACAACAAGCAGCTGTAACTTCCATGCGGCGATCGCAGGTTGGTACTGGATCGCGATCGGAAAAAATTCGCACCTATAATTATAAAGATAACCGCGCTACCGATCATCGGTTAGGTCAGAATTATTCTCTTACCCCTGTTTTGGATGGTGATTTAGAGACGCTTATCCAATCTTGTATATCTCTAGACCAGCAAGAACGTCTCGCGGAGTTAGCGACTTCTGCCGCTAACTAATTTTTGCTGTTAAATATCCTGTAAAACCACTTGTTGTACTGTTGCTTTTAACACAGACAGGTGGTTTTCTAATATCGTGTGGAGTGTATCTTCTATTTCACTGGGATAATGGTAATAGGCAAATTCGTACTTCATAACGTAATTTAGCTTCGCCCATTCCTTTAGCGTTTGACAGGTATAAATTAGCTTTTCCACTTCTTCTTGCCAACGTGCAAAAATCCGGTAACTAAAAAAGCTGCTGCATATATTGCCTTTTGCATCCCAGTAAGAAATACATACTTGATGCTTCAGAAGGTGGATTTTTTTGATTTGCTTAACATCGTAGCCTTTCACTTTTAAAGCTTTTTTGGTTTCTGCGTCAGAAATGTTCCACAGTTCTGGTTTAATTTTATTAGTGGCTATAAGGTTTTTACCTTTGCGGCGATATTGATTAATTTTGCGTGGCTTGCGAAACATGATGCACCTTCGATATTATTTCTCGCAGCAAAGTCTAGCTACTAGCTGAAGCGCCGTAGCAAACTAAGTTTTTTGGGTTGATTCAAGATAGATGGGTTATTCTACTAGCTTGATGCCTTTAGTTGCCGATTTACAACCAGAGATATAGTTTAGTACTAAAACACAAGGCTGTCAATATAAAAGTAAACTTGTATTATTGAAAGTAAACTTGTAAATAAAGTTGGCTAGCTATATAAGCAGTGAAGATCGAAAGCAAACAAAAACTGATTGAAATCATTAAACTAGCTCGCGGTTCAATGAGTCAGCGAGCATTTGGTAAGCTTTTGGGAGTATCTGCTACTGCTGTTCAGATGTGGGAAAAAGGTGTGAAGGTTCCAGATACAGAAAATTTGGCTCGAATCGCATCGAAAGCAGGCTACACAATGGAAGAGTTAATCAGCTGCATAGATGGCAAGCCAATTCCAGAAACCTCAGATTTGAGTCTGATTCTGAGACAAATCCAGCACATGCCTTTGGCCCAAGTGGCTCAAATTGTGCAAGCTGCGGCAGATAGATTGGCGGCTGTGGCTGAAGCATCTGGGGATGAGGCGAAGGCTAGTTGAATATTAAAATAATTCGTAATTCGTAATTCGTAATTCGTAATTCGTAATTAAGTTTTTTAACTAGCTCGTGGTTTCTTGTTGTCAAGATTCAACTCTATGGACAAACCTTTTTTGTATGACCAAGACTTCTATGGCTGGACACAGCAGCAGGCTAAAGCGTTAAAGCAGAGGCTAGTTATGGAACTAGACTGGCAACACCTGCAAGAGGAAATTCAAGCTTTGGGGAGACAGGAATATCGGGAACTCGTGAGTCGTCTGAGTGTATTACTTGGTCATCTCTTGAAGCGGGAGTCGATTTGGCGCTACGAGAAACTAACTTACCATTACGGATTTTTCCAGAGCATTGCCCTTATTTATTTGATGCTGCGATCGCAGACAATTTTCTGTGCGATACTCGTCAAGACTGGGAAGGATAATTCCTGCAATTTTCCTTACGATCATTTGTTATTTGGAGACACATTATATTTGTCAATACTTAATAGAGACTAGCTTTTCAAAATCTTGGTAATTAAAGCTTTGTTGCTTTTTAGCATATTTACCATATATATCGTAGTACACCTTGCTATCTTGAAATCTGAAGAAACATCCTGCTATAGGTAATTGCTCACCTTTAAGTCTAAAAATTATTGTGTTTAAAGCATATTTTCCATACTTATTAGTAAGGTAAGTAAAGCTATCAAAACTTCCATTTACAGCTTTTTCAAAGTCTAGTATATCGTTCTCTATATTATTAGAACTTTGCAAAACCAAAGGTGGTATATCTATAAGACTATTGAGATGATTACTTGTAAATACTGCGTCTTTGTTGGTATATGCAATAATTTCATGATAATTATATAAAATACCAATCTCTGAACAAGATTTTTTTAGGTATTTTTCAATCTGCTTCTCGTGATTACGCAAGTTTTCTTCTTCTCGCTTCACTTCTACAATCATTAAAGGAGGTTGATATGGGTTAAAATATTTATTTTTTCTAATTTTATATAATTCTATATCATGATGATCGGATTCCACTTTGATATCAATTTTATTTGGAAATAAACCACTTTTATTTACCAAAAAGTAGATAAAAAATTGTCTAACTTTTTCTTCTGGTCTTCCATCAAGAATAATTTCCTTATTCCTAACCAAACATTTTGTATATTCTGTATAATTTCTCTTGTATATATTTAGTGTTCTGGATATTTCTTCAGTTAAGCTCGTCATAGATAGTAGGTTTTATTTAGTTATAAACTGGTTATAGAGACACAATATAATTGCGTCCCTTTATATTTATCATGCAATAATTTAAAACTGCTTTATGCCTATTTTTCTCCAAAAAAACTTAATATTTTAGTAACTAATTCTGCCCAATACTGTCCTGCTTTAATCTCTAAAAATATGTTTAAGCTTTGCTCAGTCTCAAGTTCGTGCTTCAATGTCTTACATACGTTATCTGTATAGGTTATACCTGGAGGTCTTACCTTACCCTTTTCCTCAATTAGAGCTGTCCAGAATCTATAATCTTCTTTTTGAGGTGATAGTTTCCTTAGAGCTTCGTCTTGAATTTCTACTCCTACTTTACTTATAAAATCGTCATAAAATGAGTTGTATTGTATAACTAATTCCGGGATAAATGTTTTTAAATATTCATTTGCAGATGTAAGCTCATTAAGGATATTTTCTAGTTCTTGCTTTGCTTGCTTGGTAAATTTTTTCAACATTTCATCTTCATTTATTCCTTCAGCCAAAACCCTCATATCATAATATATGTCTATATTCCTTGGTTCATAGTAACCAAAGTTTAGATGGATAGCGTGTTTAGTATTCCATGCCTTATAAAGAGTACGATAGTATTCAACATATTTAGCAACAAAACCTTGCTCTTCATCTTTAAAAACAAAACTAGGTACTCTTTTATTCAAATACCGTAAATCTTTTATCTTATGAATGGCATTTTCAATCGCCCTTATTTCTGGTACTGTCAAAGCATCACCATTTTTTATTCTCGTAAAGCTTTCTTTGATATCCTTTATTTCGTCCAATAAAATATTTCGTCTACGTTCTACTACACCCGCTATAGCTTCGATAAATTCATTTTTATCTGCCTGTACATCTTCTTCACTGTAAATGTCAGTATTTAGTTTGACTATATCATCACGATAGTACCTCAAAGCATCATAGAATAATATATTTTCTAGGAAGAAATCTAAGTTTGAATGTCTGAATGTATCTTGAATTTCATTTTTTCTAATTTGAATTCCTAAATCCCAGTTTTCATCACATCCATTCACTTTTTCAGGTTCCTTTTTGTAAGGCAATACCAAAGTTACAAATCTATGATGAAAGTCTTTAGATTTAGATGTAAGGTGATAACCTATTAATTTGCGAATATTAGCTTCAGGAGCATCTTTGAAGGAAGTTACAAAGAGACAGATGGTATCCTGACTTTCAATATATTTTTGCAAGTCTTGACGAATTGGGTTCTCATCAAGTCCTTTGGTATCAACGACTGAATCAAACTGAGACAAATTTGAGCCAGATAAAACATCATAGCTTACATAAAGATATATTTTTTTGGGAATAGAAAATTCATTGAACTCAGCAGTATTGATAGCAGCAAAGGTGTTTTTTATCCACTCTCGCTCATTAGTCTCATTATCACATTCAATTCTATTTGTAGTTCTAGATTCCAGGTTTGCATTATTCAATGCAATCTTTTTGAGTTCAACTAATCCTAATTGATCAAACTCCTCCTTAGCTTGATCAATTATTTCTGTTTTCTTTTTATCGCCATCATAAATTGTTTTATAGTATAATTTCATTTTGATGACATTTCTAATAGCCCTTTCAATTTCCTTAGAAATAGTTATATTTTGATCTGGCTGATGATTATCTTTATTGGCAATAGAGTCGCAAAACTCGAAAATAATATTTTTCATCTCCTCTACTGTATAAGGCTCTATCTCTATATAAGTTTTTTCCGCAGCTTTTATAATGACTTCACATATAGTAGTTTTCCCTGCCCCTGTTGATAGTAACTCTTTAGTTTCAGTTACATTCCGAGGTTTACCAGCAATAGTCTTGGAAACATTAAAGTTGCTTATTAAGTTAAAAAGATGACAAATAGCTGTAGTCTTTCCTTGTCCTATAGTACCTATGAAAACAATATTATATTTATCTATACTAAGAATTTTCTCGATTTCTTCTAATCGTTCTAGCTTAGATTTCAGGTTATTGATACAAATATGATCAAGTACAATAATCTTTGAAAAACCTGAAAATTTATTTATTTCCTTCTTCAAATTTTGTTTTAAGGATGCAATCTCTTCTTGCCATGTTATCGTCAACATACTGTTTACCCTGTTTCGATGCCTACTTACTTGATATTTACAGTATGCCCATTATGGTTGAATATCTAACAACAGCCTCGTAACACTACCAACCCCTTCTCTGGTAAGGTTTTAGCCACTTGCCGATGAGTAAGGCGATCGTTCGTTATCGCTAATTTTGGCTGAGTTAAAGGTTCTGGTAGAAATACGTAATGGCTATACAAACTAAGTCCATCTGCGTGGACTCCAGCAAGTTGAAACCCACGGAGGTGGGTTTTGTCTGTATAGCTGCGATTTCTAATCGCCAGGACTAGGATATTTTTACTGGCAGTTAAACAATAAATGGTTTTAAAATGGTGCAATCTTAAAATATTTAGGGGTGCAGCTATGTCGCTACGCAATGAGCCTTTAGATTGGCAACTTGAAACGAATAATCCTTATATACCAGTTTATCATCAAGGCAATTTAGTAGGTTTTTTTAAACCAGAATATGCCAATGAAATTATTAAAACTTTAAATGAAGAAGAAGTTTTAAAAAAAGCGCTGAAAATGGCTTGTACTGATTTAATTAAAAAAATCGGCGGCGATACCAGGAAAGTCAATTATTTAATGGAAAAATATGTAAAAACTAGTGAACGTCCGAAGCATGGAACTAGAGCGATCGCAGTTTTACTTCAAGATAGGCAAAAAGAGCTTGACTTAAGTAACCAGGAGTTTGCTAAGTTCTGCGATACCTTTAAATTATCCCCTACCGAACTGAATAATATTTATGCTGGACAAGCATTTGATGATAGTTTGTTAGCGCCCTTATCACGTATATTAGGGATGGCAAAAGAGCAATTACTGAAAGTACGAGATGGTTCTGAAGAATCAAGTAATACATGAAAAGCAAATCAAAATTTTCAAATGATATAAAATTGTGAAAACAGACATCATCTTTTATCGGCTGTTTCAAGAATTCCCTGATATCTTTTTTGAACTTATTGGTAATCCTCCAGAATCAGCTAGCCTTTATCAATTTTCATCAGTTGAAATTAAACAAACAGCCTTCAGAATCGATGGTGTGTTTCTACCGACACAAGGAAGCGAGAACCAGATTTACTTTGTTGAAGTGCAATTTCAAGCCGATGGGGAAATTTATTCACGGCTAATTGCAGAAATATGTTTATACCTCCGTCAAAATCAACCATTAAATGATTGGGGTGCTGTGGTTTTATACCCAAACAGGAATGTAGATACAGGCGATATCAAACATTACCGTGAGTTTTTCACAAGTGGGCGCGTCAGGCGCATTTATTTGGATGAATTAGGTGAAGGTGCATCGCTTCCAATTGGCATTGCAACTGCTAAATTAGTAATTGCAACCGATGATATAGCGATCGCACAAGCAAGGGAGTTGATAGACAGAACCAAGTCAGAAATAAGCTCACCACCAAAACAGCAGCAATTATTACAATTTATAGAGACTATTTTGGCTTACAAGTTTCCCACAATGAGTAGGGAGGAGATCGAGCAAATGTTTAGCTTAAGCGAGTTAAAGCAAACCAGATTTTATCAGGAAGCCTTTCAGGAAGGTGTTGAACAAGGTATTGAACAAGGTAAGGTTGAAGGGAAACTAAAAGCAGTACCAGCAATGTTGGCAGCAGGGTTGACTGTAGAACAAGTAGCACAGGCGTTAGATTTGAGTGTCGAAGAAGTCAGACAAGTAGCACAAAGCCAGCCTTAAGATAGATGTGGTAAATTTTATCCGTGGCTCAAGCCAAATTTGGTTTGCGGCTTCCAAACTTGATCACGACGAATTTATAGTTAATTTTTGTTAATATTAGAGGCGGTGTTAGTACTTCGTCCTCAACCACCCACTCCCTACCTGAGAGAAACTTAATGCTGCGATTAGAACATATAAGTAAAATTTATCCCACAGGCGAAGTTCTCAAAGATATCAACTGGGAAGTTAAACCAGGCGATCGCATTGGCTTAGTCGGTGTCAACGGTGCTGGAAAATCCACCCAGTTAAAGATCATTTCTGGGGAAATTGAACCCACCGCAGGCGAAATTATCCGTCCTAATAGCTTACATATAGCCTACCTCAACCAAGAGTTTGAAGTAGACCCTACCCGCACCGTTAGAGAAGAATTTTGGACTGTCTTCCAAGAAGCCAACGAAGTACAGTTATCTCTGGCGCACATCCCACAAGAGATGGAAACGGCCAGCCCAGAGGAACTGGATCGATTGATCGACAAGTTAGATCGCTTGCAGCGCAAATTTGAAGCCTTGGATGGCTACAACTTAGACGCACGCATCGGGAAAATTTTACCAGAGATGGGGTTTGGGCTAGAAGATGGCGATCGCCTCGTCAGTGCCTTCAGTGGTGGTTGGCAAATGCGGATGAGTTTAGGAAAAATTCTGCTGCAAAAACCCGACTTGTTGCTGCTGGATGAACCGACTAACCACCTAGATTTAGAAACCATTGAGTGGTTGGAAAATTACCTCAGAGGGCTAATTACGCCGATGGTAATAGTCTCCCATGACCGGGAGTTCCTTGACCGTCTCTGCACCCAAATTGTGGAAACTGAACGTGGCGTTTCTGCTAGCTACCTTGGTAACTACTCGGCATATTTGGAACAAAAAGCCGAAAGTCAATCAGCACAACTGAGTGCTTACGAACGCCAGCAGAAAGAATTAGAGAAACAGCAAACCTTTGTTGATAGATTTCGCGCCAGTGCTACCCGCAGTACCCAGGCGAAAAGCCGGGAAAAGCAACTCGACAAAATCGAGCGCATTGAAGCACCCGTTGGTGGTATGAGAACTCTCCACTTCCGTTTTCCCCCTGCACCCCGCAGTGGACGCGAGGTAGTCGAAATTAAAGATTTAACTCATCTTTATGGTGAGAAAATCCTGTTTTTGGCAGCAAATCTCCTAATTGAAAGGGGCGATCGCATCGCATTTCTTGGCCCCAACGGTGCTGGAAAATCTACCCTTTTGCGCGTAATTATGGGTATGGAACCACCCACAGAAGGTAGTGTTCAATTAGGCGATCATAATGTTATTCCCGGTTACTTTGAGCAAAATCAAGCTGAAGCTTTGGATTTGAAGAAAACTGTCATGGAAACTATTCATGATGAAGTTCCAGACTGGGATAATCAAGAAGTCCGCACACTTTTGGGACGCTTCTTATTCACTGGTGATACTGTATTTAAGGCAGTTGGGGCATTAAGTGGAGGAGAAAAAGCTCGTTTGGCGTTGGCAAAAATGCTCTTACGTCCCGCGAACTTACTAATTTTAGATGAGCCGACAAACCACCTAGATATTCCAGCGAAAGAAATGCTGGAAGAAGCGCTCAAAAATTATGATGGTACGGCAATTGTAGTTTCCCACGATCGCTACTTTATTTCTCAAGTAGCTAACAAAATCGTCGAAATTCGTGATGGGGAATTCCGGGTTTACTTAGGAGATTATCATTACTATCTCCAGAAAATTGCCGAAGAAAAAGAACAAGCAAAGTTAGCTGCAATAGAAGCTGAAAAAGCTGCTAAAAAAGCTGCCAAAGCTGCTAAAGCTTCTGGAAAACGCAAGTGATATATAGCAATCCTATCTGATTTGTGAAAATTTGGGGTATCCAGATCCCCGACTTATTGAATAAGTCGGGGATCTAACTTTTTGCAAATTATTTAGGATTAAGCTCTCGCGCGTATAAATTGCATTTTTTCGGGTCTGCAACCATTGGTAACTCTGTAATGCTCTGGAAAATTACATACTCAACAACAGCTTATTATAGGTAACAGCAGAGTCATCTGCTTGCCTTCTGATAGATTTTTCAAAGTCATTCTCTATCAGTCCGCCAACGCCGAAAACTTTTGCTTCAAATGTTGTTTCTATAATCCGTCGGATATTATTATTCTCCAACGATTCGATCCGGATCGTCTCTTCCCAGCGTATCTTGTCTCCAAAAGTACTTGGTATTTTTTTGGAATCCCAAACTTGGGTTTCTTTGACAAACTTGCCTTCCTCCAAAAATGTCAAGTTTGTACCGAATAGTTTGGCTACTGATCCTGATAGTTCTAGATTGGGTATCATTCTGACTTTACGTAAAATATCGGCATTACTCTCAGTCTGCTGTTCAAGGATTGTAAACTCAGTGTAGCCAAGACCTTCTTTGTAGACCTTAGTGTTCCAATCCTCGTTAAAAAACTTATTCCAGAATGTGTCTTGGTCGCATGTAATTTCGTGTGTTGTCGTGAAACGCACCATATTTTCTCTTGTTATCTGATTGTTGAGTTTAACCGCACTATTAGTTGATAGTTAGCTAAAAGTTTGTTTTTTCAAACTACCTCTGTGGTTTGAAATACGAAACTTTGAAAAATACTATTACTTTTGTAGTGAACATACAAGGACAGTTAAGACAGTTAAGAACTAATTTAAAAATAAAAAGACAGTTAATAATTTTTTTTGTGAAGCTGCGCCAAATCTTAGCTTTTTTTCAACGTAAAGGTGAGGCAGCGCAGTCTTCTCCCAAAGTGAGAGCGTATTAAATTTAAATAAAGTTCGCTCGCTCAGTTTGAAAAAGCTGATAAGCTAATCCGCCCTTTAAGTTGCATAATTCTAAGCTTTAGAAAGACACGGGGACACAAAGACGTGGGGATGTAATTTAAATTATTATTAGCTAGCCTAACAAGTAAATTATTACGCTAACTCAATAAGTTTACGATTTTCATCTTTAACTGGTTCTCCAGCTTCAGCCCTAAAAGCTAACATCACAAGCTTTACCATTATTTTGTAGATGCGTAGCAGTTCAAGAGTCCTCAAGGCGGGTTTTTCAACCTAGAGAAATTTTAAACTCGTACTGTATAGCAGTACTCGAAGAGGAGAAGTGAAGGCAGGGTATGATACCTTGATTTCCGACTCAGAATACCAGTTGAGACATGACAAAAATCGCACAATAGTTAGTGAATTTAAAAAAACATTGCAAGTCTTTCATAAAAGAAATTAATAAGCAAAAATTCACTTGCGGTGTGGATTAGCAGTGGTATCATTCGGGTATTACAAAAAGTAAAGGGCAATTTTACTATGACCAAAGCACCTGTTGCTCCTGTGGTGCTAGTCATTTTAGACGGATGGGGCTACTGCGAGGAAAAGCGAGGAAACGCTATTGTTGCTGCTAAAACTCCCATTGTGGAAAGTTTATGGGCAGCTTACCCGCATACCCTCATCCGCACATCAGGAAAAGCCGTAGGGTTGCCAGAAGGTCAAATGGGCAACTCGGAAGTAGGTCATTTGAACATTGGTGCTGGGCGAGTTGTACCGCAAGAACTGGTACGCATCTCTGATGCGGTCGAAGACGGTTCTATTGCCTTAAACCCAGCACTCGTCAAAATTTGCCAGGAAGTTCGCTCTCGGAATAGCAAGCTGCATCTAGTCGGGCTTTGTTCTGAGGGAGGGGTACATTCTCATATTACCCATCTATTCGGACTACTTGACTTAGCCAAAGACCAGCGAATTCCAGAAGTTTGTATCCACGCCATCACCGATGGTCGTGACACCGCCCCAACTGACGGTGTAAGAGCAATCACACTGCTGCAAGATTATATAGACCGCACAGGAATTGGGCGCATAGTCACCCTCAGCGGTCGCTACTACGCGATGGATCGCGATCACCGTTGGGATCGGGTCAAACGCGCCTACGACGTGATGACCCAAGATGCTACAGGTGATAATCGCAACGCTGTAGAAATCTTGCAAGCATCTTACGCCGAAGGGGTAAAAGATGAATTTGTCAATCCAGTCCGAATTGCACCCGGCGCAATAGAACCAGGGGATGGGGTGATATTTTTCAACTTCCGCCCCGATCGCTCCAGACAACTGACTCAAGCTTTGGTCAGTCCTACTTTTAACGGTTTTGAAAGACAGCAAATTACACCACTGTCTTTTGTCACCTTTACACAGTATGATTCAGACTTACCTGTGGCTGTAGCCTTTGAGCCGCAGAATCTCAGTAACATTCTGGGAGAAGTTATAGCCAATCATGGTCTGAATCAGTTCCGCACCGCCGAAACAGAAAAATATGCCCATGTCACCTATTTCTTTAATGGGGGTCTAGAGGAACCTTTTCCCGGAGAAGATCGGGAACTAGTAAGCAGCCCAATGGTAGCTACTTACGATCACGCCCCAGCCATGTCAGCATCAGCAGTTACAGATGTAGCGATCGCTGCGATTCAAAAGGGTATATATTCCCTAGTTGTGATTAACTATGCCAACCCAGACATGGTAGGGCATACTGGTCAAATTGACGCTACCATTACAGCAATTGAAACAGTTGATCGCTGTTTGGGACGCTTGTTAGAGAGCGTTATCAAAGCCGGTGGTACAACAATTATTACTGCCGATCACGGCAACGCTGAGTATATGCTAGATGAAGGGGGTAATCCCTGGACAGCCCACACCACTAACCCAGTTCCCTTTATCTTGGTAGAAGGCGAGAAAGTCAAAATCCCTGGATACGGTACAAATGTCGAACTGCGAAGCGATGGCAAGCTATCCGACATTGCCCCCACAATTCTAGAGATTTTACAGCTGCCTCAACCACCAGAAATGACAGGGCGATCGCTGCTGAAAACAGCAGATTATGAGCTGCAACGCACTCGCACTCCCGTGCAAGTAGGGCTGTAAAATATTGCTCAGTAATGAGTTAGGAGTTTACTAAAAACTCCTAACTTCTGAATTCTGAATTCTGTTTTTTGAAACTTTTTATAAATGAGATTCCTACCATGACAGTTACTAATATTGTGCAAGGCATTTGGGCATTTTCCGCCACTGGTTTGATTATCTTAGTTTTACTACATAGCCCTAAAGGTGATGGCATTGGAGCCATTGGCGGACAAGCCCAGCTATTTAGCAGCACCAAAAGTGCAGAAAACACCTTGAACCGAATTACTTGGGCATTGACAGTAATTTTCCTTGGTTTAACAGTAGTTTTAAGTGCTGGTTGGCTGCCTAAATAAGGATAGGTCAATGGGGAAAAGAATCCAACACCAGATACTTAACACCCTAGCAAATTTAATTTCACGGCGGTTAATTACAGCTCTTGCCTTATTTATTGGCACAGGGCTGTTGATCATTTTTACTAATCTAAAGTCCAGTGACGGATTTACAATAATCCCAAAATCTGTATATTCAGACTTAATAATCTCTCTCCCTCCATCATCTTCCCCAAAACCCCATCCCTTACCGCCCACACTTGCACAATGGCAAGATAATACTAACAGTGGTGACTACTTTTCCCAAGTCACAACAACCCCAGTTGGTTATTTAGTCTGGTCGCAATTTCCTATTCGAGTTTACGTAGAACCACCAAAAGCTGTTAACGGAAAACAAGCTCAAGCATGGGTTAACGGTGTCATGCAGGGTGTACAAGAGTGGAGTAATTATTTACCTTTGACAATAGTCGAACAGCCAGAAGTTGCTGATATTACGATCGCACGAAAAGCGCCACCTCTACAAATTTCCCCTGGTAGGAGTAAACCTCGTGCGCGATCAGCACAAACTACTTACGAGTTATACACTACCAACAAAGTTTTATCCCACCGCTTCACTATCTTGCTAAGTCCCAGTCAAACAGGTGAGTATCTCATTGCAGCTACCCGGCACGAATTCGGTCATGCACTGGGAATTTGGGGCCATAGTCCGCTACAAACTGATGCCCTATATTTTTCTCAAGTTCGTAACCCGTTGCCTATTTCTTCCAGAGATGTAAATACTTTAAAACGGATTTATGAACAGCCAACTAGTTTGGGCTGGTCTTTAGAGGATAATTCTAAGATTAATTGATCAATCTGACTTGTGTGGTAAGAGAATTCTTAGTGAAGTATCTGTATTCATAAGTCACAAATCATTGTACGACTAGAATATTAGTCAATGCTGCCTCAATACGGTTCAGTTAAGGGCTACTGGCAAAAATTTTGGGTTTTTGAAACGCGATAAATCGCCGTCTCTACAAGTGTTTTGGTCTTATCTGAACTGTATTGAATGCTTCTTAAGATTCTTGCCCGATCGCATTGATTGCCATCTTAGAATTTACAGTGCGATCGCACTTCTTCTCTTTCCCTACGCTCTGCGACTTAGTGGTAGAGGTCGCTGTGCTAAAACTTCTTTATAAAGGTCTTCGAGCAGAGTAATATTTTTACTTAGGGTATAACGGTCTAATATCCTCTGTCTGGCTTTTTGCCCCAGTAAGGTTGTTAACTCTGGATGGTCTTGCAGCACTGGCAAGAGGGTTCTTAATTGCGATCGCGCTGTTTTAGTACTAATAACTATACCTGCGCCATTTTCCAATACTTCTCCATCTGCACCCACGTCTGTTGCTAAACAAGCCAACCCACATGACATTCCTTCTAACAGAGATAGGGATAAACCCTCTACTAATGAAGGCAAAACAAATACATCTGCGCCCCGCAAAATTTCGATCCGTCGGTCTTCATCAGCGACAAATCCCAACCAGATAATGCCGTATTCTGAACCATAAAACGGCTCTAAGGAAGACTTTAAAGGGCCATCACCAACAATTAACAACTTCGTACCAGGCGCCATTGCCGACTGCTTCCAAGCGCGGAGGAGAGCTTCGACATTTTTCTCTGGCGCTATTCGACCTTGGTAAACAAACAAGCGATCGGCTTTAAATTCCTCTTTGATTTGAGAAAACCCTGGAGAATACTTAACGGTATCAACACCATTAGGAATTACAGCTATATTTTCTTTCCTTACGCCCATCCCTGCCAATAATTCTCGCTGAATTTGGGAAAATACAATCACGCGATCGTAGTTAACCAAAAAAGGTGCGTAAAGCTGATAAGCCAAAAGTTGTGTTCCCGATATCAGCTTTGCCCCCTTGCCAGCAAAGGGTGTGTGAAAAGTGGCAATTAGAGGCAACCTCAGTTCCTCACAGATTTCCGGTAGAAAAAAGTCTAGAGGAGATAATGTTAAGGAAGCATGGACTACATCTGGCTTGATTTTCCGCAACGAATCGGTTAAAACTTTGGTCGCTTTAAAAGTGGGAATTGTATAAACCTGTGACTTGTAAATGAAAGGTAGAGAAACCTCTCGAAGATTTGGCAAGTTATCAGGTTCAGACTCTTCCTGGGCGAAGTGAAGAAAGCTAACTTGATGTTCCTTGTCTAACAAGGCATTTGTAATTTCTCGACTGTAGGTGACATTGCCACAAAAGGGTGATTTTTTTCCAATCCAGGCTATACGCATTCTTTATTTAGCTGTAAGAAAAGCGGGTTTGATCTATTACTTTTGTGTACTTTGTGATTTTTCTTTTATCCAACTATACTTGCTGGTTTTTTTTAGCTATTATAGATTCCCACCAGACTCTAGTTTAAAAAGCCTATTCAAAGCTGATTAAACCAGTGGATTTATGGCTTTATTTATTCTATTTATAAGTTGTTAATTTCTGATACTTAAACAACTTATTCTGACTAATGTCAGATTAATATCCCGCAAGTATGTGATAAATTTTCACTGACCTCAGTTTAGCATGAACCAAAAATCTTTAAGTAAATATTAATTACTTAAAGGTAATGAATAATGGCTGCTGTTAGCTGATAACTACTTGTGTGAGTTATACCAGGTTAATATACCTCCTAAAAAGACGATCGCAGCTAATCCTAAAAAAACTACCTGTAATCCCAGAAAGGTTTCTGCGACACCAGCTAATGCCAAAGGTAAGGAAAGGGCAATATTAATTACATTGTTCTGCAAGCCAAAAACTTTACCACGCATTTCTGGAGGTGTTTCTGTTTGGATTGCGGTTTGCATAGGAATTCCCACTAGGGCCCCAAAAATACCTAATAGCGCCACCAGTAATAAGACTAGCCACAGTTGGGTTGTAAATACTGAAAGACCAATCAAGGATGCTGCCATGCCCATACAGCCGTACAGACTTAGCTGAGTGTAAGAGAAGCGTTGACCAAATTGACCGAGAAGTGTTGCTCCCGCAGCTATGCCAACACCACCAGCTGCGAGTAAAAAGCCGAACTGGGAGGCTTTCATATTGGGAATTATTTCTGCCATCCGAACGGCTAGAACAGTTAATGCTGCAAAGACAGAAAACAAGATAATCAGCTGAAGCAAAGCATTGCGGACGCGATGATTGGCTTTGAGGTAGGCAAAACCATCTCGCAAATCAGAGAATACGTGAGGGAATTCTGTATCAGGGTGGTGATGTTTTTCCTTAGTTGCCAGGAGGAATAAAATTAGTCCAGCGATCGCATAACTACCACCTACTAAAAGTTCTTTGCCCAAACTACCACTACCACCAATTTGCGACCAAAGTCCATCTGCGATCGCTAACAAGGGTTCCCCAACAGCAAACCCAACAATCACCGATGCCATCATCGTTGTCGTATAAAGCGAATTAGCTGAGAGTAAATGCTGTTCTTCTACCACTAAGGGAATTGCCGCCTGTTCTGCCGGTGCAAAAAACTGCGTCAGTGTGGAAACTAGAAAAGTCACACCGAGAATAATCAAAAAACCCACTGGCAGTAATCCTATGGGTTTCCAGTCATGAGTCAACCACAGCAGGAAGGGAATTGATAAAACCAGGATGCCGCGCCAAATATTCGTTGCCACCAGCACAGCCTTTTTTGACCAGCGATCGACAAACACGCCAGCAACGGAACCGAATAATACGGCTGGAATTGTAAAAGCCATCATCAATACTGACACCCAACCACTAATACTTTGATTACTAGCTTGAAACTGAGTATTAATCAAAGCAATCATCAGCACCAAATAAACTTTATCTGCTAGTTGCGAGAAAACTTGACCACCCCAAAGAGCCAGGAAATTAGGGTTTTTTAATACAGGTAAAAACCCCTGCTGTTTGACATTTGCTGAAATAGCTTCTCCACCAGAACCAGATCCATCTAATATTGGTGGTTCTTTTTCTGGGTTAGTGGCTACTGGCGAACTCTGCCCGTTTCCATCTTCTTGGGTAGTGGTTAATTTCTCTTCAGATTGTGTTTCTGATTGACTTGGAAGATCAGTTTTTGGGATCTGGGCTGTCCAACTTTGGTCGTTTTTAGAAACGTCTTTTGGGGAAATTTCTTGTCCATCTATTTGACTAGGTGTACACTTGGAAACAGTGTTCAAGTGATTTCTGACTGTAGGATCTGATACCCTATTCTGTTTTTTGGCGAGGCTTGGTGACAAAGGTAGGATTTTTTTATCCAAATCAGACGGTTGCATCATGGTTGGCAGCAAAATAAGAGTCGATCAAGGTAGCAGAGCGAATAGGGCGACCTAATTGATACTGAGCATACTGGCGCAAAATCTGCTCAACAGATAACCAGTGATGATCTCTAGCACCATCAATTTGCATTATCTCTGGTTGTGACAGATGTTGAAGCAAAGCCAGTTCCATAGCACCCGGACGACTAGAAATCACAGGTATTTCTTGCCGATGCACAACAACTGTTTGGGCATTGGGCATTGGGAATGGGGCATTGGGAATGGGGCGTTGGTCTTTCCTCATCTCCCTCTCCCCCTCTTTTCGCAAACGTTCCCTAGCTTCTAAGCAAACCGTTCCACCCGCAGGAATGCTAAATCCTACCTGCCAGTTGGGGTCTGTAAAGTCTGGCTTGAGGGAGCGTCCAGATAGACAACAGATTTGCACTTGCGGTGTCAGTCCTGCTAAGGCTAAAAGGTGAAACACACCATGAGCCAAATGAGCCAAAACACCAGATGGATTTGTACTAGACACCGCGTCTAACCGATGGAGATGTTCATTGAACAACTCATAAAGTTCTTCTTGGGGTTGTTCGCTCAAAGCTTCACACAGGACTATTTCTGCTAAATATTGACTAGCAGCTAGTTTTCCCAAATCTTTAGCTAAACCAGGATAAGTTTTTAAGGTCTGTGCTTGAGTAATTTTATCAAGCGATCGCCCTTTGGCAATCAATAATTCATTCACAACAAACATCCCACTCCTACCGCCTAGGCTGGAGTTGTGCTTGCGTGCCCCTGGAGCTACTGCTCGAATCAGACCAAATTCCCGTGTCAAAATTGTCACTATTTTATCCGATTCTCCCAGCGCCTGGGTTTTAAGATTAATACCAGTTGCTTTGTAGGTTCTACTCATTAGTCATTAGTAGTTATTAGTCATTAGTCACTGGTCATTAGCTTAGGACAAATGACATAGACGCCCTTTGGCGGCTTCCCGTAGGGTAGGACAAATGACTATTCACCCTTCCCCAGATTATCGCGCTGGCGGATCAAATCCATACCGCGAGATGTGCCTAATCTAGTAGCACCCGCTACGATTAAGTCTAGGGCTTGATTGATTGTGTGGATACCACCTGAGGCTTTAATTCCCACCCTTTCTTTTGCCAATTCCTGCAAAAGTCGTACATCTGCCACTGTTGCACCACCATTCCAACCAGTACTGGTTTTTAAGAATGCTGCTCCCGCCTCCATAGCTATTTCAGCAGCTATTTTTTTCTCCGCATCCGTCAACAGGTTAGTTTCCAAAATTACCTTCACTGTTTGCCCAGTCTCTTCGCAAATTTCGGCAATCTCTCGGTGGACTTCTTCAGTTTTACCAGCTTTCAACCAACCTAAGTTCATGACCACATCCAACTCAGTGGCCCCACTATCCGCCGCTTCTTGAGCTTCATACAGTTTCACTGCTGAAGTCGTTGCACCAGAAGGAAAGCCTATCACCGTACAAACTTTCGGGTTTTTACCGTGGAGGAGTTCGACTGCTTGCTTGACATTAGCGGGAAACAGGCAAACCGCCGCAAAGTTGAATCTATATGCTTCTTCACACCATTGCTCAACCTGCTCTGGAGTAGCTGTTGGCGTTAACAGGGAGTGATCGATAAATGGCGCAATATCAATATCTGGATAGTCTGCTGCCATCGTGTCTTCTGCCAGTGATTGATTATTAAACTTTATAAAAAATTAAAACATTTCTTATATATATATTAAACCACATTTATTACGAGTTTATCCTGAAAACAATCTGCTGACTTATCTTGAATGTCAGCTTACAGATGTCCCAGAATTACTGTAAGTATTTAAGTTGACGTTAATTGGTAGTAAAAACAGGAATATCAACAGTGTTTTTCATACCAGTTCCTAAGAATTTAATAATAGTTTTAGCTAACGCCTTTGATGCCAAATATGGGACACCATTACCAATAGTTTTAAACATATTTGTGAGGGATATATCCTCTGGAAGTACAAAATTTGCAGGCAAAGATTGGATAGCTAAAGCTTCTGCTACAGAAATCCGCCGGACTTTATAAGGGTGTAAATGTACTTCATTATTTCCATAGCAAGCTGTTGGAGAGTAACGCCATCTATGCAGACGTTTAAAAGACTTCCTGGAATTATCTCCTTCATGAACAGCAGCAAATTTTGTGATTCCTGCCCTTGGTTGAAAATAGTGTTCAGTATTAGGATGCTTCAGAACGTTATTTTTTCTAAACCAGTATTCAACTGTCAGTTCTTCAGGTATTCCGTCAGGACAAGGTATCAGAGAATTTTCTTTAAATGGTTCAGACTTAGACCAAGGGTAAGTAAAAACTTTTTCTTGAGGATATAAAATGTAATTCTTCCAAGGAAAAGTCTCTTCATATAGTAATTTTTTATCAAATTTTATCTTAATTTCCTGAAGAAAATTATTTTTGAAACCAATTAAAATAATTCTTTCTCTATCCTGGGGTACACCATACTCAATAGCATTAATTAACCGCTCTGTTAAGATATAGCCTGATTCCTGTAATTGTTGCTTGAGCGATTCAAAAAATAAACGGTGTTTTTTCGTCTTCCATAAACCCTTAACGTTCTCAAATAAAAAGAAATCGGGAATATTTTGGCAAATTAATTCAATATATGCAGTGGAAAGCTTGCCATTATCTCCGAAACCTCCTCTATTTTTCCCACCAATAGAAAAATCAGGACAGGGAGGGCCGCCGATGAAACCAATTAGATTATGAGATTTGCGGCAGTCTTTGACTAATTCTTGAAAGCGTTGTGCTTCTTTTCCAGCGATTAGTTTGGTTACGTCTGCCGCTTCACCGTGATCATATCCATATTCAGGTGATCGCATTTTCAGAACTTCCCGTGAATGGCGATATGCAGCGATGAATGGGGGAAAGATTTCATTGACATAAACAATATTAAAACCACTGGTTTCAAAACCTAAATCTAGGAAACCTGAACCAGCAAAAAAAGAGAAAATACAAGGGCGATCGCTCATTGAATAACTAGTATTATAAACACAGTCTAATTACAGCAGTCTGCAAGTAAGTTAAGTACAAAATACCAGACTAAAAATCAGATATAAAGAGTTTCTATTTTCTGCATCTTTCCTCTTACCTACAGCCTAAACCTAATATACCTAGGGTTTCTACGTAAGTACCAATCAAAAATTGACAATTTCAAGACTGCTTAAATAGTAAAAAAAATTCACAGTTCCTCTAAGTGTTTAATCTCAAAGTTTACTCAATCTTTAAGGAAAATCCCTGACAGAAAAAGAGTCTGAAGTCACAATTAAATATAGGAGTTTCCAAGCTCCAAAGGATGTTTAAGACAAATATTTGTCATTAAATAAAAAACCGGGGTACTTCGGACTAATTTTTATGCGGATTTTAATTTACTCCTACAACTACTATCCAGAGCCAATTGGTATTGCCCCACTGATGACTGAATTAGCAGAGGGACTAGTGAAACGTGGGCATCAAGTGCGCGTAGTCACTGCTATGCCCAACTACCCAGAGCGTCAAATTTACCCGGAATATCGGGGTAAGGGGTATATCACCGAATACAAAAATGGCGTTCAAATCCAACGCAGTTACGTTTGGATTCGTCCACAACCCAACCTATTAGATCGGGTGTTACTAGATGCTAGTTTCGTTGTCACTAGTTTTGTACCCGCCCTCATCGGTTGGCGCCCAGATGTAATTCTCTCAACATCACCATCCTTGCCAAGCTGTGTACCAGTTGCTCTTTTAGGATGGTTACGTGCTTGTCCTGTAATTTTAAATCTACAAGATATATTACCAGAAGCAGCCATCCACGTCGGTTTGCTGAAAAATAAATTGCTGATCCAGTTGTTTACATTACTGGAAAAATTTGCCTATCGCACTGCCAGTAAAATTAGTGTCATCGCTGATGGGTTTGTAGAAAATTTGCGATCTAAAGGTGTAGAAGCTGACAAAATTGTGCAAATTCCCAACTGGGTTGATGTAAATTTTATCCGCCCTTTGCCTAAAGAAGATAACCCTTTCCGCGCCGCACATAATCTTAATGATAAATTTGTAGTGCTGTATTCTGGTAACATTGCCCTAACCCAAGGCTTAGAAAGCGTTGTCAAAGCTGCTTCTGTATTGCGTCATATTCCAGATATTGTCTTTGTCATCGTTGGAGAAGCAAAAGGTTTACAGCGATTGCAACAAGAATGTCTAGACTGCGGCGCAGATAATGTTTTGTTACTACCATTTCAACCCCGCAAATCTTTGCCACAAATGTTGGCAGCTGCGGATGTGGGTTTGGTGGTGCAAAAGAAAAATGTTGTATCCTTCAATATGCCATCAAAAATTCAAGTGCTACTTGCCAGTGGAGGGGCCTTAGTTGCCTCTGTCCCCGATAATGGTACGGCAGCAAGAGCTATCAGGCAAAGTGGCGGCGGAGTTATTGTTCCTCCAGAAGATCCCCAAGCTTTAGCGATGGCAATTTTAGATTTGTACCAAAACCCCGAAAAAGTCAAAACTCTAGGCTATAAAAGTCGCCAATATGCGGTTGAACACTATGCTTTTGAACAAGCTTTAAATCAGTATGAGTCTTTATGTTACTCATTGACGGCAGATCGTGGAGCAATTCAGTCTACAAGAGTTACAAAACAAGAAGTTTAATCTCCGGGAAGCAAGTTACATTGTATACCTGGATTTGCAGTAAAATTCCAGGTATGCAAATTGTATTTCTGGCTTCAAATCTAGGTAGCAGGAGATTTTGAGGGCAGCTAGTTTTATTAGGAAACATACAGCGTAGATAAGAAGGTTTTCAGGTGCATTGTTGAATCAAAAATCCTACGGCTTCACTTCATTTAAACCGTGGGTACACCAATTTTTTAACCACACAATAGAAATTTTTCAGTATCTCTGAATACCTGATCATATAGGTATGAAAATCACACCTTTGGTAGACTAGGCACGAGTCTGCTTTTTTGTATCGTAGTTTTTAGCAGACAGCCTAAAGCCTAGATGTGGCATTACCTACGAATTACTAGCTTTACATTACAACATAATTATGCTGTTTGATGAATCTGTGATTATTTTCGCTGTAAGTTATTGCTGTAAAGCTATTGGTTGATTTATCGCTGCACAATAACTATCCATAACTACTGATTGTGGATGTCGAAATCTAAACAGCTAATTAGAGAACTAGCCCCATAGACACCTGTTTTTTTGTTAGTATTCAAAAAAACCTATTGACACATTTGTCAGATCAATTGTTTGTTGTTTGTAAGTAAATGTAAACAATTGTTTCAAAAGGAAGAAAGCACCTGAGGTTTAATGACTGATTATTTCCAAGGAAATTTCCCATTACAATCCGTCCCTCTGACGAAGAGTGTGGTAAAGAGCCACGCCCATACTGAAGAGGAGAGCGGAAAATTAGCTGCAACGATAGCAGAAGCTGCATCAGATCGCAAAGCGGGTGAGATTTTATTGCTCAAAGTAGCAGAGGTATCTTACCTGGCTGATTACTTTGTGATGATGACTGGCTATTCTAGGGTACAGGTCAGGGCGATCGCTCAAGCAATTGAAGGAAAAGTTGAAACTGAGTTGCAACGGCGTCCCTTAAGGACAGAAGGGAAAGTCGAGGGGAGTTGGGTTCTACAAGACTACGGTGATGTGATCGTTCACATTATGATGCCCAAGGAACGGGAGTTTTATAATTTAGAAGCGTTCTGGATTCATGCAGAACGGATTTCCCTTCCAGAATCTGATGAGGGTGAGGGTAAGCCAACATGATTAGGTCTTCGGTTTCAAATTGTCCAGTTCCTACAGACCAACAACCGCTCAACGAGTACGAAGAGTTAAAAACTTCCTGGCTGTTTCGTGATACTACTTTAAATTGGCGCGAGTATCTCACGAAACTTGTTTGGATTTGGGGTTTATCTTGGCTCTTAGCAGGGCCTATAGCTGCGGCAAGTTTTCCCCCTCACAAGTATATTGCACATTTTATTCTCTGTGGTGCAGCAGGGGCGAGTGTCGGGGTAGTGCTGGTACTGGTAAGATTGTACTTAGGCTGGTTCTACGTGTGCGATCGCCTTTGTAGTCCCACAGTCTTTTATGAAGAGTCAGGCTGGTATGACGGTCAAACTTGGACAAAGCCACAGGAAGTCCTTAATCGCGATCGCTTGATTGTTGCATACGAAATCAAACCAATTCTGCGGCGATTGCAATTTACCATTGCTGGCTTGGCGGGAATGTACGTTACTGGTACTATAGTTTGGCATTTGTTTTAAAGAGTCATTGGTCATTGGTCATTAGTCATTAGCTAAGGACTAATAATTAATGACTAATGACCAATGATTAATTAATTAAAAAAGGTGATAAATATAAACCCATGACAATGGGAAAACGAACTCAAGCCACAGCACTGGAAGTCCGGTTGCTGCGGGAAGGTATTATTGAATCCAGGCATATAGTCCAAGCTGTTGTCTGCGACGAACGAGGACGGGTTCTAACCGTTGCCGGAAATTCTGAAACTGCTGCATTTATCCGTTCAGCCCTCAAACCATTTCAGGCACTCGCAGTCACCACCACAGGTACACTGGAACGCTATGACCTCAGCGATCGCGATTTAGCAATTATCACAAGTTCCCATAAAGGAAGAATAGATCAAGTCCGACAGGTATTTAACATCCTTTGGCGGGCCGATCTTGACCCGACTATACTCCAGTGCCCAATCCCTGAAGGGAAGCGTAGTCCTCTAGAATACAATTGCTCTGGAAAACATGCAGGGATGTTAGCTGTTTGTCAGCAACGCCATTGGCCCTTGAATAACTATTTAGATCGCAAGCACCCAATACAGCAGTTGATTTTGGGCAAAGTAGCAGAGTTGCTGCGAATGCCAGCCGAGGAATTTATCAGCGCTCATGATGACTGTGGCGCACCCACTTATCTGATGCAACTAGGCCACATGGCATCTTTGTATGCACTGTTAGCCTCTAGTACTAACTTGGACATGGAGCGCATCGTCCGTGCCATGACTCATCACCCCGCTATGGTCGCAGGAGATGGAGAATTTGATACCGAACTGATGCGCTTAACTCCCGGGGAACTAGTCAGCAAAGCTGGTGCCGAAGGAGTACAGTGCATTGGTAGACTCGGTGAAGGCATGGGATTGGCAATCAAAGTCATGGATGGGGCAAAACGAGCAAAACATGCCGTTGCTATTCACTTACTCCAGCAAATGGGTTGGATTAGTCCCAGCGCCGCAGAAAGCCTCTCTGAAAAGTTTGTCACCTTAGGAAAATACAAGCGTTTAGAAGTAATTGGAGAATTATCATTTTTGTAGTTGCCAAACTCTTGACTATAGGTTATGCTATAGAAGTCAAGAGCGACGCGGGATAGAGCAGCCTGGTAGCTCGTCGGGCTCATAACCCGAAGGTCAGTGGTTCAAATCCACTTCCCGCCACCAAATAAAAGAAAAACAAAACCCTACAATCAGTAAAGATTGCGGGGTTTTGTCTTATTTTGATCTATTCTGGAAGAAATAGCCATCCAAAAAGGCGCAAAGAATCATGGTTGTGAAGTTGCAGCGACCAATTTTAGTGGGAGGATTGGGACTGTCCTTTTCTCTGTGGATGTTACAAAGTTGGCATCATTCAATAATGCAGGTGGGTGAATTTAGTTTATTGAGTGCCTTAGCTGTAGGCGGTGGTTTGTGGTTATTCCAACAAAATCGCCCGAAAGACAGTTTAGAGCAGCTAGATAGTATGCTTGTAAATCGGGCGACTGTGGAAAGTGCGATCGCTAAAACTGAAACTGTAATTAACCAACTGGCACAAGAAGCAGAAAATCACACAGCATTAGTGATACTCAGAGAACAAGTTGCCCAATTGTTATTGGAATTAGACAGACAAGAAATTCAAGTGGCTGTGACTGGCGGGAAATCCGTGGGTAAAAGCACTTTAATTCAAGTGTTAAAGCCAAATATAGAGACACGATACAGCGTGTCTCTACAAGAGACAGCACCTTTATTTAGAGAAGCGGGTGACAATTCAGATGCAGATGTTTTAGCAGAAGTAGCAAAATCTGATTTTGTTCTGTTCCTGACAAACGGTGATTTGACAGACTCAGAATTTCAAACCTTACAGCAGCTAAAAGCAGCAAATCAGCCCACAATCCTGGTTTTCAACAAACAAGACCAGTATTTAGCTGATGAAAGTGCCAGTATCTTGCTGTCATTGAAACAGCGAATGCAGGGAAATGTAGTTGCAACTGCGGCCTCTCCCATTGCCATCAAAGTCAGAAAGCATGAGGTTGATGGTACTGTGCAAGAGTGGATGGAAGAACCAGCAGCAGATATCCAGCAGTTGACACAGCAGTTGGGTGAAGTTTTGGCACAGCAGGGACAACGGCTAGTTTGGGTAACTACCATGAGAAAAGCCGGGTTGTTGAAAGCTGAGGCAAAAAACTGGCTGAATGAAACTAGACGCGATCGCGCCACCCCAATTATTGAACAATATCAGTGGATAGCTGCTGCTGCTGCCTTTGCTAACCCAGTCCCAGCCCTTGACATCTTGGCAACTGCGGCAATTAATGCTCAGATGGTAATGGATTTGGGTAATATCTATCAGCAGAAATTTTCCCTGGAACAGGCGCAAACCGTAGCTGGAACAATGGGAAGTTTGATACTGAAACTCGGTTTAGTCGAACTTTCAACAAAAGCGATTAGTACTGTTCTTAAAAGTAATGCTGTTACCTTTGTTGCGGGTGGCGTAGTGCAGGGAGTAAGTGCAGCTTATCTGACTAGAGTAGCAGGGTTAAGTCTAGTTGAGTATTTCCAACAGCAGGAAATAGCGATAGATTCTGGGGATGGTTTGAACTTGGAGAATTTGCGGCAAACCTTGCAAAAGGTATTTCAACAAAATCAGCAGATTGGTTTTTTGCAGGGGTTTGTTAAGCAAGGTGTGAAGCGTTTGTTGCCAGAAACGCAGCAGCTTGAAGTAGTTGGTGTTCAGAAGGCTGTGGGGTAATTTTATACAGAAGATTACCAAATTTGGGTAGGACTTACGCAAAAGTACACGCGGTAGGGGCAATACCCTGCGGGAAGCCGCTCCGCGTCTACATGAATTGCCCCTACCTGAAAATCCAAATATACTTAAGTGAATATTATCTTAAAGATGTCAATAAAATTTTAGGAATTTTAGCTAGTGGTGTCCGGTGAAAAAAATTATCATGAAGTAGCGATCGCATCCCTAAAACACCCGCTCAAAAGGTTTTTTCCGATAACGGCGATAAATATCAAAATCACTGTCCAAAATAGCGTAGGCGTAGCCCGCCGCAGGCATCGCAGCAATATTTAAGCGTTCCGAAATGACGATCAAGGATAAATCTGCAAAATCCCCTGCTAAATCTCTGTACTGAGTATTCAACTCAGTGTTTAGCAACATCTAGAAGAAACTCGTTTTGTGTACGCCAATCTAAATTCAGCAACCACACCACTTCTGCAATACAAATGGGCGTAGTCACAAGCCTAGAAGTACAGTTCTCAAAGAAGCGACGCACTTGTTGGTGATACTGATCTCTGGCGCTGTAGTATGCAAACAAAAACCCGCTATCCACGAGTATAAGCGGATAGTAGGTCATGGATGGCGCTTATTAAGATATTCAGCGATCGCTTTCTTACGGTTTGAGCGTTCCGATAAATCCGTTGGTGCATCTTGCAGCAGATGTTCAGGGTGTCCACCCCGTCTCTGAACCAAAGTTTTACCCGCTTGTAAGGTTAGCCAGCGTTCAGCAATCAAGCGTCGGATCAATTCACTCTTTTCAGTTTGCTCGTGAGCTAAGATATCAGCTAGCTGCCGTTCTGTTTCTTCGTCTAGCCTAACACTGAGCATAACTTTGTATTGCACTTGCAACACAAGTATGACAAGTATAACGTGGATTAGTTAATTTTTTTTGAATTTCGCACCAGCCAAACCCAAAAGACAAAAATCTCACACCCAAACACCAAAACACAACTCTACGTCTGGATGCTTATGCGTGAGAATCTTTAAATTCTTACTATTCAATCGTTTACCCTACTTTAACCATCGCGCCGCATCTTTGGCATGGTAGGTCAAAATCAAGTCTGCACCAGCCCGTTTAAACCCAGTTAAAGTTTCCATAACCACGCGCTCTTCATCAATCCAACCATTGAGAGCCGCAGCTTTCACCATCGCATACTCACCAGAAACATTGTAAGCCGCAACTGGTAAGTTACTCGCTTCTTTCACCCGCCAGATAATATCCATGTATGCCAAGGCTGGTTTGACCATCAGCATATCAGCACCTTCAGCGATATCCAAGTCAATCTCTTTAATTGCTTCGCGGGCGTTACCTGGATCCATTTGGTAAGTTCTTCTGTCGCCAAATTGCGGTGTCGAGTCTGCTGCATCCCGGAATGGGCCATAATAACCCGAAGCATACTTAGCAGCATAAGACAAAATCGGCGTGTCTTGAAACCCTGCTTCATCTAAACCCTGACGAATTGCTTGCACAAACCCATCCATCATCCCAGAAGGCGCAATGATATCCGCACCGGCTTTCGCTTGAGAAACTGCTGTTTTTTTCAACAATTCCAAAGTTGGGTCATTTAAAACTCGTCCTGTTAAATCACCAACTTGTAAATAACCACAATGACCGTGACTGGTATACTCACACAAACAAGTATCAGCAATTACAATCAAATCTGGCACTGCTGCTTTTACTGCCGTCGCTGCTTTTTGGACGATACCGCAATCATGCCAAGCGCCAGTAGCATCCACATCTTTATCAGCCGGAATCCCAAATAAAATAATAGAAGGAATTCCTAAGTCATAAACTTCTTTTGCTTCTTCAACTATTTTATCTACCGAAAGCTGGTAGACTCCGGGCATGGATTTCACCTCATTAGCGATTCCCTCACCTGGTACGGCAAATAATGGATAGATTAAATCGCTTGTTGTTAAAACAGTTTCACGAACCATCCGGCGCAGTTGAGGATGGGTACGCAGACGACGGGGGCGGTGTGTAGGAAACATAAAATTTTATGAAGAAAAACAACGCAAATGGACACAAAATAAAGCGTCACAAAAGCAGGCTAAAATTTTCCTGCCGTCAGACAGACTACAAACAGTGCTTAACTGTCCTTTGCCCTACTCTTAATCAAGTTGTAGGGCAATTTTGTATTCTACAGCTTGGTTGCACCTATCCGACGGACTGGGAAAAAAACAACATAATAAGCAATTCAAAATTCAAAATCGTAAGACCCTCTGTTGGCAAAATCCTGGCGATTGGTTGTGTGCAAACTCAAGGCACAACGGCTTAATAAAAATAACTGATAATTCCCAACGCCCAATGCCCAATAATAATTTGTGTTAAAAAACTCGGAAAATATAGGGATAACGAAAGGGTATATCAGGATTGCTGAAAACTCCGATGAGCGCCCAAATTGTCAATCCCCAGTGTAATAGATATCCCAGACCAGCTAGTGGCCCCAGTAATAATAGAGGTAATACTAACCAGCCAAATAGAAACAACAGTGCTCCCAGAATTGCACCATAAAACCAGACATTAAAGTGGAAATTGATGGATTCTTTGGCATTTTCTTTAACAACAGGATCGTCAGATACAAGCAGTATGGCGATAGGTACACCTACAGACACCAATGTTGTGCTGAAAAAAATCGCTCCATGCGACAAGGCTGATAGAAGCTTTCGCTTGTCTGTGTCGTACATTGCATTCTCCTCTTTAGTCAGATTGTTGGTTATACTACGACCCTATCACGAGCATCGTTGTCTTAAGATTAAAAGACTTGCCAGAGTCAAAAAAAATTAAGCTAGCTAACAAACAAATACAATTATGTCTACTGAACTTCAGTCTGAACTTATTCAAGCAGTCGAACTTCGCCGCAACTTTGCGATTATATCTCACCCCGATGCTGGTAAAACTACACTCACAGAAAAACTACTCCTGTACGGAGGTGCAATTCACGAAGCTGGGGCGGTGAAGGCGCGACGGGCACAGCGTAAGGCTACCTCTGACTGGATGGCGATGGAACAACAACGGGGTATTTCCATTACCTCGACAGTGTTGCAATTTGAATACCGCAACTGCCAAATAAATTTATTAGACACCCCTGGGCACCAGGATTTCAGTGAAGATACTTATCGGACACTTGCCGCCGCCGATAATGCAGTGATGCTGATTGATGCAGCAAAAGGTTTAGAACCCCAAACTCGCAAATTGTTTGAAGTATGTAAATTGCGCGGTATTCCGATTTTTACATTTATCAACAAGCTCGATCGCCCAGGAAGAGAACCTCTGGAACTGTTGGATGAAATTGAGCAAGAATTGGGATTGCAAACCTATGCGGTCAACTGGCCAATTGGGATGGGCGATCGCTTTAAAGGTGTTTTTGACCGACACAAGCAACAAATTCACCTGTTTGAACGCAGCGCTCACGGTAGCCGAGAAGCCCGTGATACGATAGTGGAATTAGGTGATCCGAGAATAGAAGAACAGCTAGAACAAAGCCTGTATTACCAACTGAAAAATGATTTAGAACTGTTAGAAGGAGTTGGGCCAGAGCTAGATTTACAGTTGGTACACGAAGGCAAAATGACGCCTGTGTTCTTTGGTAGCGCCATGACTAATTTTGGGGTAGAGTTATTCCTCAAGTATTTCCTCGACTATGCCCTCAAACCTGGTTCTCATGTCAGTAGTGTTGGCGAAGTTCCCCCTACATACCCGGAATTTTCGGGGTTTGTCTTTAAACTGCAAGCGAATATGGATCCGAAGCATCGCGATCGCGTTGCATTTATCCGGGTCTGCACTGGTAAGTTTGAAAAAGATATGATGGTGAATCACGCCCGCATTGGTAAACTCATCCGTCTATCTCGCCCGCAAAAACTCTTTGCTCAAGAGCGGGAATCGATTGATGTGGCTTATCCTGGCGATGTGATCGGTTTGAACAATCCCGGTGTTTTTGCGATCGGGGATACAATTTACACGGGACAAAAGCTCGAATATGAGGGGATTCCGTATTTCTCGCCGGAACTGTTTGCATCTCTGAGGAATCCCAACCCCTCGAAGTCTAAACAATTCCAAAAAGGCGTTGCGGAATTGCGAGAAGAAGGTGCTGTGCAAATTATGTATTCAACTGATGAAGCCAAGCGCGATCCAATTTTGGCGGCGGTGGGTCAGTTGCAGTTTGAGGTAGTGCAATTTCGCTTACAAAATGAGTATGGTGTAGAAACCATATTAGATTTATTGCCCTACAGTGTCGCCCGTTGGGTTGAGGGTGGTTGGGAAGCATTAGAAAAAGTGGGACGGATATTCAATACCACTACAGTTAAAGACAGTATGGGACGCCCAGTGTTACTATTCCGCAATGAATGGAATTGCCAACAGTTATTGGGCGACCATCCAGAGTTAAAATTAAGCGCGATCGCTCCAGTATTTTCTAGTCAACAACCAGTGGAGGAATGAAGAAGAATAGAGAATTCAGAATCCAGAATTCAGAATTAGTCCTACAAAAGAGCCAACTGAATTCTGACGACTGATGCCTTTATTCAATCTTGATTATTCACTTGACAAGCAAAACTTGGGCGCGGTTGATTTCCACGGCATCCGAGGTTCGCGCTTTTGCACAAACGTGGATCACTTAGAAGAGATTGGAGTGCCAGAATTTGTATGCCTTCACACGCCAAATCGTCTTTGGAGGCTGGTTTAGTTGCCCTCAAGCAGGGAAATTACCAAACAGCGATCGCTCAACTAGAACCTATTGCTAGCAGCCAGAGCAATGGTACTGCTAGCTTACAAGCCCAGGTTGGTTTAGTGATGGCTTATGCACGTATTGGCGATGCCTCCAAAGCGATCGCTATTTCCCAGAATCTCATTGAGAGTAACAATCCGCAAGTTCAAGAGTGGGCAACACGCGCTCTCGAACACCTGACAAAGCGTAAAAAACGCGATCAAGAATCAAAAAATGTCGAAACTGGATTTGTTGCCTTTGAGAATTCAACCCCAGATTCTCCCCCAGTTACTCCCCTGGAAACTCCTACATTAGAGGAAAAGCCAAAAGATCAAGTCATAGAAACCAAGAGCGACGACATCCCGACGATGGTGCCACTAGCGAGACTCAAAGCTACAGTAGCGACACCACCACCGCCACCTACGCCCCTAAGCGGCTTCATGGGTTCCGTTACCCGCACCCAAGCGAAATTATTCGGCGTTATTTATTGGCGGCAAGCACAACGCGCCAGAGCATGGCAACCATTACGTAAACCGAAATTAATTCCCTTGCGGTTGCTAACAGCAGGGACATTCATCGCCCTGTTTTGGGTGATGCGAGAAATGGTCAAGTTAGCAATAGGATTTATCAACCAGGCTTTAGTAAAACTACCTTATCTGGAGCCATTACAGTTCTTATACCGCGACCCTACTAAATTGTTGCTAATAGTACTGGTGATTTTGCTTGCAGTATCACCTTGGTTGCTGGATTTTTTACTGGCAAACTGGTATGGGCAGCGAGAATTTCCTAAAGATGTATTGAATACTCATAGCCGCGAAGCTGTTCGGGTGCTACAACGTTGTTGCCAACAGAGACATTGGCCCGTACCTAAGCTGCGGATTTTACCAATGGCTGCACCAATTATCCTAACTTATGGTAGTTTACCACGTAATACCAGGATTGTTGTAAGTCAAGGGCTATTAGAGCAACTAGCAGATGATGAAATCGCCATTATCTATGCCACGCAGCTAGGGCATATTGCTCATTGGGATTTTGCTGTAATGTCTTTGTTGCTGCTGGTGACACTACCAACTCATAAGCTATATCAGCAAGTGTCGGAGTTGGGAGACAAAATATCAGGTAAAATTTGGCGCTGGCCGGTGACTATTCTGGCTAGTCTGGTTTATGGAATTTGGTGTTTGCTCACTGGGACTGCATTGTGGTTGTCGCGGTTGCGCCTTTATTATAGCGATCGCATCGCATCCGAAATTACTGGTAATCCCAATGCGCTGATTCGTGCCTTACTCAAAATTGCCATTGGCATTGCAGCTGATATCCAAAAAGAAGAACACACCAGTTGGCAACTAGAAAGCTTAAATCTCCTGACACCAGTCAGCTACCAACAGAGCCTTTCTTTGGGCACTATTGCCAGTAATTTATCTTTTGAATCCTTTTTGAAGTGGGATACTGCCAATCCCTATCGCCGATGGTTTACGGTTAATAATAGTCATCCTTTAATGGGCGATCGCATCGAACGCCTCTGCCAAATAGCCCGTCACTGGCATCTAGACACCGAACTACATTTTGCTACCGAACCAGCAAAAGTTAAGCGTCAATCTTTCTTATTACAAATCGCTCCCTGGTTAGGAATTCCTCTAGGGGTTCTGTTTGCAGCTTTGGTCTGGCTAACCTGGCAACTAGCATTCGCACTCAAGTTTTTAAATCTAAAGTGGATATATGAAGATTGGTCTTTCATTACAGGCTGCCTTCTGATTGGCTTTAGCATCGGTACAGTGATGCGGATAAATTCTTTCTTCCCGGATATTAAACCTGCCACTGTGGAAACTGACGACAGTTTACCCAATCTATTATCTGATCCTTCTGCTTTACCCATTGACGGCATCAGCGTGCGTCTGGTGGGCAAACTATTAGGTCGTCAAGGCACTAGCAACTCCCTAGCGCAAGATTTAATCCTCCAATCCAGTGCGGGTTTGGTGAAGTTACACCATATTTCTTGGCTAGGACAGTCAGTCAATCACCAGGATCTAATCGGTCGGCAAATTATCGTCACTGGTTGGTTCCGGCGAGGAGCAACACCTTGGATCGACATCCAAACCCTGGAAACTCAAAGTGGTAAAACCGTTCATAGCCCTCATCCCATTTGGTCTACTTTTTTGGCAGTTGCAGCACAGGCTTGGGGCGCATACGTTTTTCTTACTGGTTAGGGATTGGGCATTGTCAAAAGATAAATTGGAATGTAAAGAAAAGTTGCAGGTTATCTTAACAAATGTTACATTTATTTACACAAACAAGAGCAGTCGACATAACTCAGCATCACCGCTTAGTTGTGAATTCTGGTGCTTTTTCCCCCACTCCATACCTTTTAACCTCTCAACACAGCAGCAAATCAACCAGCCAATGGCTGGTTTTTGTTTCAAAATATGCCCCTTGAATAAAAAAATGTGTTTTATGTTACGATGCAATAATACTAAAGTCAGAAATGTATGCGCTAAACTAGCTACGTAGAAAATACCGTGGTAATGTAAGGAATGGTATTTGATTCTGCGAAAAAGGGCATGGAAGAAAGCGTGTACTTTAGCAGGCAATAGGCTATTAAATTTACAATTCTTAGAATTAAGGTGTTATTAACTCACCATAGTGTGAGCCTTTGGATTAAACAAGCTTGATCCCGACGAAAAACTGTATTGTTGTATAGGTTGACAGTTTCGAGCAAAAAAAATTGGTTTATGGCAGTCTTGGTCAATAGCATCTATTTAAAAGCCAAAGCTAAGTGATTGTTTTCTTGCCTTGCCATGTTCATTCAACTCTGGAGGTATAGTTCATGTCCGTTCGCCTATATATAGGTAATTTGCCTAAAGATGAAATAGATCGTCAAGATCTGCAAGCAGTTTTTGCAGCAGAAGGTGATGCTGTAACTACTAAATTAATTAAAGACCGCAAAACTGGCAAATGCCGTGGTTTCGGTTTTCTTACCGTTAACAATGACGAACAAGCTGACGAAATTATTGAAAAATATAATGGTCAGATGTTCAAAGACACTCCCATTAAGTTAGAGAAGGCATTACCTCGGACAAAGGGTGAAGAGGGCGACGAGCAAGCTCCTAAACCAGTTACTCTTGCTAGTAGTACCCCGACTCCTAGCCCCAACAGAGAAGGTAGCCGTCGTGAGAAAAGCTCTAAGAAGCCTCGTCGTGGCGGCAGTGGCGGTGGAGGTTCTCGTGAAACCAGCACCGCAACCACCGATTCAGACGCTATTCGTCCTGATCCTCGTTGGGCTTCGGAATTAGAAAAGCTGAAGCAGATGCTAGCTGCACAAACTACGAATTAATCCCTAAGGGAGAGAAGTTAAAAATTAAAAATCAGAATTTTTTTTTGATTTTTAATTTTTAATTGTTTGTTGATTATTATCTAGCTGCTTAGTGAAAAACTACTTGCAGCTAATTTTGTAAGTGCGTAGGTGCAGCCCAACCGAGGCATCTCATCGCCACGAGTCACACTGAGACCTAACTTAGGGTTAGGAGTTAGGAGCTAGGAGGGTAAAAACAACCCAAGCTCCAGAAAATTTGGATTTGAGTCAAATCAAGCAACACATAAATTTCACACATATCACATACTTACGTAATAGTAGTAAGTCTATACTGATACAACAGTAACTCTATGGAAATTACTGTTAGGGCTTGTTTATAAAAAAATTAAGTTTTTGTGATTTAGACAGATTAAAAAACCTGACACAGAGAAATGCGATGCCTAGGTTGGGCTGCG
>NNBU01000002.1_pt1 | contig 75258 bp, 70 predicted proteins | sample 1173781 | NCBI WGS metagenome assembly NNBU01 (sample SAMN07173937, study PRJNA388173) | plant metagenome | biome: Plant school; feature: Soil; material: Symbiotic tissue of Blasia pusilla L.; isolation source: symbiotic tissue sample KVJ2 | host: Blasia pusilla | place: Norway: Troms, Kvaloya...
CACCCCCACCAACAATTAAAGGTGCGTTAGCCTACGGCATAACACACCCCACGGGGAATTTATATTGTTTGAATCCCCCATTCTCTTGATTCTGGCTCCTGTTAGCGGATAGCTAAGGTTTAGCCCATTCTGACTTCTTAATTCTTATTCAATTTCTCAAACATTGATTTTTACAAAATATCTATTGTGCATTACAACTTTATCTACGACATCAGAAAAAATCAGCGATTACAACATTCATTAATATGAAATCACCTTACTTTATGAATCTCTTCAGATGGTCGTTAATTAGTATCTCTCATTGCTAAAACTTTAGGTGATTCAGGTTTTAGTAAACCGTTCAATAGAGATGCGGGACGTTGACTGTAAGGCCAAGCAAAAGCATGACGGAAAGCTGCATCCTGGCAAGCTTGTAGTTGTTCAAAACTAATAATGTTGTAAGTCAAGAGATTCTCATACTCAAAGGGAAGACGCACATTGTGTAACCCAGCATTGTCAGTACAAATAGCAATATCGACCCCAGCATCAAAACAACGGTCAAAAACTAATTTGAGTTGACGTATATCCTGCAAAGTACCAGTTTTTTGGTAGGTTGTAGGGCAAACCTCTAAACACTGTCCGCGTTTAGCTACATCATTAAGTAACTCTGGATATAGTAGGGGAATTTGGATGCCGTGACCAATCCGCATTAAATAGGGTAACAGTTCTGGATAACAACCGGCGGTAGTTTCATATAGATGTCCCGTAGTGTTAACGCCCAGCGATCGCGCATAATCATATAAGCTAATCCATTCTTCTAAGCGATCGGCATAATAGCTATCACCCCCCGCTACATCTACTGCACAGACATACTGCTTATTTTGCGCCGCCAAATCAACAATCGCCTTGTTCACCTCATAAGGTAAACGCGTGTGCATACAGAGAATTTGGCTAGTAACAATCGGATATTCTGGCTGGTGGCTGGCAAGTCCTACTACCTGCACAATTTCTGCCATCTTGTCAATTCTTTGTGATTGATTTAGATGTTCAGGTGTCCGCAGATAGGGAGTGTAGCGCAGTTCCAGATAGGCCAAATTTTCAAATATGTAAGCACCCCGCACCAAGCGATAGATAAAATAAGGCAAAGTATCCACAGTTTGCACACTTTCTACCAAGGTGTGTAATTCTAGATACTCATCCAGGGTGTTGCGTGGGCGGGTATAAAAATCTTCAAATTCTGAATAGTCAGCAAAGCGGGAAATCAACTCTGAAGAATGTCGCTCAAAATATCGCCATAAAACTCGTGGTACGACCGAGCCGCCCAGATGTCTATGTAATTCAGCATATAAAGCCATAGTGGTATTTTTAGGTAAAAATTTCAATAATTGTAACAAAAACATCGAAAGAAAAAATCTGTCCTCAAAAAATTTAACTCCAGAGAAGTTGAAGCATAAGTTTCCCACTATCTGGATTTTTCAACAGAGGCTTCCACATAGACGCTGCGCGAAGGTACGGATTTTATCCTTATTTTCGGAAAATCCAGCATTTATATAGTGTTTTGAGCATAAATAAGCTTGACATTATCAAGATTAAATTGATAGCATTAATGATTTTAATTTTTGTGTTACACTAAAAGAACATTGCTATTGTTGAGTAAGTGAAATATAGCAATACATTTTTCCTGTAACTAAGCAAATTCCCGGCAAGGTTGGTATTAATTGAAAATTCAAGCGTTAGAAGTCAAGGCTGGCGATCGCATTATTGCTTACTGCAACAACAAAATGCAAACCTGCAAGGTAAAACGCATTTTAGATCCCGGTCAAGCTAATATCACACTATCAGTATTCACCTCTGAGAATTATCGCGGTTGCTCAGTTTCATCTATAGTCCGCTTCCAAAGCAACGCCTTAGTTGATTTGGTAAGTTAAAAATCAAGTAAATATTCAATCTCACAAATATCTCTAGTTATTGTCCAGCCTCAAGCTGGATTATTCTTATTAAAGGTGCAATGCCTGGGTTGGGCTGCGCCTACGCACATACAAATCCATTCATTGTGGCTGGATGATTTTCTTGAAAATGTAAAGCGCCACTGTAGTTGATTGTAAGCTGTTCCACATCTAGTACAGTACGGCAGAAATAAACCACTCATTCCAAATGAATAAAACACTTATGCTGTATTCATTTTTAATTTTTAATTTTTAATTCCGCCTTGCGGTACTAGTGGGCATATATCAAATTTAATCAAAATCTTGTGGGTTGAGCAGCGTTCTGACTGAGCGCTCACGCCGAAGTCTGACCCGCTTTATTTGTGCAAGTTAAAAGTGGAACAGCTTATAGCGTTTCCTAATCATATCAAGTATATCATAGTCCCCTCTCGAAGATCGGGGAGGGGGTTGACTTTGATGAAATTTAGTGATTTTCGGTTCATACTATTTTTGTGAGAGTCAAAAATATCTCTCCTGTCATTGCTTCGCTTTGCTGTCTACGAGACGCTACGCGAACGCAATGACTACATAAATTTTGCATGAATTTTTATCTCCTCAAAAGGCATAGAGTCAACACCTTAGGTTGGGAGTGGGGTTTTTGTACCTCACTCAACCGAGAAGCGCCATATTACTAAGATTTACCCTCCAATTAATGGCTTTTGTTAGTTCTTTTTCACATCACGAGCCATATTCAGGTAGTAGTCCTCAATTTTGGCATTAGGACGACGGCGTGTAGTGGCGGGAATTTTAGGAGTGTTATCTTGATTCGTTTCAATTGGCTCTTTAGCAGAAACTTGCTTTATGCCTTGCACCTCATCAGATTCCAAGAAATAACCAGACTTAGTAAATCCGAACAAATTGGCAAAAAAACCAAATATATTTCCGAAAAAATTAGAAATACCTTGGAATAAAACACCAAACAAGCCTTCAAAACGAAGGAACAAGTTCCGAATAATTTGAGTTAGACGAAGCATAAGGGCACCTTCAACGATTGCCTACTATCATTGTGACTCAATTGCGATCGCCCAATTGGTGCTATGGCAAAAATCTACCAGTGGGTAGGTATTGCCCAAACAAAGGGCAATCGCTGCGATGATACTATTTTTGCTGAACCAGCAAAACCGACTTCACCGGACGCTTGATAGAATTTCCCTCCAAATCAACCTTCCCGTAAAAGGTTTTTCCCTTGTAATAAAGCGAAGATGAACTTCCCCCATCCAAATTCATCGCTTTATCAGCGCCAAGGGTTTTCATCAAATCAGCTAAAGCTGGCAAGGATACCCCAGAGTTCGCGGAAGCCGAGGGTTTTTGAGCCACCATAACTAAAACAACGCTGCCATCACGGGTGATACCTACGGCAATTCTGGCATTGGGTTGTTTGCTGCCAAGGGCATCTCGTTTCTTGTCATTATCTACAAAGCCCTCCTTTACTAACATAAGTTCTGGCAATAGGCTTGGGCCAGCACCTATAGCATCGACTAACTGGCAACCTGCTGGTGATGACTGACTGTGTAGCGCAATCGAATAACTGATAGTTTGTCCACAGATGTAGCGGCGGAACTCTGAGCGATTGAATATTTGGCCCAGGTAAGGTTTTAAATTGGGATTGTTTACCAGGCGTTCGTTTTCCTTAGGGTTAGCAACCAACTTTCCTTGTATGACAACATAAGATGTGGTTTTTTGATTGGCTGGGTCAAAAAAGCCTGCGTTCAAAATAGCTACGGCTCGATGCTTCTGGGCAAATTCCTCTACAGTGGCTACCTTCTCTGATAATGCAGGAGTTACCAAAAATCTGCTATTAGCTGGAATCAACACGATGTGAGCTATGCTTTGGGGCAAAGCACGCTCGAAGTAGCGGATAGTTTTTGGTGGTGAAGATGCAACAGTTGATATTGACGGTGTTGAAGAACGCAAATTAAACCATAACACCATTGTCAAACTAATTAATATCAAAGCCAGTAGTTTGATTTTTCTCACATTTAAACCCACTGCGGTTAGCTCAAACAAAGTTTATTTAATAGTACTAACAATAATAATATTCTCCTAACATATTAGGACTTACGCGAAACTACACGCTGTAGGGGTAATTCATGAATTACCCCTACGTTAAAATAGGGGTTTCGGCTATTGTTTGCGTAATATATCTAAGGAAATCAGTTAGCAAATTCCTTATGACTTACGTTGCAAAACATCTTATTCCTTATAGAAATTGAAACAAATTATAAAAGTTGCATATTGTTAAATTAAACTAAATTGCTAAACACCTTATCTCTTATAGGGATTGAAATATTCTTTTTTGAATGGTGATATAATTAATTAGAAGTTGCAAAACACCTTATTCCTTATAAGGATTGAAATACTTGAAACTTAGTAAATCCCTATTGTGGATTGAAATTAAGACCATGTTAGAAACCACAAACCTAAAAAATATCTCCAAAAAATTCGCTCTAGCCAAAAATTGTGCTTCTTTCAAAGAAAATGAGGCAATGAGAGCTATTGCATATAGCATGGATTTACTACTACCTGGTTTGTATATATGGCTACTTGGTTTTAGTATTCGCATTGGTGGAAGCGTACCAGATGATATTCCCTATAAATATCCTGGTAAAATTCACAGTAATACTGGCATTGCTTTAGTATTACCAGGATATAGAATTTTTACGACTTACCAGGGTAGCTATGACCCTAAACAGGCATCAAATACAGGGACTAACAGCTTTTAATTGTACGGTTCTCGACTCAAATACTTTTGAAACCTTAATGACTCAGGCAGGATATTCAATCTCAGGTAGCGCACCTGCACAGTCTAATAGAATAAAAGTATGGTGGATTCATAACGAATATCCAAGAGTCGAGTCCGTATATAGTCCAGATAAGAGAATAGTCATAACGGCGTATCATATCAACTAATATTTTTTATTTCTATTAAACAATTTTCAACGTGGGCAGAAAGTTTTGGTTTATAGGATTTTTATAGTCTGTAATACTTTCACCACCAAAATAAATTAGCTATCTTTTATAACTGATTCCAATTCTAGAGACAGCGAATGTGTGTCTCTGAATGTTGAAGCAGGCAAGTACACTGTAAATTGAGTACCTCTACTTACTTGACTATAAACATTAACAAAACCACCGTGATTTTTAATAATACCCAGTGTTGTGGAGAGTCCTAAACCTGTGCCTTTACCTACTTCTTTAGTGGTGAAAAATGGTTCAAAAATCCGTTGCTGGACTTCCGACGACATACCAATACCAGTATCCGTTATCACGATCGCAATATAAGAACCCACTTTAGCATCAATATTTATCTGGGCAGAATGTTCACCAATCACCAGATTTTCCGCCGCAATCCTTAAAATACCGCCATTGGGCATAGCATCGCGGGCGTTGATTACTAAGTTTATTAGCACTTGATGCAGTTGAGTTATGTCTCCACGAACATACCAGAGATTTTTCGGGATATCTATTTGGCAAATAATGGATTTGGGGAATGTTTGAGCGATAATCTGCTCAATTTCTGCCATCAATGCCTGAATTTGGACAATTGTCCGTTTGCTTTCAATACCCCGTGCAAAAGATAATACTTGCTTGAGCAAATTAGCGCCGCGTTTCACATTATTTTCTAAAGTTTGCAGTATTTGCTGACTCTGTTGATCGGGCAATTTCTTCTGCAACAGTTGAACTGACATTAAAATGGGCGATAGTATATTGTTGAGGTCATGGGCGATACCGCCAGCTAGGGTGCCAATACTCTCCAAACGTTGCGATCGCAAAAGTTGAGCTTCCAGTTGTTTCTGCTGCGTAATCTCAGTGTTCACACTCAAAATGGATTTTGGTTGTCCGTCATCATCTTCAATCAGTGTCCACCGACTTTCAACGATAATTACTTTGCCTTCTCTTGTCAGTTGATGCAATTCACCCCGCCACTCACCCGTATTCATCACCCTTAAGTAAGCATCTTCTAGCTGTGGTGAAACCTCTTTATACAAAAGTTGCAAGACATTCTTTCCTACAGCTTCCTCAGCCTTCCAGCCGTATAAACTCTGTGCACCTTTATTCCAAAATAATATTTCGTTGTGGATATTTCGCACCAAAATCGCGTCAGTTGATACATCCAGCAGCGCGGCTTGTTCACGGATTTTCTGTTCTGCCTGTTTTTGCTGAGTTATATCTCGCGTTAGTGCCAAATGAATGAACGTGCCATCAGATTCGTTACGCAGTGGTACAGCATGAGTTTCCATGTAACGGCGAGTGCCTTTAAATCCAACAATTTCAAACTCCAAAGTCCCCTTGTTACCCTGGCAGACACTTTTATGCAAGTCGGCAAAGGCTGCTCTATACTCTGGTATAATTACAGCATCAATTGGTTTACCAATCAATACATCAGCACTTTCCACTTCCATCATTGCCAGCCCTTCTGCATTAATTTCTAAAAGGGTGCCATCCCTGGCAATTAACTTGATGCATTCTGGTTCTGCATCTATCATGGCTCGTAAACGATTTTCACTTTGGCGTAGGGCCAGTTCCGTCTGCTGAAGTTGCTTGATATAACGCCACAACAAATCATACAGCAGCGCCACTAGCACCAAATCTACAATAGCAGCGATAAAAAACGTAACTATCGCCTTTTGGGAATTTGCTTGTGACTGCTGCATTCCCTGGTGTAACAAATTTTGCTCCGTATTTAAAGAGTCATTAATCAGGTGTTGAATCTCTTTGCCGAGTTGCTTGCCTTTATCGGCTAAAATTCGCTCCCGAACTGCTTCAAATCCCTGGTTTTGTCGGAGGTAAATTTCTTGTTGGAGAATGTTGAGCCTGTTAGTAATTTTCGGCATCAGCACAGAAATCCACTGCTGTTTTTGATGGTTATCAGCAGTTAACTTAGTCAGAATCTGAATATTGCTATTAGTTTGTTGATAAGCTGCGAGATAGGTTTGTAAATCATCTGCATCTGCTGTAATTAGGTAATTACGCTGTGCAGTCTCAGTATCTTTGAGCGTAGATTGGATACTTTCAAGCTGAGTAAGAACTTTATAAGAGTGTATCACCCATTGCTGGTTATGAATCAGCTTAACAGTGTTGCTATATGAGACTACAGCATTAGTAAATACAACTGCCAATGCTAGGACGAATATTGCTTTCAGCTTTTGGACTCGATACCATTTTTTACTCATGCGATCGCCCTTTTTATCGCAGATTACCTCCATCAGTTAAGATTAAAGATTAAAAATAAATACTGAGAATAGTTTAAGGATTTTGAGAACACGAGTAAAAAAATACAATCTGTTAGAGTTGTAAATATATGGATTTTTAGAGATGATTATTTATACATAATAATCACAAATAAATCCGCTAATTTTTAATATAAATTCATTTTTAGCTGTAGTGTAGCTAATGGAGTTCGGATCAGATAATTTACCTATCCGTAATCATAGATGTACATTGGTGTCAAACTAACGTTAACTCCAGGTCTGATAAGGGTTTGAGAATTTATCTTGTTCTCAGTCAAAGCCCAAGAATGAGGTTTATAACCCCTTTTAACTGAATTGAAAACAGCTAAGTTATTCTACAATCAAAAGCTTGACATGATTCAAACAATATGTTAATAATAATAGTTTGTGGAAACTTTACTTCTTAATATAAGCTCTTGGCTAACGTCATTGTCATAGGTGCCCAATGGGGCGATGAAGGAAAAGGTAAAATAACTGACTTACTCAGCCGTTCCGCAGATGTTGTGGTGCGTTATCAAGGGGGTGTCAACGCTGGACACACAATTGTAGTAAAAGGTCAGACCTTTAAGCTGCACTTGATCCCCTCTGGTATTTTGTATCCAAATACCGATTGCATTATCGGCTGTGGAACAGTCATCGATCCACAGATTTTGATCGCAGAACTCGACCAACTAAAAGAATTAAATATTTCCACTGACCACCTGCTGATATCTGAGACAGCCCACGTAACAATGCCTTATCATCGGTTGATTGACCAGGCATCGGAAGAACGACGGGGAAGCTATAAGATCGGCACAACAGGTCGGGGCATTGGGCCGACTTATGCTGACAAATCTGAACGTACAGGCATTCGGGTTTTAGACTTGATGAACCCGGATGGGCTACGTGAGCAGTTGGAGTGGACGATTAATTATAAAAACGTCATTTTAGAAAAGCTTTACAACTTGCCGCCTCTAGATGCACAAGAGGTGATTGAACAGTATCTGGGTTATGCAGAACGCTTGCGCCCTTACGTTATTGATACATCGTTAAAAATATCCGATGCGATTCAGCGACGGCGCAACATTTTGTTTGAAGGCGCACAAGGTACGCTCCTGGATTTAGATCACGGAACTTATCCTTATGTCACCTCCTCTAATCCCGTGGCCGGAGGGGCTTGTGTTGGCGCAGGGGTAGGGCCAACAATGATTGACCGGGTAATTGGAGTGTCGAAAGCCTATACAACGCGGGTGGGAGAGGGGCCATTTCCCACCGAATTGGATGGAGAGTTGGGAGAATTGTTGTGCGATCGCGGTGCCGAATTTGGCACAACCACCGGACGCAAACGGCGTTGTGGTTGGTTTGATGCCGTCATCGGTCGTTATGCCGTGCGGATTAACGGCATGGATTGTATGGCGCTGACCAAACTGGATGTGCTCGATGAATTAGAGGAAATTCAAGTTTGTGTCGCTTATGACATAGACGGTCAACGCAGCGAACACTTCCCTACAAGTTCCCGTCAATTTGCTAGATGTCGCCCCATCTACAAAACCTTACCAGGATGGAAAGTGTCAACAACCCACTGCCGCACCCTGGAAGACTTGCCACAGCAAGCACTGGACTATCTAAAATTCCTCGCTGAATTGATGGAAGTCCCGATCGCGATCGTCTCACTCGGAGCAAGCCGCGATCAAACCATAATCGTAGAAGACCCAATCCACGGGCCCAAACGCGCTTTATTGCACCCCGACGGTACACCTGCTACCTTGCTAAGTGCGTAAATTAGTCATTAGTCATTTGCAAAGGACTAATGACTAATGACTAATGACTAATAACTAATGACAAAGGACAACTTCTATGGCTATTACAGTCGAATCTCAAAAACGTCCAGAAGGCAGCAAGCCAAGAGCTTTGCGCCGTGCTGGATTGATACCTGCCAATTTGTATGGTCATAAGGGTACAGAATCCATTTCTTTGACCATTGAGGCCAAAACTGTTGAGCGTTTGCTCAAAAGAGCTTCCGTTAACAACACCTTGATTGAGTTGAATATTGCTGATGCACCTTGGCGTGGTAAAACCTTGCTGCGGGAACTTCAGATCCATCCAGCCAAAGGTACACCTTACCACCTCAGCTTTTTCGCGGTTGCAGGCCACGGTGACACCACTGTAGGAGTTCGGTTGCGTTTTGTGGGAACTGCCATTGGTGTTAAACAAGAGGGTGGTGTTTTAGACACCGTAATTTCTGAATTGCAAGTGAGTTGTGCACCAGAAAACATCCCAGATGTAATCGAAATCGATGTCTCTAACCTGCAAATTGGAGACAGCTTGAGTATTAGTGATATACCCTTTCCTGAAGGTGTTACACCTCTAGCTGAATCAGAGCGACTTGTTGTGAGTGTTTTGCCACCACAAATTAGCGCTGAAGATGCTGGGACAGAAACTGAAACTGAAGCAGCTTCTTAAGCTAGTTAAACTGTGTAATAATTTTTGATGAAACCAGGGGGGAACTCCTGGTTTTTTTGTATTTGAACCGCAGAGGCGCAGAGAGCGCAGAGGACAGAGATGACAGAAGCGACTCTTCCAGCTTTAATTCAGCAAATGTTGCAGCCGGGATTTTATCCCCATAAGGTAACAGAACCCATTCAACTAATTCAAACTCACATTTCTTATGTGGTGTTGACTGGAGATTACGCTTATAAACTGAAAAAACCTGTGAATTTTGGCTTTTTGGACTTTTCCACCTTAGATAAGCGGCAGCATTTTTGTCAGGAAGAGTTACGCTTAAATCAACGGGGTGCTGGTGAACTGTATTTAGAAGTTTTGCCCATAAGTTTAGTAGGGGAACAATATCAGTTAGGGGGAACGGTAGAGGCTGTAGAATACGTGCTGAAGATGCGTCAGTTTCCTCAAGAGTCACTATTAAGTACACTTTTTGAGCAGGGTAAGTTAAATGAGACACAGCTAGATGAGTTGGGACGGGTGGTGGCTCAATATCATGCCCAAGCACAGACGAATGATTACATTCGCACTTTTGGCGAAGTACCAAATGTCCGGGCTGCCTTTGATGAGAATTATCAGCAAACTGAGAAGTATATTGGTGGCCCCCAGACGCAGGCGCAATTTACAGAAACAAAGCAGTATACAGATAAGTTTTTTGCCGAACGTCCAGAATTATTTGCTAGCAGAATTCACAGCGATTATATTCGTGAATGTCACGGGGATTTACACCTGAGAAATATTGCCCTGTGGCACGATAAAATCTTGCTGTTCGATTGCATTGAGTTTAATGAGCCGTTTCGCTTTGTTGATGTAATGTATGATGTGGCGTTTACGGTGATGGATTTGGAAGCCCGCCAACGCAAAGATTTGGGTAATGCGTTTTTGAATGCCTACATAGAGCAAACTGGAGACTGGGAAGGCTTGCAGGTGTTGCCTTTATATTTAAGTCGTCAGGCTTATGTCCGAGCTAAGGTGACATCATTTTTGCTAGACGATCCAAGTGTACCCACGACGGTAAAGGAAGAAGCGACAAAAACTGCTGCTGACTATTACAAACAGGCTTGGGACTACACTAAACCAAATCTGGGACAACTGATTTTGATGTCGGGGTTGTCGGGTTCTGGTAAAAGTACCACAGCCAGGTATTTAGCCCGTCAACAGGGAGCGATTCACCTGCGTTCTGATGCTGTGCGGAAACATTTAGGGGGAATTCCCGTTTGGGAAAGAGGTGGCGATGATTTGTATACACCTGAGATGACCGAGAAAACTTACACACGGCTGTTGGAATTGGGAATTATCCTAGCTAAACAAGGTTTTTCGGTGATTTTGGATGCCAAGTATGATAAGCAGCAGTTACGGCAAGAAGCGATCGCACAAGCTACAAAGCATCAACTTCCCCTTCAAATTATCCAATGCACGGCACCACTTGAAGTTCTAAAAGAGCGTTTGAACAATCGCACTGGTGATATCGCTGATGCCACCGCCGATTTATTAGCCTCACAAATTAAACAAGCTGAACCTTTCACTGAAGAAGAACAACCTTACGTAAAGATTTTAGATACAACTCAACCACAAGAGGCACAATTAAAATAATTCGTAATTCGTAATTCGTAATCATGCTCGCAGACTTGATAATGCTGCGCTAAGGTAATTCGTAATGGAATCGAAAATTACGAATTACGAATTAGTAATTAGTTAAGAGCTTTTTTACTCTATGGCAGACAAAAAGAACGACTTTTTCAGTGTTTCTCCCAGCTTCTTTTCTCAACTATTATTTGGGGCATTTTTAACATTTATATTAATAATGACCGGCTCTGCACCAGCCCTGAGCATCTTCTTAGGAATCATGGGCGGTTTTATCTTAAGCTGGATCACAAATTTAACCGATAATAGCTCCCAGGCTCCAGCTGTCGCCTCCTCTGATGGCGTCGATACAGGATTGAAATACTGGTTATTTTTTATGCTTGGCTTTGTATATTTGGGGTATCCCGCACCCATGAGTATCTTGCTAGGTGGAATAGGCGCTTTAGCTGGAGGCTGGATTACTGCTTGGTGGGGAAGTAAGGAAGAAACTAGAACTCAGTTGCAAGTTGAAGAGTCAGAAGAGTCCGAAGTTGAACCAACGAACGAGAGGATTAACAAACGGCAAACAAGAAGAACCGCCCGCCGTTACCGTCGTGGCGCTGGAAGTAGTTTCAATTTCAAGTTTTGGGAAAGGTAATAATTTGGGCATGGGGCATGGGGCATTGGTTATTAATTCTTCTCCCTCCCTCATCTGCCCCATTCCATATTTCCCACTGCTTTAACTTCTTCCCTTTGACAGAGGCTAGGCGATCGCAGATTTTTTAAGAATTGTGTATCAGCACCAATATCAATGCTCATAAAATTGACACACTCAGGTCTAAAGACACTGAAGCTCTACGCTACTGGAAAACTTGTAAGATCGACACAGTTGGGCTGAACAGTTCGAGCTAGAGAAAGCGAATTCTGACCTAGTTGCCAAAAATTTGGAGAAATTAACATGACTCAAGACGTATTTGAATTACCAGGGCCAGAAGGAAATTCTATTGTCGGTAGTCTGCTTGATTTTGGTCGCGATCCTTTGGGGTTTTTAACTAAGTGTGCGCGTGAATATGGTGATATTGTACCTATGCGTTTGGGGTTGACTCCAACTTGCTTGTTAAACAATCCGCAGTATATTGAGCAAGTACTTAAAGATAGAAATTTATTTGTCAAAAGTCGGGGTTTACGCGCCCTCAAAAGCTTATTGGGTGAGGGACTGCTATCTAGCGAAGGAGATTCCTGGTTTCACCAGCGCCGCTTGATCCAACCTATATTTCACCAGAAGCGCATTGCCACATATAGCGATATTATGGTTGCCTACACTGAACAAATGCTGAATTCTTGGCAAGATGGCCAAACTCGTGATGTTCACGAAGACATGATGCGCCTCACCTTAAATATTGTGATGAAAACAATATTTAACCGCGACATCAACGAGGGAGAGGCACAAGATGTGGCTCATGCAATGGATGTGACAATGGATTGGTTTGAAAGTAAGCGCCAACAAAATTTTATCTTTTTGGAATGGTTCCCGATACCGGAGAATATTCGCTACAAAAATGCCATCAAGCAAATGGATAAAACCATTTACCAGATGATTAATCAACGGCGTGCTAGTGGTGAAAATCCAGGGGATCTACTCTCAATGTTAATGGCCGCCAAGGATGAAGAAGATGGTAGCCAAATGAGCGATCGCCAATTGCGCGATGAAATCGCAACATTAATGTTAGCAGGACATGAGACTACATCCAATACTTTGACGGCAGCATGGGTGCTTTTATCTCAGTATCCTGAAGTACGTACTAAATTATTAGCAGAGTTACAAGATGTCTTGGGCAATCGCTCCCCGACGATTGCAGATATACCCAACTTACGCTACACCGATATGGTTATCAAGGAGACGATGCGGATAACTCCTCCTGTGTATAGCATGGCGCGTAAAGCAACTCAGGACTGTGAAATTGGTGGTTATGAAGTGCCAGAAGGTTGCATACTCATCATGAGTCAGTGGGTAATGCACCACAATCCTCGCTACTTTGAAGATCCAGAGGTATTTAGACCAGAACGTTGGGCTAATGATTTAGAAAAAAATCTGCCGAGAGGAGTATACTTTCCCTTTGGCGATGGGCCTCGTGTGTGTATTGGTAAGAGTTTTGCAGTCATGGAGGCAGTTTTATTACTAGCAACCATTGCCCAAAAGTTTGAATTAACTCTTGTGCCAGATCACCCAATTATTCCCCAAGCTTCAATTACGTTACGCCCACTCTATGGCGTTAAAGTAACGCTAAAGCAAAATTTAGCGCCAGAGGGGGTTCTCATATCTGGTTGAAGACCTCGACCTGTAATGTTAATGCATAACAACTTAGTGTCAGTAAATATTGACAATTGTCGGGGTAAGATTCTCACTTTTCAAGGGGTATTTTTCAAGTTAAGCAAAAACCACGGTATTTACATCGGATTTGGATGCAAAAGGCACATCAATTTTAAAAAACTAGTTCCAAAAGCTTGTGGAGTAAGTATTTTAGTTTGTGTAATCTGATGATCCCCACTGTCTCGATTTAGGGAATTAGATACTCAAGTGCAATTCCCACTTATTCAATGTGCCTATGTGGTTTTTTGAAGCAATTTATGCACCTCACAGCTTTTAACAAGCGTAAATTTCAGTTTATCGGCTGTAAGTTAATGAGTATAAAGCAGCAAGTGCAACTCACACGTCATTATGAACAACATTCTTAACCTAACCGTCTCACCAGCTGCGATCGCTATTATTGGTGGTGGCTTTAGTGGTTCTCTGGTTGCAGCGAATCTTTTACGCAACGCAACCATGCCACTATCCATCAAGTTGATTGAACGTAATTCTGAAATAGGTAGAGGAGTTGCTTATGGTACACCAGTGGACTGTCACTTGCTGAATGTGCCGGCGGGTAAGATGAGTGCTTATGGCGATGAACCAAATCACTTCCTTAACTGGCTGCACAGCAACGGTTATGAAGAGGTAACTCCATCTACCTTTGTTCCGCGTCGGGTTTATGGGGACTATGTGCAGGCGACTTTAAAAGCAGCACAGGCAAATGCATCGGCGAATGTGCAGCTAGAGAAAATTGTGGATGAAGCGATCGCGATCGAAACAAAATCTAACAACACAATAGTGTACCTGAGCAGTGGTCAATGTTTGCATGTGCAAAAGGCAGTGTTAGCATTGGGCAATTTCCCGGCAATTCTGCCTGCACCTCTCGCCGTTTTAGGCAAGCGCTATGTTAAAGATGCTTGGTCTGCTGATGCAATTACCAACCTAAATCCAGAGGATGCCATTCTATTGGTAGGCACTGGATTAACAATGGCAGATGCAGTTGTTGCTTTGCACCAGCAAGGGTTTCAGGGACAAATTCATACTGTTTCGCGGCATGGACTGATGCCCTGTAGCCATAAATCAACGAATCCTTATCCGGCTTTTATTGAAGTAGAAAATGCACCAAAAACGGCGCGAGGACTGCTACATCTGGTACGTCAAGAACTGCGCGACGCCCTTATCAAAGGGCAAGAAGATTGGCGGGCGGTAATCGATGCCATCCGCCCAATTATTCCCCAACTTTGGCAAGCAATGCCATTGCTGGAACAGAAGCGATTTTTGCGCCATGTCAAAGCTTACTGGGAAGTTCACCGTCATCGGATTGCCGAAAAAATTGCCGAAGTATTGGATGCTGCAATGGAGTCTGGTCAACTGATCCATTACGCAGGTCGGATTCAAAGTTGTCAAGAGTTTGAGAATGGGGTGGATGTGAGGATTTGCGAACGAGGGACGCACAAGGATATCGTTTTGCAAGTCAAGCGAATTGTAAATTGCACTGGCGCAAATTGTGATTACCGCAGATTGCAGCATCCATTGGTGGCTAGCTTACAAGAACAACGGCTGATCCGTTCCAACACATTATCAATGGGAATCGACACAGCCCCAAATGGTGCGTTGATCGATGCAGATGGAAATGCATCTGAAATGCTGTACACCTTGGGGACACCGCGCAAGGGCAATCTTTGGGAAACCACTGCTGTTCCTGAAATTCGGGTTCAGGCAGCAAATTTGGCACAAGAGTTACTGAAATCTCTCAATCCCAAACCCGATGTTACTACTTTCGTGTTGAGGAAACCTGCGATGTTATTTCGTCAACTATTCGATAAAGAATCAAGTACTTATACTTACCTAATTGCCGACCCGGAAAGTAAAATAGCGATCTTAGTTGATCCTGTATTGGAGCAAGTTGAACGCGATCTTCAAATATTGCGACAATTGGGGCTGACACTACGCTACTGTCTGGAAACTCACATCCATGCTGACCACATCACTGGAACAGACAGACTGAGATCGTTGACGGGTTGTTTGGGGATTGTGCCTGAGAATGCAGGGGCTACTTATGCAGACAACTACATTGCCGATGGAAATATGTTGGAATTGGGGAACGTGCAGATTTGTGCGATCGCTACTCCTGGTCACACTGACAGCCATATATCATACTTAGTTAACGACACTCATCTCTTAACTGGAGATGCCCTATTTATAAGGGGTTGCGGTCGCACCGACTTCCAAAACGGCGACGCTGGATCACTGTATGATGCCGTCACTCAGAAGCTATTTACATTACCTGATGACACCTTGGTATATCCTGGTCACGACTACCAAGGACAGACAGTATCCACCATTGGCGAAGAAAAGCACTGGAATCCCCGATTTGCAGGACGCAGCCGTAATCAGTTCATCGAACTAATGAAGAACCTCAACTTACCCCAACCAAAAAAGATGCTGGAAGCTTTACCAGCAAATCAGCATTGTGGCAGAGTTTTAGTTGCATGGGACTATCAAATTTGAATTTTATTGAGCTATGGAAAGGGTCAGGCGATGCCTATGACGGACTACACCTTGACACCTTTTCCATTGAAATTGTATGGCGATGTCTAACTACAAGCGGTTGCGCGTCTACGCTCTGTTTCCAAGAGTAACAAAAAAGGGCTGTTATTTTTAGCTAATTGCCTTCTTTTTCTTCAGGGATATTCCTAACAACCCAGCAGTAATTGCTATTCCTCCAATAGTTGATGGTTCAGGCACAGGCAAAGGTTTTACACTCACATTATCCAAGTATAAAAAACCATAGCTAGCTCTACCACCCAACTTTAACTCTGTAGATGATTTTGTCGCCAAAAAATTCAAGTTATATTGTGTAAAGGGTTCTCCAGCAGTATTTATAGTGTTTATTTGATCAAAAACTTGATTTCCATCGACAAATGCCTGAAATATGTTATCAACTTGACTGCCATCTTCGTCTGTTCCTAAAAAGAAACTGAGATTATAGTTACTACCGATAGTTGTAGCCAAATCCTGGGATATGTAAGCAGGATTTACAAATGAACCAATCGATAAACCTTGATTACCACTATTATGCTGAGGAAAATTGTTAATTCTAATCCCTGATGTATCAAACGGATCGCCAGATTTAATCCAGTCTGTAACATTAGGATTTGTAACGTTGGGATTGTTAGGATCTACGAGAGGGTCGAGTTCAAAGCTTCCATTCCTAACAAGTTCTACTGCTTGTGCTGCGGTATTATAAATATTGGTAATCACCACAGTACTAGCTAAGGTAGTAGTAACACCAAAAACAATAATTGAGAGTTTTTTAGTTAACTTCATGAAACTTGACTCCAAATAATTTCAAATTCTGACAATTTAAACAAGTTGATACTTACATCCATTACTTTGTCAATTTGCCAAGCTAGTTTAAGGGTTTGTAGTAAGCACTTTAGGTCTTATAAAATAAGGACTAAAGTTCTTACTACGAATTAAACTTGACAGACTTCTACATCAGGTTTAATCATCCCCATCATCGATTACTTCATCTCCATAGTTTGCTCCTTGATGTTCAGGTGTAGCTTTCACACTCACATCATCCAAATATAAAAACCCATACTTGGCTATAGAACCAAACTTGATCTCCGTGGATGTTGCTTTCGCTTTAAAATCTAAAGTGTATTGCGTGTAGGGTTGGTAAGAAGTATCATTTTTCACAGAAACCTTCTTTCCACCTATAAAAACCTTAAATTTATTCTTAAGGTTAGGTGTCTCTTCTATGGATGCAAAATAGTAAGTAAGTTGGTAGTGTTGACCACGAACTGTAGGGATAGTCTGTGATAGGTAGCTAACACCTGAAAATGCACCAAGCGATAAACCTTGATTGCCAGTGTGAGGAAAGTTGCTAATTGTAATACCTGATATATCTATCGGCTCACCGGATTTAACCCATGCTGTAACATTTGAATTGACAATGTTGGGATCATTAGGATCTGCGAGAGGATCGATTTCAAATCCCCCGTTAATAATCAGTTCTTGTCCTTCTGCTTGTGCTGCCGATTTATAAGTATTGGTAATCACAGCAGTATAAAGGAAGGCAGTGGTCAAACTGCAAACAATAATTGAGAGTTTTTTAGTGAACTTCACAAGACATGACTCCAAATAGTTCAAAATTCACGACGACAACTACTTAAATTGATTTAGTTTGTGGTGATTAAGGCGCAAGAAACCCATAATTATTTCTGAAGATATTCTGGGCAGTAGCACCAGTTAAGTAGGTAGAAAAACTCTGCGCCGTCGTTAAAACTGTAGTTCTGGTGAGTATACCCAGTGGATAGACAATCGGATCACTCTCTGTTGTAGCGGCAGTTTGTACGACTCTTACCTTGTTAGAAATGGCAGCATCAGTTTTGTAAACGGCACCTGCGTCGATAGTTTTATTTACACCGTTAACTACAAGAGTTTTATTTTCAACAGCAGTTAAAACGTTACGCACATTACTAGCAAGGTATAATTTAGGGCTGAGAGTCGTGAAAATACCTCGACTAGTGAGAACTTGTTTGGCATAATTTCCTGCTGGTACAACTGGAGGAGTGCCTGTGTAGTCACCTATAGCAATACCAGTAATGTTGGCATTGGTCAAACCATTGAAGCTAGTGAGAGCAGCACTACCTGCACTAACAGGAGGTGTCGTAGGAGCAATCAAAACTAGACGGTTTCTGACAATGTTCTTACGGCTACCTGCAACCAATTTACTAGGGCTTGAATTCTGCAAGACATCTATTTGGTCGGTGGCAGCAGAAATGAAAATATCTGCCGGCGCTCCTGCTTGTATTTGACTTAGTAAAGTACCAGAAGCACCAAATGTATAAACAATGTTGACGCTTGGATTAGCACTTTGGTATTGAGTCTTAATGCTATTGAGCGCGTTTGTTAAGCTGACAGCTGCATATACGTTAAGTGTGGTTACAGAACTTGCTGGTGATAAATTGACAAACTGCAAGCCGATTACCAGCATCATGCTGCTAACTGCCGTAGCAATCCAAGCAATAAGTCTTCTTCTGTTCATGAAAGTTATAGTTTGGGGGAAGTACTACCTAGAAGTCTTATAAAAAGGGAAGAACCCTAACAGCCAACTCTTTAAGGGGGTTGGATCTTTTGTGCATGCATAAGTCCTACTGGAAATAAACGGCCAATCACACTAAAAGCATTAGTGTGACAGGCCGTTTATTATTTCCAGGTAGAATTACACAAACAGCAAGTGAAATGTATTTAGTGATGAAATAATATCAGTTAAATATCTTAATTACCAACTTATTTGGTTAAAGAATCCTGACAAAAACTTTTAAAGCGCATATATATTCTGAAAAAATCTCCAGAATGCTTTTCTAGCAAAGGATACGCTAGAAAAATATTTAGAATAGCTAAAATCCTATTTTTACCAACAAAATATTATTACCCATCTACATACACAACTTTATTGGTATTAATACTGCGCTGATAACTTAGGGAACAGCGATCGCACCTGCGGAATGTTGGGTTGCGACTCATCCTACAGGTGATGCACATATAATTCTTTTTTGGTATAAAAATTTATATAAACTTTTATGCTATCAATAAAAAATTTTATTTCACATACGCCCAACGATAGATAGATTTTATGGAAAAATGTTTTAGATTTGTAACAGGTTACACAGAACTAGGTAAAACACATGGCCAACATAATTGACACTGCCACTAACAATGGTTCTTTCAAGACACTAGTTGCGGCAATCGAAGCGGCTGGTCTGGTAGATACACTGAAAGGTGATGGCCCATTCACCGTCTTTGCACCCACTGATGCAGCATTTAATAAGCTTCCAGCAGGTACAGTAGACGCATTACTGAAAGATATTCCAAAGCTCAAGAAAATCTTGACCTATCATGTTGTCTCAGGTAAAGTACTGGCTGCTGATGTGGCTAAACTGAAGACAGCTAAAACAGTTGAAGGTTCAGATGTAAAAATTGACGCTTCTAATGGCGTTAAGATCAATAATGCAAAAGTTGCAACAGCAGATGTTGCTGCTGATAACGGTGTCATCCACGTAATTGACACAGTTTTGATTCCTGCATAAGCAAACCTCCGAATAGCAAATGCTATTTGTTGGGTGACGACTACCTATAGTCGTTTCTGAATTACAGTCTGGTTGAATGTTTTTTAGTAAACACCAACTACCAACAAATCCATCTAGATATTATCTAGATGGATTTATTGTTTCATGTAATGTAATCAAATTTTGAGCTTTGCCAAACCTAAATAACGGATACCTTCGGGGGAAATGTCAAAACGGCAAGGTAAGACTTCTAAACCAAGAGCGATCGCATCCCGCAATAATTTACCATATACAGGATCTGTGCGATCGCCAGGGGAAAATTCAATACAATCACTCCGATTGATGAAATAAAGCATCACCGCACGAGTTAGAGGTAGCAGCGCCATTAGTTCTCGCAAGTGCTTTTGTCCTCTTGTAGTCTCGGTATCAGGAAATAGCGCTAATCTCCCCTCAGACAAAGTTGTATTTTTCACTTCTAAATAAATCGGGCGTTCCTCATCACTCCCTGTTAAGAAAAAATCCACTCGACTTTTTTTATCTAGCCCGTAAACTACCTCGCCCTTAATTTGGCTATAGTCACCCAATTCTGGGAAAAGGTGTTGCGCCAAAGCTAGCTTTACCACCCGATTGGGTAAAAAAGTATTTATGCCTACCCAAGTTGGCTCATTGTCATGTACCTGAATTAGTTCTAAAGTGTAAGCCAACTTGCGGTTAAGATTATCGCTTTTGGAAAGCTGTACCGCACTTTGGGGAGTCGATACTCCAATCATTGGCCCTGTATTGGGACAGTGTGCTGTCACAATCTCACCAGAAGTAAGTTGAACATCAGCAAAAAACCGCTTGTAACGCTTGAGTAAAATACCGGGATACAAGGGTGGGTAACGGTAAAGCCAATCTATCATTATGGAACCTTGTTGCTGCTAGTAAATATACGTCGATTCCTTACCCACCAAACCCCTATCAGCAAATATTTTCAGCAGCGACTCCGCCCTGTGGCAGAATTTGAGTAACTTCATATATCATGGTTTGTCAATTTTTGTAGTCAAATTGACAACATATTAATAAAAAGTAGCATATACTAAGTGTTATCAGCCTCCCATAAAAAATCCGGGAGAATTTCAACGTGCAAGGAGGTAAATCCTATGCAAAAAGTGTGGACATCAACGGAATTAGAATACGCTTTTCTGTTTACTTTAAGAAAGGTAAATTCGATCAATCCAGAAGGTTTCAAGCCATTTTTTAGTAATATGCCTATTGATCCTTACATCAAAGGTAACTATCGTTCCAGAAGATTATCTCGGTTTACAGTTTCTGGAGAGCAGTTAATTAAATTACCTCATGGCTACCTATTTCAAAGTAAAGAGTATAATCCATTATTGGGCGATATAAAAAGAGAGTTTGCAGAATTAGATGATGCACTCATAGAACTTGATATTTTCAGAAATCTGGTCTTAGCATTTAGTGATTCTTGTAAACTTCATCCTGAAGCTGAAATCGGAGTTCATCAAATCAGAACTATTTGTTCGTCAGATAATTTAGGTAATCCAGCACCTGAAGGTATCCATCAAGATGGTACTGATTTTATTGGCATATTTTCAGTAGATAGAGATAATATTCAAGGTGGAGAAACACATTTATATACTGCCAAAAAAGAAAAGCCTGTGTTTAGTAAAATTCTCAATCCGGGAGAACTTTTGTTAGTTAATGATCATGATTTTTTCCACTTCACCACTCCTATCAAACCACAGATTGATGCTCAGGGAAGTAGGGATGTTTTCGTGCTGACTTCTCCTAGCTTACTTTCGGAATAATTTTAGTGTAAGAATTCAGCACCCAGAAATTAAAAGTCAGAATTTAGAATAAATTCAGATTAGTATCCTGATTATTTAACTATTCTGACTACTGACATTCTAGTCAACTGTAAATATTTTGCAATCTACGAGATATGGGGAATTGAATGTAGTCATTTCCCCAGCTTTTTTATTTGGAATTGGAAATAATCGGGCTGAGAGTGGTTTATTCAACTTGATGGCTAAAGTTGCCATATCAATTAATAAAGCTGTAATTTGTTCTATGGTTATATCACCTGGAATTGGAACTGTATCCAATCCACAGCCACAAACTGCTGAATATAATAATAAATTTGTAATATTATAGGTTTGCTCATTAGCTCTGGTAGCTAGCCCCACATCTTCACAAACTGGAAGCATCAGTCCAGAGTAACCACAGATTTTTACCGATACATTTTTCAAGACACGAGTCAACATCCCAGAAATTGCGAGAGTTCCTGAATGCCCAAACTTGCCACTCATCAATTTTTCATAAGCAAAAGCAATACTATTTTCTTTATCTAAAGATGGAGCGATAGAGGTATCAATTCCTCTATATGCAACGGCAAACTTATCGGATATTTTTTCAGCAATCACTGCAATTTTATTTAATTCTAAGTCTAAAAGTAATTGCAGATTTTGCTCTGCTGTAATAATATTATTACTTTGTGAAAATGCTTGCATTAGCAAGTCGCCTAACTCTAAACCTATAGCAAAAGATGTATTACCTGTATGGTATGCAGTAGGGAAAAATGGGATACCTGGCTGGCAGTTTGCCCATGCACAAAAACGAAAGTTGCCATAACCATTTTCGCTTTCTTGGGAAATACGTTTAATAGCTTTGGCTGATTCTCTAGCATTCTCAAAATTTATGCCAGTTTCCTTGTCGCCAATTTTACTAGAGCAATAAATAATTGACGTATTTTTATTGATATCAGGAATTATGTCTATAGTTTCAGGTTTGCTGGCATAACCAATATTGAAGAAGCTGATATTCAGACTTTGGCAAAGTTGTTCTAGAGTTTGAATTTCATTAATAATTTTGATTTTCGACACGCCTTGCAGATATTCTTCCCAGGTATTAGTAGCAATTCTAGTTGTTTGCACCTCATATCCTTGTTTTTCAAACAAAATCTGTGCTTGCTGATTAAACTCAGCAGCTTGCTTAATTTTTTCCTGCTCTTCTAGAGATTGAAGTGATATACCTGTTGTAATAGTTCTAATTCTCATTGGTATAACTTATTATTGATATTTGCATTAAATCTAACTCCCAAATCTGGATGTGTACAATAGACTTCTTGCAGAAGTCGGGAAAAGGGGAAGGGGGAAAGGGTAAAGGTTTTGTATTTTCCTTTCCCCTTTAATATGCACCCTTTTCCCACGAGAGTGCAAAAAGTACTTTTGCAAGAGGTCTAATATTTAATTTGGTAAATTATATTTACAGCAGAATTCAGAAGTAAAACAGACTTGATGCATAGCTTTGAAGTTTTATTTCACAGAAAATATGAAATTAAGCAAAGCCAAGCTGGATACTTAGAATATTAAGGGTGAGTGCATAGGTTAGACTACGAAACAAGGTTGCTGGAATTCAACTAACTGAATCAACCAAACAAATGCCATGAATGACGAATTCTACAATAGAGGATTGGAAAAGGCTAGGCGAAAAGACTACGCTGGAGCAATTGAGGAATTTAACCATGCTTTACAACTGACACCTTACCTTACGGAAGGTTATTTGCAACGGGGTTTGGCATATTATGACTCAGGAGAAATCCTTAAGGCTGTTTCCGATTATACCGAAGTGCTGAAGCTGAATCCTGACAGTGTAGAAGCATATTATTGTCGTGGATTGGCTAGGGTGGCGTTAAAAAATTTGCCAGGGGCGTTGGAGGATGTCGAACGTGCTATTCGTCTCAATCTCAATTATGCTGCTGCTTATAATCTGCGGGGAATGGTGCGGCGCAAACAGGGTTATATTCAAGATGCGATCGCTAACTTTAAAAAAGCTGCACAATTATATCTAGAACAACAGGATAAAGAGAATTGTCGCCTGTGTCTGGAACTAATTAAACAGCTACAACCCCCAGAAAAACCTGATCTTGAGCAATCGCGTTCCACTAATGTGCCAATCTTATCCACTAATGATTATTTCACGCAATTATTAGACAAGGCGGAAAAAGGAGATACCCAAGAGGCGCTCGCCGATTTAAACTGGGTATTAAAAGCCGATCCGCAAGATGCCCAAGCTTACTGCTGTCGTGGGGTTGTGCGTTGTAAAATGGGGAATTATCGAGAAGCGATCGCAGATTTTAATCAAGCATTGCGACTAAATTTTCAAGATGCCATTGTCTACCGCAATCGAGGTAAAGCCCGTTCTGTATTGGGAGATCATCAAGGTGCGATCGCGGATCTTAACCAAGCACTCCAGATGCAACCCAAAGATGCTTTAGTATATATTGCTAGAGGTAACGCCTATCGGGCAAAGGGTAACTATATCGGTGCAATTGAAGATTACACCCAAGCGCTACAAATCAATCCCGATGATGCTCAAGCTTACTACAATCGCGGCATTGCCCATACTTGCTTAGAAGAAATGCAAAACGCCGTAGAAGATTATCAACGCGCGGCGAGTATCTTTTGTGAACAAGAAGACTGGGGAAATTATCAACAAGTCTTAAGTAGCCTAGAAAAAATCCAGAAATTTAGTCCAGAGTCAAAAAAGCAAAAATATCACCTGTTACATCAGCGACTTTTGCGAATGGTTGGAGGATATTGGGAAATTGCTGAACGATTGATTCAGCAGAAGCAAGATTACTATCCTGGGATGTCAGACGAGTGGTATTTGCAAAAAGTGATTGATGATTTAGAACGCGATCGCAACAGATAAAATATAAAGGCCACTACAAACGTAAATTCACCCGTATAAGTATACGGGTGAAAATGCGATCAATCACTTTTTATATTAAACGCACCCTATATTAACAACGTTTCAAAGTTTAGTTAGAAATGCGACTTTGACGGCGACGGCGCAATCCAAACATACTAACTGCTCCCACCGCAAACATTGACAGAGTAACAGATGGTTCAGGAACGGTAGCACCAATTAACTCTCTAACATTTGCCTCGCCGATATCCAGAACGACGACAACATCATTAAAGTCACGATCAGAACCTTCGTTCGACTTACCAGTTTTAGAATCTACCCCTGAAGCGTGTAAGCCACCGTATAAATCCTCAAATGCCAAGAGGATGTAGTTGTTGTAAGCATAAGCAACTGCGTGCTGTAGTCCGTCAGCATTAGAGGTAGTGTCAGTACCAAAGATATTGGCAGAATTGCCACGGCCTAAACCATCAGCTCTCAACCAGAAGTCGAGTTGAGTACCTGCGGTAACATTACCGATGTTGACGCCATCACCCAGTTTTAGTGCATTACCACCCCAGTCACCACCAACACATCCACCTCCTTGACAAGAGATATCATTAAAAAGCAGCCCAGACTTGTTAGTAGTTCCTGTGGCATCGAAGGCTAATTGGTTTCTATAACCTGCGCCCTCATTGATAAAGTAAACAGAAACATCGTGGTCATATTTTAGGTTTAATTTACTGACATCTAATTTAAATTGTCCACTATTTGGAAGAGCAACGCTTTCAGCTTGGACAAATTGTTGAAAAGGAGTGTCGTTAAAACCAGTTTGAGACTTATTATATACGGTTGGTTGAGTCCAAGAATTATCCCAGCTAAAATCAGCAGCAGATGCAGTTTCTACTTTGGAAACTAATCCGGTCAAGGTAGCTGTAGCGGCAATTAAGGCAGTGAGTAAATTAGGTTTCATATCAAGAGCCATTAAGTAGGAAAAACAATTTAGATAATGCTCTTTCGAGCAGCTATCTGTCTTCGGTTGTCTCTTACTTCTAACAGCTATCTTTCTGCAAAGTCAATCTGTAATTTAGCTTTTATTGGTATATTCAAATAGCGCTTTATTTAAAGTATTTGTACTGAAGAAATCATGTTTTGGTCGATTAATACACTGTTATTAGCACCTAGTATTTGAACTGAAATATCATGAAAAAATGATGAAAGATTTATGATTTTTACAAAAATAAGATGTGCAATTTATATAGTGAAAAGCTAAAAGCTTAATCTATAGGGATTTTCATTTGAGTAAGGTAGATAAGTATGAGTCCACTGTGATCCGTGTCAACTTAAGGACTGGCAAGTGGAATTCATGGCTATACAAACAGAGTTTGTCTCGGTACTTAGGTTGATAAACGTAGTAGTCTATCAAGTCAACGAAACCTGGGTAAAAAAGTTTATAGTCAGGACTTTAGTCCTTGCCTAAAGCATTGAAATGCTTACTACATATCACCCTTTGGTTGACTTACTGTACTAGTAGTAGTCTGTCAACATCTCTGGGATATTGTTAAAATCTGAAAGCTCTGCTGAGGATGGCAGACAATGTAGGGGTTGTATTTTAACATCACAGTCCTCATTTGGGCTTGATCAATATATTTTAAGGTTAAAATAATCAAGCTTTTCTAAAGCTACATTCCCCCTCTCACAGATAAAATTTATATATGAACGCTACACAAAAAAAACTAAAAGATCAGGTTGAGCAGGCTTTAGTCGCGGCTTTTGGCGCTGACTTTGCTGGAGTAGATCCAATTTTGGTTCCTGCTAGCAATCCAAAATTTGGCGATTATCAGGCGAATGTGGCTTTATCCCTGAGTAAAAAGTTAGGAAAGCAACCAAGAGCGATCGCAGGTGCGATCGTTGAGAAACTAGATGTATCCGAAATCTGTGAACCGCCAGAAATCGCTGGGCCAGGATTTATCAATCTCAAATTGAAAACGGCATACTTAGAAGCACAACTCAATGCGATTCAAGCAGATCCCAGACTAGGAGTTCTAGCCGCAAAAACCCCGAAGCGGGAAATTGTGGATTTTTCCAGTCCGAATATTGCCAAAGAAATGCACGTTGGACACTTGCGTTCGACAATTATTGGTGATTCCATCGCCCGGATTTTAGAATTTCAAGGACACGATGTACTCCGGTTAAATCATGTAGGTGATTGGGGTACGCAGTTTGGGATGTTAATCGCCTATCTCCGGGAAGTTTACCCAGACGCCCTTACCACCGCTAATGCTTTAGATATTGGTGATTTAGTCTCTTTTTATCGCAAAGCCAAACAACGCTTTGATACAGATGAAACTTTTCAAGAAACAGCACGGCAAGAAGTCGTCAGATTACAAGCAGGTGCAGAAGATACCCTCCATGCTTGGAAATTGCTGTGTGAACAGTCACGGCAGGAGTTTCAAATAATTTATGACTTGCTGGATGTCCAAGTAATTGAACGCGGCGAATCTTTCTATAACCCTTTACTATCTGGCGTTGTAGAAGATTTAGATAAATCTGGATTACTGGTAGAAAACCAGGGGGCAAAATGCGTTTTTCTGGAAGGGTTTACAAATAGAGAAGGTGAACCTTTGCCCTTAATTGTGCAGAAATCTGATGGGGGCTATAACTACGCCACTACTGATTTAGCATCCCTCCGCTACCGAATTCAGCAGGATCAAGCAAAGCGGATAATTTATGTAACTGATGCTGGACAAGGAAACCATTTTGCCCAATTTTTTCAAGTAGCAGGCAAAGCCGGCTGGATTCCCGATGACGTGGAATTAGTGCATGTTCCCTTTGGGTTGGTGTTAGGAGAAGATGGGAAGAAGTTCAAAACCCGTTCTGGGGATACTGTGCGGTTGCGGGATTTATTAGATGAAGCGATCGCTCGTACTGATGCTGATTTAAAAACTAGATTACAAGAAGAAGAACGCCAAGAAACTGAAGAATTTATTAATGAAGTTGCTAGAGTGGTTGGTATCAGTGCAGTTAAATATGCAGACTTAAGCCAAAACCGCACCAGTAACTACATTTTCAGCTACGACAAAATGCTGGATCTCAAAGGTAATACTGCGCCCTATATGCTGTATGCTTATGCGCGGATTCAAGGGATTAGCCGCAAGGGTGATATTAACTTTAAAGAGTTGGGAAACAATGCCGTTCTGTTGCAGCATGAAACAGAATTAGCGTTGGCAAAATATTTACTTCAACTGGATGAAGTTATTAGTAGTGTAGAGCAAGACTTGCTGCCCAATCGATTATGCGAGTATTTGTACGAACTGAGTAAAAAGTTTAATCAGTTTTATGACCGCAATCAGGGAGTTCAGGTGTTAGAGGCGGAAGAACCACAGAGGACATCCCGCCTGGTTTTATGTGATTTGACTGCTAGAACTTTGAAATTAGGATTATCTTTATTGGGAATTCAGGTATTGGAGAGGATGTAATTTTTTTTAACGCAAAGGTATGCAGAGTAAGAGTTAAGCTGATTTTTTCTTTGCGTCTTTTGCGGTTTTTTATTAGAATTGCAGGATTTGGAGGCGATCGCTTATGGTACGGACATCATCAAAAAATATAACTTTGGCGGAGTTTCTGAAGCTACCAGAAACGAAGCCTGCTACTGAATACATTGATGGACAAATTATTCAAAAACCTATGCCACAAGGAAAGCACAGTACAATTCAAGGTGAAGCGGTTAGCACTATCAACTTAACGGTGAAGCCAAAGCGAATTGCTCGTGCTTTTCCAGAACTGCGGTGTACTTTTGGTGGAAGGTCAATAGTTCCAGATATTTCTGTGTTTACTTGGCAAAGAATTCCTCGTGATGAAAATGGTGAAGTTGCCAACGTATTCCAAGCATCTCCAGATTGGACTATTGAGATTCTATCACCTGACCAAAGACAAACGAAAGTTACAAAAAATATTTTACATTGCTTGAATTATGAAACACAGATGGGTTGGTTAATCGATCCAGAAGAACAAACGGTATTTGTGTACATCCGCAATCAACAGCCAGTCATGTTGGATGAACTAGAAGCTTTCCTCCCTGTGCCAGATTTTGCAAGTGAGTTGAGGTTGACAGTAGGAGATTTATTTGGTTGGCTGTTGGAGTAAACTCAATTATGTCAAACCCTGATGAACTGAGTAAAGAGATAGACCAACTGCAAAAGGTTTTATGGTTAGGAATTGGTTGTAAACGGGGAACATCATGGCAGTTGATCGATCTAGCAATTGGGAAAATATTTCGAGAAAATCAACTTTTTACAAGTGCGATCGCAGGTATTGCTACCATTGACACTAAAGCCTCGGAAGTTGGCTTAGTAGAACTTTGTCGTCTACACAATTTGCCCCTAAAAACTTTTTCTGCGGAAATCCTTCGCTCTGTTTGTGTCCCCAACCCTAGTATAATTATCAACTACAAAGTAGGTACACCTAGCGTAGCAGAGGCGGCTGCTATTCTGGCAGCCTCTCAACTCACATCGTTGACAGTTTTATCCTTTAGAAGCATAGAGGAATTGCGAGTGAGGTTCTTAGTTCCTAAACAAATTTTCCAGGTACAAGGGCAACCAGGAGCGGTAACACTAGCTGTTGCCCAAGCTTTAAATATTTAGTATTACAAAAACTCACTAATTTTTCTAGTCAACAACTCTCAAAAAATAGTTAATTATGCTAGAAACAATTGCTAGCACAATTGAACCTAACAAAGCAGGTAAAAAGCCCCGAATCTCAAAACCAGAACCAGGAGTTAAGGCACTTGCCAACCAAAGGGTTAAGGCGTTAATTACTAATGTAAATAAACCAAAGGTGAGTAAGGTAATCGGAAACGTCAAAATCCGCAAAATTGGTCTAATAAATGCATTAACCAGACCAATAACAAGGGCAGCGACCAAGGCAGTCAGAAAATTCTTGATAAAGAATCCCGGAACGATATTAGCAGTAATGAATAACGCCACCGCAGTACCGAGCCAAGTTAATAAAAAGTGTTGCATAAGTTTTTTTAGAGGAATTAGGAGTAAGTTTAATTAATTTCACTATTGCCAGATGTGATCTGTAACACTATTAGGTGTCGTTGTGCTTGACTCTTAAAGTTGCCATTATCTTTTGTCAGCCCAAAAGCAACGTAATTTTTTAGTACTGGCATAGAGAGATACTTTTAATCGGTGTATCTTTATCCTATTGCAGGATGTACCGCAGTGAATTCATAAAAAATAGACTTCTTGCAGAAGTCGGGAAAAGGGTAAAGGTTTTGTATTTTCCATTCCCCTTTTCCCATGAGAGTGCAAAAAGTACTTTTGCAAGAGGTCTAATGATATGAAGCGCAAAACTGCTCCAGAGGTTTCTCGAAGTTGAAAAACATCTCTATCTAAAAAAGGGGATCTAGCACGAGCAATTTTCAAAGTCATGAAGAGAACTGGCAAAATTGCACTATATGAGGTACACCCGTAAGGGCACAGTATGTTCCCTACACCTTGCGATTTAATGTTGTACCGCATCTAAATGGGAACCGCCATATCTCCAGAAATTAAATATGCGTTATTATTCATAATTCTTGTGGAGACGTAGCACTGCTACGTCTCCACAAGGTCTATAGTGGATGGAAACTTTAGCGTCAGCCTAACGCCGCAAAAGAACCTCCCAGGTAGAGCCACCAACTACACCATCAGCTTCTAAACCATAGCGCTTTTGTGCGGCTTTAACTGCTGCCTCGGTTGTGATGCCAAAGTCTCCATCGGCATCGCCTTTTAAGAAACCAAGCTTTTTCAGTTGTTGTTGCAACTTCACAACTTCAGAACCACGCAATCCTAAACGCAAAATTGGCAATCCTTCTGAGGTGTATTGAATACCAGGGGTTCGCTTAGTAGTTGTGTTTGACTGAGTTCGAGTCGTTGACTGAGTTTTAGTAGTTGATGTAGTCCGATTTGGCGTTTTCTGTGTACTGGAAGTTGCAGCTTTTCTGGGGGTAGCAGGTCTTGGCTCAGGGTTGGTCGCAACTTGGTTTACAGCTTTTTTTGGGGTAGTAGGTCTTGGTTCAGAGCTGGTCGCAACTTGGGTTACAGCTTTTTTTGGGGTAGTAGGTCTTGGTTCAGGGCTGGTCGCAACTTGGGTTACAGCTTTTCTTGGGGGGTTGGGGTTGGGATTGGCAACATTGGTGAGGTTGCTAGCTTGGCTTGGAACGGGAAAATTAGTAGCTGAGTTAAATCTTGGCTGGGATGAAGGGACGGTTGATGCTACTACTGGTTCCTTAGGAAAAAGTCGTTGCCAAGTGCTGGCATCAACAATGCTATCTGGATTCAAGCCAGCTGCTTGTTTAAACCGGGCAACAGCACTGGCGGTATTCTCACTAAATGTACCATCTACGGCGCCAGAGTAAAAACCCAAAAGTTTCAGAGCTGCCTGAAGTTCAGCCACCCGTTCACCTTGACTACCAACTTTGAGGGTAGGGCGGTTGACACTATTTCCAGGATTTACTTGGGCAATTTTTTGTGGCGCTGCTATTGATACTACAGCCGTTGAGGCAATGAGCAAAGGCGTAGTGGAGAACAAGAGTATTTCAATGGCTGATAAATATTTAGACCTCTTTGGCCACCAACCCTTTTGCCGTTTTTCCATTTTACAGCGATTTACAGTTGGCTCTAGTAATTTTAAGTAACTCAAAATACTTTCTGTCAGGCTGCCTTGCATGGAATTTACTCCCAGAATATTCTCATGCTAATGGTACAGCCGCTTGGTCTAAAAAACAGCTGCTGCATTATTACGATGTCTACGACGGGCTATTCGGCGTCGCACATAATCCAATCCACTTGCTCGCTAACCCTGCTCAAAAAGGAGAGAATTAGAGTCAGCAGATGTGTAGGCGTAGCCGGTCGTAGACATCGCTCGATTAATTGCTTCTTCTTGACCAACTAAAGATAAGTAAGGCGATTTTAAATACTTACAAGCTGCGGCGATCGCATCTTTGGCACTCACCGCCGCAATCAATTCTTGAAACTTGGTGTCAAAATCAATTCCTAAGCCCAAAATTTCATACCAGCCGTATATTTGAGCAATTTGCCCGTTCGTTTGTTTACCCAAGGCGTACTGCCCCAGGATCTTGTTTTTAGCAGCTTGAAGTGCGCTTTTCGATACTTCAGTGGTAGACAATAAATCTACTTCTGTATGCAGTCCTTCTAGGGCAATGCTGGTATTTTCTGGTGCTGTACCCATGTAAACCACAAAGGACGCTGGAAATAGCCTTGTGGAGTAAAATGCAGACACTTCGTAAGCTAAACCGCGTTTTTCCCGCAATTCGACAAACAAGCGACTAGAAAGCCCATTTCCCAAGTAGGTACACAGCAACTTCAGGGCAGCGTAGTCAATAGAATTCACCGATGTTCCTAAATAACCGAGCATTACGATTGATTGTTGTGTCTGTACTGGCTTCAGCCTTACCTGCGGTTCCACTTTAATGTCAGGTAAATTCAATATTGGCAGTGCTTGGGCTGGCGCTTGCCAATCAGCAAAAACTTCTTCTACCAACGCGACTGCATCTGTGGGTGCGATCCTACCAGCAATACTAATTACTACATTATCTGGACGGAAATAAGTTTGGTGATACTCCACTAAATCTGCACGAGTTAAGCGGCTCATGGTGGTTTCATCTCCCAGCACGGACATCGAGTAGGGATGATTTTGGTACATTACCTGCCGCATTTGCTCAAAGGCGACATTGAAGGGCTGCTCTTTTTGCGAACGAATATCTTGGAGTGCTAGACGCCGTTCTAGTTCCACTTGAGTTTCAGGAAAAGTAGGCGATCGCAAAATCCGCCCTGCCAATGCTAAAATTTCCCCAAAATCGGATGTTACCGTCTTGAAAGATAGCAAAAAATAATCAGTGCCAGCATCCGCACTCAAACTTGCCCCTACAGACTCGACTTTTTCTGCAATTTCCAAGCTAGAAAGTCCATCACATCCCTTTGTCATCACTTCCGATAACAAATGTGCCAACCCTGCTTTCTCCCGGTTTTCGTTACAACTACCGGCACGCACAAAGATTCGCGCTGCAATAATGTCCGCAGCCGGATTTTCTGCCACCAGCACGACAATGCCATTGTTCAATACGGTGCGATGGATAGGCGATTTTTGCAGCAAGGTTGTCATTTGTCATTTGTCCTTTGTCATTTGTCATTTGTCATTTGTCTTACCCTGCGGGAAGCCGCTAGCGCGTCTATGTTATTGGTCATTTGTCTTTTGCTAATGACTAATAACTAATGACTAACACGGTTTAAGTATAGTAACCGCGTAATTCTCCGGCGAAAGATACTGTTTAGCTAATTTTTGCAGTTCTTGGGCATCAAAAGACTGAATCTGCTGGGGATATGTCACAGCTAATTCAGCTTGGGCGATGGTATTGTAATACCCATAAAGCCCTGTAAGCTGATTTGGCGTTTCGGTAGAAAATGCATACTCGTTGCACAATAGCCTGCGTGTACGGGCAAGTTCCTGTTCACTAATTCCTTTAGTCTGCAAATCATCCAAATGAGTGCAAATTAAAGACTCAACTTCCTCCAGATTTTCTGGTTCTAACCAGGCAGTAATTGTAAATAAACTTGATTCCCGTTGGAGAGAAAAACTACTGCCAATTCCCTGTACCAATTGCAAATCTTCTCGCAAGTCGCGCACTAAACGCGAAGTCCGCCCTTCTGCCAATAACACTGACAAAAAATCTAAACCATAGCTAGTTCGGATATCTTCTACTCCAGGTACTAGCCACGCCATTAACAATCGCGCTTGCTCTATGCGTGGTAAACACAGTTCTTGACGGTGAATTCCTGATATTACTGGCTTTGTCACTTTTTCAAATTGCGGACAATTAGAGCGTTCAGTAAAATCAGTAAATGAATGATTTACCATTTCCCAAGCTGCTTCCTGGGCTATACCTCCAGCAATTACTACCGTCATGTTTTCCGGCTGATAGTGGGCATGGTGAAAACAGCGCATTGCTTCTGGTGACTGCTGCATCAGTTCTTGCTCAGTACCCAGCACCGAACGTCCATAAGGGTGATGCGGATAGATGCTTTGAATCAGAGCTTGGAATCCTATCCAGTCGGAATCGTCCTGGCAAGAGCGAATTTCCTCTAGTACCACATCCCTTTCGCGGCTAAATTCGTCTTCTGGAATTGCCGCATTCAGCAGTAGTTCTCCCAAGTAGGGCAGAGTATCTTTTAAATAAGGGGCAGCTGTGGTGAGTGAATAATTAGCATAATCATAGCTTGTCGCCGCATTACTTACGCCACCCCGGTTTTCAACTTTGGCATCGAACATTCCAGGGGGTAGCGTCGCCGTACCTTTAAAAATCATGTGTTCTAAAAAGTGCGCCATGCCGAACCACGGTTTTGGCTCTAGGCTGGCTCCAGCACGCACCCAAACATCTGCCACAACTACAGGAGTGGTGGGAATTTCTTGATGAATAAAAGTTAAACCACTCTCTAGTCGGAAGACCGAGGCTGGAAATACGGTATTAGTTAGTTGTTTTAACAATTTTTGTAGTTTTAACCACAATTTGATGCAATTGTGTAATCTTAACTCTGAACGATACCTCATTTAGAATCAAGTTATACAGATTTGTAGAATTATGCTATTGCTGTTCTCCGCACTACTGAAAAGTTAGAAGTGTTATGCATTGAGAGAAAAATCGCGAATTAGTTAAAATACTGGAATCTCAATGACAAATTCTGTTCCTTCGCCAAGCACAGAATTGCAACTCAACCGCCCATTATGGGTTTCCTCAACAATTTGACGAGCGATCGCTAATCCTAATCCTGTTCCTTTTCCAACTTCTTTGGTTGTAAACAGGTGGTCAAATATCCGCGATCTAACCTCCTCTGACATCCCCTGACCGTTATCTTTGATACGAATTGCCACCATGTTTTGCTCACTGGATACTTCGGTGTGAATCAGTATTTGGTGATGATTGTCTTGCGCTTGGGCAAAAGAAAGCCCATCACAGGAAGTATCTAAGGCATCAATGGCGTTAGCGAGGATGTTCATAAATACTTGATTTAACTGTCCTAAAAAGCACTTGACTGGTGGTAATTTCCCGTATTCGGTGATGACTTCAATTGCTGGACGTTTTTCGTTAGCTTTGAGGCGATACTTCAAAATCAACAGGGTACTCTCAATCCCTTCATGGAGGTTACAAGCAACTTTTTCGGTTGTATCGGCTCTGGAGAAAGTACGGAGACTAATGCTAATATCTTTAATCCGTTCTGAAGCCACCTTCATCGAGCCTACTAGCTTTGGTAAGTCTTCAGTCAGGAATTCTAAGTCAATTTCTTCGCCATGCTCAATGACTGCGATCGCAGGAGTGGGATGATGTTGTTGGTAGCATTGGATATGGGCGAGTAAGTCTTGAATATACTCTTCGGCATTGTTGAGGCTGCCTTTGAGAAATCCAATGGGATTATTAATTTCATGTGCCACCCCAGCAACCAAATTACCCAAGGTTGCCATTTTTTCATTTTGCACCATTTGTAATTGGGTATGCTCAAGTTCTTGTAGCGATCGCTCTAACTCTTGAGCATAATTTTGAGATTCTTGATAAAGACGAGCATTTTCTAGAGAGATGGCAGCTTGAGCGCATAACAGTTGGATAACCTCGGTGCGATCGCTTGTAAATGCACCGATTGTCAACGGATTTTCTAAATATAGCAGCCCGATGAGTTTACCTTGATTTAACATCGGCGTACACAACACACTCTTAGGTTGTTGCTGCATGAAATATGAGTCGGCGATAAAATCAGTTTGTGCTGTCGCATCATCCAGTACAACAGTTTTTAAGCTGCGTTTGACATAGTTTACCAGTGTAATCGGAATCCCTTCGCTGGTTGAGAATGGTACAGATACCAGAGTGACTCCTTCATTGATAGTGGCTACAGCTTCAACCACTAAGTCGCCCTGTTGGAGTACAAGTAGAGCAGCTTTTTGCGCCCCAGCATTTTCCATTACCACTTGCAAAAGAGTAGTGAGTAATTGCTCTAATTGAATTTCACTAGAAAGAACTTGTGCGGCTTTAAAGATGGTGGCAAAATCGAGGGCTTCCGAAATACTGCTGCTAGAAAGATTTGTGTGGATGGTTTGATGTGGAAATGATGATGCATCAACGGTTGAACTCAGTTGAAAGCGATGATGCTGCCCTTGTAAGATGGGAGCCAAGAGTTGAGGATAGCGTTTTTCTAAATCCTCGGTTTTGGCTTTAGCGCCCCAACGAGCATAGCAGTAATAAGCTTCTTGCATATAAACTTGGGCGATTTTTTCTTTGCCCCAATCGAGGTAAAACTTGGCAGCTAGCTCATTACTCAAGGCTTCTTCTTGGATATATTGGTTTTCTTTCGCTAGAGTTATGGCGCGATCGTATAATTCTATCGCTGCTATTTTTTCGCCTAAAACCCGATGCCGTTCTGCTTCCACCAAATCAAATTTGTGCTGGAAATTCATCGGTGCAAATTTGGCTCGAAACTGCAATTTTTCTTGATTTTCGCCAACCTTTAAGAGTAATTGTTCTTGTTGAGATGGTTCAGCCGTTGCATAGACAGCCAGACGAGACAGAGAATCGTAATAGTAGAAAACAGGCACAGATAGCATTCCTGCACCACCGTTGAGGTATTGCTCTCCCTGATTTCCATTCTCAACTGCTGCCGGAAAATTCTCAAACAAATAACTGAGCGTTAATTTACTTAGGAAAAATATATGGAGTGTTAATTCGTCCTTCTCTTCGATCAGCGCAGATAAAAGTTGTTTTTCTTGATAATCTTCAACAATGAAGCTCTCTGGATGATCGCTAGATTCGGTTAACTTGTTAATGCTTTGACAGATTATATTCGACCAATTTAATAAGCGCTGATTTTGGGCAAAATTAGACTCGTAGACTTTGATATCTCCTAAGATAATTTCCAAAACTTCTGTGCCACTTAAATAGACGTAGAATAATTTGAAAATCATCGATGCCAGCACATGAAAAAAATCGCCTGTTTCTAATCCAAGACTATGGGATTCCTGTAATAAACTAATTGAGGTGCGAAGATGTTGTTTATTATATTGATTCAATGCGGCCACTTTAAATAGAGTCATGCTTTGAACAGATTTTGCTTTAAATCTATCCACAAGCATTAAACCTAGCTGGCCAAATTCGTAGCCTGACTCGATTTGGTTACAAATATTAAGTACGATTCCAAAATCTGCATATCCTGGTGCAGAAAGTGGTGCATTGCCGTATTTAAGAGATACATTCACCTCTTCGCAGGCAATAATTGGGAACAGATAAGGCGCAGCCTGGTGGATGGCGGGGGCAATGCTAGCCATAATCCGCAAAGCAACCAAAGCTTTGGTATCATCCATCAATGGCAAATCAACTAAGCCCTCAATACTTCTGGCTGCCAAAGTCGAGAGCGTGTTGACTACATATTGCTGAATGTCTGGAGGTGTTACTGATTCAGGTAATGTTACCCCAAGTTGAGCCAGAAGTTCACGCCCAGTTGCGATCGCCTTGAATGATTGATTCCGCACCTGATAAGCTTGGAGTTGCACTTCATAAACTTTCACTCTATCCAGTAAGGTAGTTGTTTTTTCGATGACGACCTGGATAAGAGATTCCATCTGGTCAAATTCATTATTGAGAAAGGCAGCTTCGGCAGCTTCTTCGTATAAACTTCGAGTCAATTCGTAGGCGATTTCCCAACTATTAATCGCTAGCAGCTGCATTCCAGAATAGAAGTAATGAATTGCTGCACCATAAGCGGTAGATTCTTTCGCTTTTCGACCAGCATTCAGATTTAACTGAGCTAATTGTTGACGTTCAGCCGGTTGGATAATTAGCAGTATTCCTCGATTTAACTGACTGACAATCTCAAAAATTCGCTCCTCTTGCTGTGAATCAGAGGTATTTTGCAAGAGTAATTGACCAATTTTAAGATGAGTAAATTGTTTCTCTTCATCTGGAATTAGAGAGTAAGCCGCTTGCTGCACGCGATCGTGTAAAAATTTATAGATAGGGATTTGGAAATTATAATTTAAGGGGTTTGAGTCAGAATTATGCTCATTATCTTGAAAAAATTTATAAACTTCACTAGTAGGTAAAACTAACCCTTCTTGCAAAGCTTTCCATAAAGATGCTGCCGTTTCGGTTTCCGATTGTTCAGAAACAATTGCTAAGGTTAGCAAATCAAACTGGTTGCCAATACATGCAGCTAATTTCAACATATTTTGCGTTGCTACTGGCAACTTTTGCAACTGTAGCGCTACGAACTCTACTACATCATCGGTTAGAGCAAGTGCCTTCACAGCAGCAATATCACATTGCCAGTAAGCTTGAGCAAAATTAAAAGTAATTAGCCCATCTTCATATAATACTTTGAGAAAGTGCGTTGCAAAAAATGGATTTCCTCGAGTTTTTTGATAGACGAGTTGCGTTAGTGGTTGGGCAGTTTTACTTGAACAACTCAAGGTATCAACCACCAATTGATTTAAACTAGCTTTACTTAATGAAGCTAAAGTAATGCTGTTAATTGTCGCATTGGCTTTGCGAATCTCCGCTAAAGTCAACATCAACTGATGCGCGGTAGATACTTCATTGTCTCGATAAGCCCCAATTAAAAGTAAAGAGCCACTTCCTGACTCGCTCATCAATAACTGCATCAATTTGAGTGATGCAGAATCAGCCCACTGCAAATCATCGAGAAAAATTACTAATGGATGTTCTTTTGTGGTGAATACCTGAATGAACTTTTGAAAGAGTAAATTGAAGCGATTCTGGGCTGCACTCTGTGAAAGTTCCGTTGCAGTTGGTTGTTGACCAATAATTTGTTCTAGTTCGGGAATTACTTCAAGAATGACTTGCCCCTCATCCCCTAGCACTTGTAAAATTTTATTTTTCCAAGTTGACAATTGGACATCACTTTCACTCAGTAATTGTCCCATTAAGTCTCGAAACGCCTGCACAAAAGCGGAAAAGGGAATATTCCGATTAAATTGGTCAAATTTGCCTTTAATGAAGTAGCCCCGTTGCCGGACAATCGGTTTGTGAACCTCGTTAACCAAAGCCGTTTTACCAATACCAGAAAAACCAGCCACCAGCATTAATTCTGTTTGATTGTTGGTAACGCGGTCAAAAGCTTTGAGCAGAGTTTCCACTTCATGCTCACGCCCATAGAGTTTTTCTGGGATAATAAAGCGATCGCACACATCCCGTTGAGCAATTGGGAAACTTACAATTTTCCCCGTCTCCTTGAGTTGAGCTAAACAATTTTCTAAATCATATTTCAGCCCAAATGCACTCTGATAGCGGTCTTCAGCATTTTTCGCCATCAATTTGCTAACAATAGATGAGAGTACAGGCGCAATTTGTGGATTAATCTCATGTACTAAAGGCGGAAGTTTGGCAATATGACAATGTAACAATTCCATCGGGTCGTGCGATTGAAATGGTAATTGCCCTGTTATTAATTCGTAAAAAGTTACACCCAGAGAATAAAAATCAGTCCGGTAATCAATCCCCCGATTCATCCGTCCAGTTTGCTCTGGAGATAAGTAACCAAGTGTCCCTTCTAGTACATTAGGACTCATGAGGCTTTGAGTTTCTCGTGGTAACAGAGATGCAATACTAAAGTCAATTAATTTAACTTCTTTAGTTTCTGGATGAATTAAAATATTAGCGGGTTTAATATCTTTGTGAATGATTCGATGACGAATTAGAAGCTCTAATGTATTGCACAGTGCGATCGCAATTTGTAAAAACTCCATCAAAGATTCTACCCTTCCCCTCACTCCCCATTCCTTCAAGGAAATTCCCCCAAAGTCTTCCATCACTAACACATAGCCATTCTGATAGGGTTCCAGACTGTAGGTTTGGATGATTCCAGGTAGATTCAAATTTTTGGCGATGGTGAACTGGTTGCGAAACTGTACCAATTCGCTGAAGCTGGGATAAGCGGTTTTCATCAGCTTAATCACTACAGATTTTTGGTCAGTTTCTCGATTAGCGCGGTAAACCAAGGTTCGAGAACCGTTGTAGAGTTCTTTGCTAATGTGATATCCGGGAATGCTGACCATACCGTTTAATTCTTGAGACCTCAGTATCTAGGTTTCCCAAAAACATAACAATCTTTACTGTCAGTTCGCTTATTTTAAACTGATTTAATTGAAGAAGAATACAGAATTCGGAATAAATCACTGGGGAATTCAGACCTGACACTGAATTGTTGCACCACCAAATTGAAAATTTGGTAGGGGTCTTAAACCCATTTATTCATCCGCCAATGGTACAGAATTCATTCTGAATTCTGACTCCTGACTCCTGAATTCTGTTCGATAATTAAAGCTCCCAAATTCTAACTGACTTTGGGAGCTAATAATTTTAAGTTCACCGCGACGCCGTTTTACCTAAGTTTATGACCTGGGTTTATCCAGGTGGGAACCTAAATTCCTCGTTTAAAGTTTCCGGGTACATGCCCGGTATACTGCCACGAGAACAGTTGACTCCCTTGTCATTAAAGGCATAGATCAAAAAACTTGATGGCAGTCACCAACGTCGTAGTGCAACTCACTCATTATAGCTTTTCAAAAGATGTTGTGTGTTCAACATCAAAAGTTTCTGCTCAATTTATCTGCGATACCAGATAGATTCTATGGTATGGGCGATGTCGTTGGCGTATGCACCTGCCGACTCTTGGTTCTGATTATCCAGCAAAACAGTGACATGTCCCAACTTTCGCCCAGGTCGTGATTCTGTCTTCCCATACCAGTGAACGTGCGCTTGGGGAATCTCCGCCATTTGTTGACGCTGGCTTTGGTAGTCGCTGTGAGAATTTTCATACCCCAGTAGGTTGACCATTACAGCACCAGCACACTGCAAAGCTGGATTTCCCAAAGGTAAACCACAAACGGCTCTGAGGTGTTGCTCAAACTGAGAAGTTTCACAAGCGTCAAGAGAAAAATGCCCAGAATTGTGGGTACGAGGGGCAATTTCATTTACCAGGATTTTGCCATCAGCACTGAGAAATAGCTCAATTCCAAAAATTCCCACTACTTCTAGGCTATTTAATAGAGTATGTGCGATCGCTTCTATTTCTGCTACTTGATTGGGCGTAATCTCGGCTGGCGCAATCACCCGCCGACATACTTGTTGTTCTTGTTGGGTTTCCACTACTGGGTAAGTGACAATTTCTCCCTCTACAGAACGAGCTGCAATTATTGCTAGTTCCCGTTCAAAAGGGACAAATTCTTCTAACAAGAAAAGTGATTGATTTAAAGTTTTTGTTGTGCTTTCATCACTTAACTTTCGTTCTAAAGTAGCAAAATCTTGAATTATGAAAGTACCTTGACCATCATAACCATGACGGCGGGATTTCAAAACTACTGGAAAACCTAGATATTCTATTTTGGATTTGAGATGTTCCACCTCGTCAAGGGCGAAAAATTGAGGAACTGGTAAGCCCAAGTCGCGTAAATAGCAACGCTGATGATATTTATCTAAAAGAGGAGCTAAAGCTTCTAATTTGGGACGAAAACAAACGCCTTGCTGTGCTAAACCAGATAAAGCTTGCAGGTTAACAAATTCGTTTTCAAAGGTGATAACATCGCATTTTTGAGCTAATATTTCCGTAGCACTTGCATCATCAACTGGCGCGAAAACAGTTTCCTGAGCGATTGACACGGCCGGGTCGTGAACGCTTGGAGTTTGTACTATTAATTCTACTCCTAGCTTCTGTGCTGCATCCGCCATCATCCAGGCTAGTTGTCCGCCACCAATTACACCAACACGTTTCATTGACATCCTAGAGAATCACGAGTTTGCACGCCTGTTTTGGAATTCACACCACTGGCTTTCGCGCACAGTTCTTTGATTTGCGCTCTATCCAAAATTGCATCTGTAAAATCTGCACCGTCTATATTTACATCATTAAATATGGCACGGAGCAAAAGAGCTTCTTTGAAAACTGCATCGCTCAAATCTGCCTTAGTCAAGTTTACCTGATCGACCATTGCATTCGTTAAATCCGCTCCGTGGAGATTTGCTTTCGTCATCACCGAAGCGCTCATGACTGCTCCCCGTAAGTCAGCGTTTGAAAAGTTAGCCAGTTCCATATTGGCGTTAGAAAACTCCGCTGCTTGCAAGCTTTCACCAGAAAAATCGCGTCTTGACAACTCTGCATTGCTAAATGAAAGGGGATGAGTCCAGTCTACTGCCAATGCGGGATCAGCCACGCACCAGATAATAATTCCGAGAAGGAACGCCAACCCTTGTCGCCAAACCATATAGAGAGCCAATTTGGTATCTAATCGCTGCATTTAAGCTTACCGCATTTGAATATTAGCAAGACTGGCTCATCCTAATTGGACTCGCAGCTTTGCTACTGGACTTGGGGATGTGTATTTCCTAGCTTAATATTTTGTAACGTAAAAAGAGCAAACACTTTTCACCTTTAGTAAAATTATCCCTACTACTTGAGGTACAGAGCGACAATATCGAAGCGATCGCACTCACATATACAGCGTTTCCGAAGAGACTTCCAAAAAATAAATTATCACAAATTATTTGTACATTTTTAGGGGCGCACAACTATGCGTCCCTACGAAAGGATCTTGTTAAAAAATAGCCTAATTTACAAAACGCCCAAACCCTTACTATTAAGGGATTAATTTCCTTTAGATGTGTTTGCCCTGGTTAGTAACTTTGAAAATATATTTTACCAGAGCGGGAACTACTATATTTACACATCACGCGATTTGAAAAAATTATAAATAGCAAGGCCAATGGCTAAAAGCAATACTGCATGAATTAAATTCCCAGCAATATGAAGTGCTAATCCTAATGCCCAAAAAGCAATTAATACAACAACAATACCCCAAATTATACTAAACATATATTTTCTCTGAGTCAAGTCAGTTTGAATTTGTTCGTATATTTTACTCCTAGCTTAACTTTGATTCTATTTATCCTCAGAGAGGTATATAAATTTAAATCATCTTTCTTGAGAAATAAAATTAATGATTGTAGGTGATTGATTTTCAAGGTTTACATGGGCTATGCCTACACTCGTTGATTTGTTCACGATTCTTCATTTTTAGATTTAAATTTCAGGATATAAAGAGTTTTATTGAGCAGTAATACTCACTGAGTTATTTACAATTCTTGACGTTCAATTTCTCAAGTAAAGTTTGTTGTATTTTAAAGTAAACAGCCCTGATAAACTGTTATTCTTGAAATTAACGAAAGTAAACTTTTAGCGTAGTTAAATACGTCTCAATTGGTTAACAAAGCTTAAAAGCTGGATAATTAGCGTTAATTTTATAGTGATTAGTTAGTTTTTCAGGAATCTCTAAGAGATTATATTCACCAAGTAAACACTTCCACAAACCGAACTCCAAAACCCGATGATGAATCATTACTCACTTCAATGGATTGAGGCATGGTGCCAAGAGAATGGCTGGACAGATTTATTTGTCGAGCGGCGTAATAACTTCTGGGCTTTCCCTCCGGGTGGGGTAATGCCAGAACCAATTCCAGTTCATGTTCTTAGATTGATTAAAGCCGAAAAAGGACTGACTTTTGAAGAGCGATTGTGGTCGATGTCCGCAGTTACTGGGACAATCATAGCCGTTCTTTTTACCTTTTGGTTTCAGTCGCCAATGCCATTAGTTTTAGCTTTCGCTTTTAACGCTGTTACGGTGGCTCAATTTGAGCTTGAAGATGCCTAAATTTGTTTGTATTTTGGGCTTTGCTATTAAAAACTGCTCTTGTCTACTTTTAGCAAGAGCAGTTTTTAATTTAATGATTTGTATAGCAGCCGTCTAGTCTATTAGGACATAACAATTAGAAATTACTAACACTTAAGAGCAGCTAGCGGGTACAGCTATTTTTGCGTGTTTGTTAACGTAGTCTACAAATAATTGCTTCAATCGGGGACTAACGCCAGCGTGTTCAAAGAATCCAAAGCCTAAATTCTTAGCTCTTGCTAAGGTTTCCTCTGGTGTTAATCCTTCCTGGATAGCGATACTCAACAGCGCAATTCCAGTCGAGCGCATCCCAGCAGCACAATGCACAACTGCTGGTTTAGGAATTTTTTCTAGTGTCGTGAGGATTTTGGTAATCGCCTCTTCATTCAAATTTTTCAGATCCACCTTGAGTGGAACATTTTGATAATACAGCCCCAACGCTTCCGCTACTTTTTGCTCATCTTGGGAAAATCCTAGTTCATCAGGCGATCGCAAATTCAAAACGGATTTAAAACCTTCTTGGATAGCTTGCTCAAGCTGTTTTGGTACGACTTGTCCTGTAGTTGTCAAGTTTTCGTTAATCTGTATGGCGTTGATCACATTCACTCCTTTTGACTTTCTAATGTCTTCCAGCTTGGTAAATACTCCAAAGGAGCAAGCTTTGAGAAGATATTCAAATAAACACAGCAAAGTTAGCCAAATATCACAAGATATTGGTTGATTACTTCAAAATTTGTCTTTTGAAGTAGGTTATTTTATTGCTTCATCCATAATATACGGTTTGTCGATAGATTTAGTGATATTTAGAGCTTATTATAGTTTTTGCTGATAGCATTAGCGTAACTTATAACTCAAGGTTGAGAATTCAGTTAGTTGATGTATTGCAATGTTTACAACGGGATATGACACTTTCTACGTTCGCGGAGCGTGTCGCAGACAGTAGCTAAACGCGTAGCTTGCTTCTCTGTAAGAGTACGTGGACTCGCTATCGGCGTCGCAATTAAAATTTCTTATAACCAAAGTTGAGATCACAGGCGTATAATTTGAATGCTAGTCTTAAACTTATGAGCACTAACGAAATATCTCTTCGACCTGCCCAAGAAACAGATGCCTGGGTGATGAGTGCAATTCATATTGCTGCTATCAAAGCTTTACCTGCAACTTTGTACACCCAAAAAGAACTTTTAGCTTGGCGTAATTACCGTGACAAGCCTGACGGTTCAAATATCTTGAAGAGCATGAAAGTGGAAACTTTCTGGGTTGCGATCGCAGGAGATTTTGTTATAGGTTTTGCTAGTTTTATTGTTGATGAACTCATCGGGCTGTATGTTCATCCTAAATACCAAGGCAAAGGAGTTGGCCGTGCTTTAGTTCAACATTTTTGCGCCGAAGCAACTGATCAAGGTATAGATAAGGTAATTACAACTGCTAGCCTTTATGCCGAAGGCTTTTATTTACGACTGGGATTTACTGCCATCCAAAGGGCACCTCATTATTTAAGAAGTGGGGTAGTTGTTCCAGTTACTAAAATGAGTAAAACATTAAATGATTTAGAAAGTTTTTTGGTGATTTCCAACAGTTGAATCGATGAGTTATCCTATTTTACTTTTACTGAAAAAGGTGGAACCTATCACCAACTTTCTGATAGGTCAGATATTATTGTCATTGCAGATGAGGCACACCGCAGTCAGTATGACACTTTCGCTCTCAACATGAGGAATGCTTTACACCATGCAGCATTGTAGCGTTAAAAAAAATTTGCTAGTACTGACTACCAGAGAACAGAGACAGAAAAACTTAAAACAGCGATCGCCTATATTTTAATTCAACAAATTTATAATTCTGGCACTTGTAGGTTACGTTTATGACCTGCGTAATGCTTGTAAATAATTTCTGGAGAGTTACCAACCCACCTTCCTACATCCTTCGCATCAATATCAGCTTCCAGGCAAAGAGTAATAAAAGTGTGTCTGCATTGGTAAGGTTTGCGATATTCGCTGACTACACCTTGTTTTACGAGTTTAGTTAGTTTGGCGCTAACAAAGGGGGAAAAGGTACAAACAAAACTCAAAGGAATGCTTAGTTAAAAATAGAGGTTTTATAGAACTTACAGTTGCTACTACTTAGTCAGATGTGCAAAATACAGCACTTCCGCCTGCTATGAGGTACGCACACAATTGCAAAAGTTAGGATAGGAAAGGGATGTGGGTAAAATTGTGCTTCATAATAGCCGGAAGTGCTGTAACCACATCAGGACTCAGTATCCGGTTAAGTTACCCCTTTGAATATCAGTTTGAATATCATTTACCCCAGTTTGTTTGTTTCTGGAAGTCCTAAAAGGCTGAAAGCCTTGAAGGCGGCACCCGGATTTGAACCGGGGGTGGAGGTTTTGCAGACCTTAAATAATAACATTTTTACAAGCCTTCCAAACTTTTTTACAAGTTTTTACCCCACTTTTACCCCACAATGGTGTTTGGCAGACAAATGTATGGGAATAGGATATTTAAAGGATAAGCTATTGCACATCTAGGCATCAGCCAGATTCTAATTTTGCCAATCTCACCGCTATTTGGCGACAACTGATAGAAGAACTGTTGATACTTGTTTACCGATAGTATATGTATTGTTGTAATACAACGTGAGTTCGACAGGTAGAAAGAGGCAAAAAGCTTGCTAGATATCAAGCGCGAGAAACTGCGTAGGTCTAGGCGATCGCTAAGATTGATTTAGAATCAGCAAAAAAGTCACAAAAAACACTGAGATTAAAAATAACAAAGGAAAGCTAAGTATTGGCGATGTCTACAATTGTATCTCGGCTTGACATTACACAAATATTCTGTGATGTAGATTAGATGACTTTTGTAAGCAGTGGGAAAACTTATGGCAGCAAATACCACAACTACCGACAACGACAGGAGAACGTCGCAGTAAGTCGCGGATGTGTATATCAGAAGTAATGACAATAGTTATAGCCTTTCATGGCAGTGGTTATCGAACCTTTAAGGAATTTTATACATTACACGTACTACCTAGTTGGCGAGAGGCGTTTCCTAACTTAGTCAGCTATACCAGATTTGTGGAATTGATGTCTTGGAGCTTAATGCTGTTGTGCTGTTTTCTGCATACAAGAACGGGAGAAATTTTAGCTGCCATTGGCACTCCTGCTCAACCTGCTAAAACTCGCGGTAAATCACCAGGTCGCGCCCAAGGGCATCAGCCATCTCCCCGTCCCCCATTATCCCACTGTCAAAAAACACCCATCTAAAAAACCTAAAACCGAAAAATCGCTTAAGAAAGTTGACCTAACTGCTGCTTAGTTTCTACTTCTTTTTCAACGATTCAACTTAACTCAGCCTCTAAAAGAAGTTGAGTAACTTTCTCTTGCCTTCTATTCATTGCTGCTAAATGCCAATTAGTCCAAACTCAAGTCTTTAAATCACCATCCACTATCGTAAACCCCCACTTGGGAAACTTCGCCAGCAACTTTTTAATCATAATTTGCAAAGCCGGATCATCCCAACACTCAAGCAAGTACTCAAACCCAGGATTCTGCCCAGAATTTTCCGCCACTTTGAGTTTTTGCATATGCTCCGGCCGCACTTTAGATCGAGTAACAATAGCCTCTTGCGACCATTTTTCAGTACTGAGGACAGCTGCGGTGGAACTTTCACCTTTATTATTTGCTTTGTCTTCATCACGAGAAACTGAGTTTTCAACCTTCAACTCAGCAGAGGGACGACTCGGTTCTATTTTTTGTTCTGCGATCGCAGAACTTGAAGAAAATTCATTTTCGCCAACAGGCGCGGCGGAACAATCACCTTTATTACGATCTTTAGGCTCAACACCACAATCCTGGTTTTTAGCCAACAAGGAAGCAGATTCACCCTGTACAGCATCCACAAGCGCCAGCGATGTACAGTCAGTTGCCGTGGGCAAGTCTTCCTCTTTCTCTGACACGCCTTCAAACAAATGAGGCGACGCGACCCCCAAGGGAGCGATCGCCGTCTGCTCCTCACGCGAAATTCGTGTAAGCGTGTCAGAGAAACACCTAACAATCTCTTTTGAAGAGATTGTTAGGTGTTCCTGAGCAGTTCGTGAGGGTTCCTGAAACTCTTGCTCTGACTGGGTTTTATCTGAGATAGACGCTATGTATAAACAACGCATTTCTTCAGAGCCAGCATTCATCTCTGTATTTTCAGCATTTGATTCTTGTTTTATAGAATTTGGTTCCTGATTTTCAGCATTAGGTTTCTCCCAGAACTCCTTCATTCTGCTACCGTGCAAATTCCTCACCATCCAGGCGACTGTTTCGCGTCCATCTTGTATCGATTTGTCCGGTTTGAAAATAAATAACCCACTCTCGAAAATAATTTTCTTTGCAGATATAAAAGTACTGTAACTTAGAGCAGTGGACAAAGGCATCCACCGAGAACCGTAAGGATCTGCCGTCCAACATTCTTGCCATAATTGTGTCACAGAGGGTCTTTGCTGGGAAGCCCAGAGCATATCTTCAATTGGGATAATCACATAAAGCCTCTTGTATGGGGATTGCGGTTTACTAGCAGCAGCCTTTTTGGACTTGGGTCTTGTAATAGTTGCAGTCATTCTACAATCTCCTGTTTATGTTGGCGCACGGAATTTTCCCTACAGCAATTGCAGGGTTTCGTTTGATATTTATTTGTCCAAAAAGTTATAAGTACACTGAAAACCTATTGAGGTTGCCAGAACCGCAATTCATCTCGAAAGTACCTCTCAGTCTTCTTTGAGCGCTCTTTCCAACAATCCCAAGCAACTACTACTTCTTCTCCCAGATCCTCTACAACTTCTCCTCTTTCGATATACAAAGTCCGGTAAGGATCGGCATGGGCAACGATAGAACCAAGTCCAATTGTGTCCGGTTGCGAGGATGCATTCTGGAGTGCAGTGATTAAATCAGTCTCCTGGTTGGTCAATTCTGCCCAGTAGCCTGATTTAATCACCTCATATTCTTGGGCCACTGCCCAGTAGTCCTGCCAAGTACATCCGGATTTTGCAAGTACCTGCCGAATATCACTAACCGCCTGGGGTAGTATTTGCAATTGTTCAGCGCGGTAAGCGATCGCTTGCGTTGTTGGCTCACTCCCCAGGATTATTGCAGCAGCTTCGAGCGCTTGGTTGTTATTCATGGCACTGGCGAGATTTTTCAATGCCATGCCCATCAGCCTCAGACATTCCTGGGTATTTTCTTTGGGTGGAACAACAGCTAGCGATCGCAAATCAATAGTTTTTTCTAGTGCAAGCTTCACCTGCTTATTCAACGCTTTGCTTGCCTGCTGCGTCATGGTATTCTCCCACTGCTCTTGAGGGCGTTCCTGTACGGCGTTTTCCAAATCTTGAATGCGCTGCTTGAGTTGTTGATTCTCAACCTCCAACTGCCGTAGCGATTCCATCTCATCCAATCGTTGCTGCAACTGAATATTCTTCTCCTTCTGCTGCTTGTACAGGTTTTGAAGGGATTGGATTTGTTCTTTAGCTTGTTCTTCTGCTCTGGTCGACGCTTCTGTTTGCAAGCTAATCCTCAATTCCTGGGAAAGTCGCTCTAACTCTTGCTGATGCTGTTCTTTAATTTGGGCAATTGCTTCAGTATATTCTGGTGGATAAGTCTGCTCTTTGGGGAATGGGACACTCGCAGCATCTAGCTCCCCATTATTGATCAGCAACCTCTCACCATCAGGGAAAGTGACAATCTGCTGCAAAACGTTTGGAGCGTCTGCTTCAATGGCTCCCGAATCCCCATAACGAGGATACGATTGTGATGAAACAGTGACAAAATTACACAATTGCGTTTGACTTTTTTCCTTTTTAGTAGTGCGTTTAGTTGTTGGTGCGACTTGCTGCACTGCTTTGGCGAAGTCTGCGGCAGTGGGAAAGGGTTTTTCTTGGGCTGCGATCGCAACAGCTTGTTGTAACTTGTCGGGAGTTTTGACCAGGCGGAGTAGGGGGCGGGTTTGAGAAGGTTTAGTGATTTTATCCCTCAAATCTTCAGGTAAAGTTTCAACCACTCGCTTTGCTGCAAATAAATCTTTGACTTTGCGATATCCCCCGTGTTTGGTCAACTCACTTTCGCAATACTCTTCAAAGCTAATGTATGCACCATTTTTGTAATAACTGTTATCTCGCATCAGCCTCAATTCATCGGATACCTGCCACTCAAATCGGTCTATGGCGGCGAAGGTTTCCTGAATGCTTGTGTTGAGAACAGCGTAATCAAGTCCTGATGTTTCGGAGCGGTTTAGTATCAGCATATCTTTCACCCACTGATGCAAAAGACTTGTTACAAACTGGAAGAACAAAAACAAGAGGGGTTTTGAATTATCAGGTATATGAAATTACTTTTTTAGCTTTCCGCAGTTTTTCTCCCTCCAAACTCATCAAATAACGCTCAATTGCTCTCTGATGAGCATTTGGATTATTTTGATTAGCAAGCCAATTCAAGCAAATCTCAAGATTATATCGAATGACCCTTGAATTGCCATTAGGTCTTATATAATGAATTCCTTCCAGCCAATCACCACGCTGTCGAATCGCTTTCAAAGTGTGAGGGCTGTACCCAAGCCGTTGCGCAAGGACGTGCTTATTGCAAAATATAAAACTCATAAAAGCTCCTTGACCTTTCACGGACATAATGTTTAATCCGAGTAGAAGAAGGGTTCGCAATGTTCTTCTAGCTCTCATAACACCGTTATTTCCTACCGCTAGTAACCAAAAGTTCGATATTTTTTAGGTGTCTTGGGTTTTATCGTAGAAGGTTAATTCTAAAGGAGTCTAGTTTTGTGCAACCTTTTTGTGCAACTGGACTTTTCGTAATGAGGCATATACAGATTAGCAATATTGAAATCACCCACATGGCAACAGTTCTGGTAATATCAATCGATCACCACCCACAATTCATCAAGTGGCATTGTGTAAAGTAATGTTAAATTATCATTGCCGAACAAAAGCTATTGAGTTTGCCAGACAGATTAATAGAATATGTATTAAACCTCTGTCTTAATCTTCAGATATGTGGTTTTAAGACTTTCTTTTTGTGTTTCTCGAAAATGACCAAACTCCCATCCTCTAATAAATAGCCTAACTGGAGGTTGTTGTTGCGAATTTCTCGGTGACAGCGTTTGAGGGTGGCTGTAAATTCTGCTAATTCCCGCCTACGGAACTGGTCATCTTGCTGACCATGGTACATAGCGTAGAAATACAGAGATTCCGCGACAGTACATAACTTATGATGTTGGTTAAACTGCACTTTTGATGGATCATCCAGATACTTGAGGAATTGGAATCCATACTCAATCCACTTGCGCTTACCTGGAGGTTTAATCTTTTCAATGACAATATCGCTGACATGCTCAGTGATATTGATTAGACCTGAGCCGCGCATAGCCCGATACATTAAATCCCACTCAACAGCGCACCAAAATTCCTCAAATGAATCAAACTTTTTCTGAAACCGATCAAACTCTGGATAGAAATCTTGATAAAGAATTTCGGCCATTGCCCGACGTGCAAGAGAGGCTTCGGCATAGGAGCGATAGGGTGCTGCTTCGCTGGCAGTATATATCTTCTGTAGCTCTTTTGCGTTCATCAGAAAGGCTTGCAGCCAGTTGTTGGTTAGTTTGGCATATCGGCGCATCGCTTCCAGCATAATTTTGCCGTTTCCCTGTTCAACTGTCTTAATATTTAAGTATCTACCTTGAATGACGTGATCTGGTAAATCGTGCAAATAATTCAGTGCACTCAGGGTTGCTGATGATATGGGAGGTTGATTAATCGCTTTTTTCATTGTAAATTTATCCCAAATAACTGATGTCAATTAATGATTAATTACTAAAACTAAAAATTCTAATTTTACTATAATAATGAAAATAATTATACAATATCAAAATTTTAAATTCTCGTTCATAACAACCTTAGTTGACAAAACCCAGTAGATTTGAAAAGAAGTACATTAGGCAGGTAAAATTATAGAACTATAAGCTGTGTTTAAGTATTATTTACCATTATCTTATCCATACGAAGACTTATCTGATATTGAATTACAAACTTTAGTAGAGAGATTTTTTCAACCATCTAAAGCCTTACAGGAACTACCACTAATCGTGATTCCAGAATATCTGCTGTCCCTTTCTGTAGAGATGAAGCAGCAGCATCCATTCATTAAACAGGCAATACAGGAATGGCTTGAGTACGCAAGAAAAGATGATGAGTGTTTACGAATTGAGCGTCGATGGATTCCGCATACTCCTGTTTATATAGCCAATACATCCAAAGGGAAACAATTTTTCAAGATTGCTAAGGCAATTGGTGAGATCCCTGTGACTGCATCCGTTTTGCCTAAAAACCAAAACCAAGGCTATTGGCTAAAAACACTAAATTACTTCTGGCAAGCAAGAGGAGTAGTTTTAGCGCAGCAAATGCTTGGACTGATGGAAGATCCTCTGGAAAAAGGAGGTATTTTTAGTAATCGACTCCCACTCACTAGCCTCAATAACCTTAAACTGATTAGAGAGTTGGACATTGCTTGCTTCCAAGTCTTAGCAAGAGGTCAGCGAATTATCCAACAATGGGCAGCACAGAATGAAATTACCTATCCGTTCAGTAAGCCTTTAGAACTTTTCGTTGAAATTCTCAAACAGGATTTTCTAGTTACATGGCAACTGGGTCCTTGTAACCGATCTTGGCAATGGATTCCAAAACAAAAACAACGAGACTATCTTGTTACTCGTGCTTACCTACTCAGAGAAGGAATTTGGCAAGAATCCTTGTTCGATAGCGCTTATGACTGTAAGAGAAAGCAAGAATACCTTGAGTATTTGCAAGGTGCAGGCTGGAATGGCTACTGGATATTGGCCATGCGATCGCAAATGCAAAGAACAGGTAAGTACAACAAGCATTTAGAACCCTATTTAGAAGCTTATCTAAATGCTTTCATTGAAAGTAAAGAACTTTTTGTAGATGAATTCGATTGGCGAAGTGGACAACCTTACAAAAAGCGAGTGAACGGGCAGCAGATCACAAATAGCCCTGGGCAGGTTCAAGGGATTATTGATCCTTTGGGATATATTCAGTGGTGCTGGACTTAATTTTTCTTTACAGCTTTAAATTCATTCGTTTTCTCTTCGATTAATTTGTTATCCCTAGTCAAGTCCATTTTGCATAAGGAAAACAAATTTATGTGTTACTCACTTTCCTCTAGACAGTTATCTGTTAGAACGATAATTCACTACTTGTTTTTTAAAGTGAATTATCTAACAACAATTATTCCATCATATAAAAACTTTATTTTTATCAAGATAAATAATATCTTTTCAATAAATTCTAATCTTTATCTTAGGGTTTTGTGCATATCCCATTCAAATAGGATATGCACAAAAAAGCTGGTAGAATTATCTAATAAACCACCTAATTCTACTATTAATACTGAAGAAGACATGGAACGATTAGATATTGGTTATGCTCGTGTCTCTTCCCGTGAACAAGCAGAGGATACAAATGCTTTAGAACAACAAATAGCTAGACTAAAGGATGCAGGAGCAGAGCATATTCTCACTGATATCGAGAAAGGTAAAAAGGATGATCGTACCCAGTATCAAGAATTGATACGACTTGTTGAAGCGGGGAAAATTCGGACAGTATTTATTACCAGAATTGATCGCATTACTCGCTCTTTACCTACTCTGAGAAAAATCGTTGACATCCTTCAAAAATATGACGTTAACCTAGTGATACTTGACCAAAAAATGGATTTGAGTACTCCACAAGGAAAACTCATGCTTAATATGCTAGGAGTGCTAGCTGAATGGGAAGTTGATTTACTTTCAGAACGGGTTAAGCGAGGTAAAGAACACCAACGAAAACAAGTCTGGGCTAATGGTTCTTGTCCTTTCGGTCTAGTTGTTATTGATCACCAATATTTTTTGGATCTCACCCCTTTTCTGTGTCTACTGACAGATCGACCTGAAAACTACCGGGATTTTTACAGTAATTCTATGGACGAGGAAGCAATCCAGCATTTGCCGCATCGAACAATAGCTGAAATCGCCAGAGATTGTATTGAGATTTTTCTTGAGGTAAGAGGTATTACTCCTGCGATCAAGAAAATTTTTGAGAAGTATGGTGTTTGTAAAACAAAAGCTAAGTCTAATGGAACAGACAAAGTTCTTCATTGGACTAAACGAGGTTTGTCAGTATGGCTTCAGAATCCAATTTTGGATGGACATACTTGCTATGGTAGGGATGAACGAACTGCTGATGGCAAAAGAAGGCTTAAACCTCGTGAAGAGTGGCAGATAATATACAATACTCATCCTGAACAGCGACTTCTCAGAGATGGAGAAGCTGAAGAAATTCAGCGAATCATTGCAGCAAATACTCAAATGTGCGCTGGGGCATTTGGAAGCAAGCACCGTCAAGAAGAATATCGTCCCTATGCTTATCAAATAGGTTTAGTTTACTGTGGTGAGTGTGGTTCTCGGTGTATCCACAAGGGAGTTTATACCGCATCTAAGCAGTATAGGTATTATGCCTGTCGGCATTCTGGGGTTGGTTGCAATAATTCCAAAAATGTTAAACAACCTGACATTGAAGAAGCACTCATTACAGCATTACTGGAAAAATCTCATAGTCTTAGTCAGGAGAATAATAAGACAACTGATTTAGTTCCTTTCAAAACTGAGCGTTTGCAAAAGCTAGAAGCACAACTCGCTTTTTTAGAGCAGTTTCCTGGATTTAACCCTGGTGCAGAGGAACTTAAGGCGGAACTACAACGCCAGATTGAAGAGGAAACCAATTTCTTTCAGTCCAAGCATCTTGAAGACAAGACTGTTGAGGAGATTATTCAGGTAGGCAATAACCTGGGAATTTGGCGATCGCTGTCTAACAATGAGAAGGTTCAGATATATCGCCGCATAGTACATAGAATTTTCATCCGTGATGGTCAGATAGAATCCATCATTTTTCAAAACACCTCTTCTGTCACATCGGAGAACCATGATGAATGTGCTTGAACTTCTTCGACTAAAACAGTTAAGGTTTGAAGTTGCTTCCCAACTAGTTTTGCAGGAGTGGCAACCTGAAGACTTGAGTAAACCTAAATGCCCCAAATGCGATCGCAAAGGTTCTGCAACTTCCTACCAGAGTCAGGGAAACCGCGTTTGCTACTGTATTCGGTGCAACTACTACTTTAAAGAAATTCCTCCTGCTCACACTTGCCAATGTACTATTCCTGGTCAGGATAAAGGGTGTCATGGCTGTCCCAACTTTGAGCGATTTATGGAACATATTGGCAAGCAGCTTGTAGCATTAGAGCAATTAAATTTTGAAGAGTTACAGAGTTTCTTTTCTAAAAATAACTACCTATTAGAGGACTAATAATCAGAAAGGATATCTAGGATCATCAGGAGCTAACTCTCCTTCATGAACCATAGCTGCATAATATCCAAAATTTCCCCATTCTTCTATTGCCTCTTGTTCCATTTCCTTTCTTTCCTGCTCCCGTTGCTTCTTTCTTACTGCTGCTTCTTGGCGACGACGTTTCTTTTCTGCTTCTACATCTTCAGGATAGAAATAACGGTAACTATTTTGGTCATCATTCAAATGGGTAACTTCTTTAAGCTCAGATAATTTATTTGGTTTAGTGTCTCCTAAATATGTGTTTGCTAGATTATTAATGGAGTAATCAGTAACAGAAATAGGTAAAAATTTAGTTTTGTTAACTATATTCAATGACTTGAAAGACTCCCATAAGTTTTCAACCGCAGACAAAAGAGTAGATAGAGTGGCAATAGCTCTGGTATGCAGAATACCACCAGATACTAAGTTATGAAACATGGTAAAAAAAGTTGGTAATATTAATATTTTCATTTACTTATTTCAAATAAGACTATAGAGTAAGTACGGATATTTAGTAAATTTCCTAGCAGTATAAGTGTAAATTTATGTACAAATTCTGAGAAAAAAATGACCCTACTAACGGGTCATCAATTCTTGAGTTGCACTAAGTGACGATACCTATTGCACTGCAATGGGTCTATTCAAAATGCTCATGACTTCACCAGGATTAGGACTGGGTAGTAAAGGACTCCAATCCCCAACATCTGCATAGCCAATAACCTGCAAGTAGTGGATTGTGCTAGTTACAGCTTTAGAAGAACCAATCAACAGATGTTTGAGTGGTTCTTTACCTTGCACAGTCTGAAACTCGCTTGGACTATTGACTGCTGCATTTGATTCTTCGACGCTGGATAAAAAGCTTTGAGTAATCATAATTCACCTAACAGAGGTGGGAATAGCCATGACACACAATAAAGCTTAAGTTGCCAATGTGACAACTAAATAATGCACTAATGACAACTAATCATTACAGTTCGTGTCTTGTTTGCGCCGTCGTTTTCTTGCCCATATCTCTCTGAGGTGGGCAGGTTCATTTTCAAATTGAATCCAGAGAGCATGAATTTCCGCTAGTCGGCGTTTGTCAGATTCTGATGGTTCCCGACGATGCTCACCTTGGGAAAACCAATGCGCTACTGTGCTTTTAGAACGACCACACAATTCGGCAAGCTCTTCGTAGTTGACAGCCCAATGCTTTAGGAACTCTTCAGGCTCCATTTTGATAGCAACCTTAGCTTTATAAACCTTAAACAGTTCCCAGTGTCTTCTAGTGGGCGTTTTGGCTGCAATCATAGCGACAACTTTAATAATGCACGGGTGACAACATTGGAGTTATCATACCGGAAAGAAGCGATCGCAAATTTTATTCCCTAAAAACTGGACGATGTATTGAAATTGTTGTAAAAACTAGCGATATCCCCTGAAAATGCTTGCTATTTAGTTGCTAATACAGAAACTGCGATCGCACGCAGATCATATTCTGGTATTTCTCCTTAGTGCGATCACACATCGCACACAACATAATTCTGCCTAAAATCAAAAAATATAAAAGAAGAATTGACGAATTGGTATGGTAAGTATGGGTTTATAAGAGAAGGTTACGTGCTAGTAAAAAAACCTCAATTATCAAATCAGTAATTTTTATTTAACCATCCTTATTGCTTTGCCAATCTTCAAATGCGGCGATTATAAAAGTAGCTACTGGATGATTGAGCAATTGTGATATAGCTTGTGTGCTACCTGTTTTTAACGCACTAATGATTTTTCGATGTAGTTCAGAATTGTTTTCTATGCGCCTGATAGCTTCGGACGCTGCTGTCATTTTTTCAGTAGTAGTGTTAGTGGGGTAGGATTTGTCCAATTGTTCGAGTAATTATTGAATTTCTGCGGCAGCTTCAGCTAAATTTTTATCTATATTATTGTTTACAATATCTCCTGTGTAGTCGCGATCGCTCTCTGGCATTTCTCCTTGGTGCGATCGCACACAACATATTCTGCATTAAATCAAAAAAGGCGATCGCCCATTTTGTGTCCGAGGTGTCATCATCTCGCAGTTTCTGCTCAATTTGGTAGCTCACCGAGTGGTAGGTAACACACAAACTATCCTATGATGAGTAGATTTGCTAATCTGATGTCTGACTATGCCTGCTAACACTACTGACCTAGAAAAACGCCTATGGGAAATGGCAAACCCACCTTTTAATGTGGATAAGGTGGATAAAGAAAAAATCAAGGGAGATCCGCGTGTTACCAAATTTGGAATGCCCAAGGCAGATAATGGTAATTACCAGTGGATTCATTTTTTCTGGAGTGCATTAAATGCTAGAGGTAGAGCAGGATTTGTCATGGCGAATTCTGCCAGTGATGCGCGAGGTACAGAATTAGAGATTCGGCAGAAACTTATCCAATCCCATGCAGTGGATGTGATGATTGCTGTTGGTTCTAATTTTTTCGACACTGTTACTTTACCCTGTACCTTGTGGTTTTTGGATAAGGGGAAAGCAGATACTATCCGCAGAGATAAGGTATTATTTCTGGATGCTAGGCACATTTATCGTCAAATTGACCGCGCACATAGAGAGTTTAGTGCAGAACAGATTGAATTTTTGGCGAATATTGTCAGGTTGTACAGAGGTGAAGCAGTAGAGACTACCGATGGTAGCCAAGCATTGCTGGTGGAGAAATTCCCCCAAGGACAATATATTGATGTACCTGGACTTTGTAAGGTAGGAACTTTAGAAGAAATCGCCGCGCAGGGATGGAGTTTAAACCCAGGACGTTATGTAGGTGTTGCGGAACGAGTAGTGGATGATTTTGTTTTTGCTGAGAAGTTGGAAGAGTTGAATGAAGAATTGGAAGTTTTGAATCTGGAAGCGAGGGAATTAGAGGAGAGAATTGCAGAGAATGTGGCGAAATTGTTAGAACAAAGTTAATGCATCCATTCTTTTAGCTGAGGTAATAGTTATGAATATCACACTTAAACCAGAAATCGAGCAATTTATTCAAGCGCAACTTGCTACAGGTAGATATGCAAATGCTGAGGAAGTGATTAGTAAAGCATTGAAATTGCTGGAAGAATCGGATAAGGAGTATCAGGAATGGGTAGAAGAAACTCGGCAAAAAGTTGATGTTGCAATTGCAGAACTTGAGCGTGGTGAAGGTTTAGATGGTGAAACTGTAGTGATGCAAATACTTGACAGATTCCAAAAAGCGCGTGAGGGTCAAGAATGAGTAATTACATTATCTCACCATCTGCAAGTCGAGATTTAAACGAAATTGCTGATTATTTTCTCCCAAGAAATCTGGAAGCAGGAGAAAAACTATTTAGAGAATTTAATAAAAAGTGCCAAAATTTAGCCAACTTCCCCAGCATGGGACGTAGTTATGCTCATATTAAACCCTCATTGCGTGGTTTACCCCTAGATGGATATGTAATTCTTTATCAAGTTCTTGATGACGGGGTGGAAATTTTGGGTGTGGTGAGTGGTAATAGAGATTTGGAGTCTTTGTTTACAGATGAAGAATAAATTTTCGAGTTTGAGTTCTGGTAGGGTGCGTTATAAACTTTAGTTTTAACGCACCGAAAATTTATGATGTGCGTTAGCCTTCGGCATAACACACCCTACAAAACTACCTTTCTTCAAAGCAACCTAGTAATGAAGAGATTAATTAAAAATAAAATATTTAAATATTTATGAAAAAAACACAATTAACTCAGACAATCAAAATCAAAGATTTAGGAAAAGTTATCACAGGCACAACACCACCAACAGTTAATCAACAATATTTTGGGGGTAAGTATCTTTTTATAAAACCTTCTGATATTATGGAAGATAAAAGATATATTAAAGAGATGGTCGTGCATCTCCCAGAACTTACCTCGCACCCCAGCGGCTTCTGCTGCCTGCTCGGCGTGGGGATGCATGCTCCTTAACGGGAAGTGGCGGTAGACAAAGCGCATGAGATCCCCGGTCAACTGCTGGAGTTCTTTGACGATGAAATGGGCACGACCGCAATAGGGACACTCATAGTCGCCGTATTCCACGAGGGTGACGGGTGCGTTTTTTGACCCTCGGATATGGTCGCGTTCACCTTCAGGTGTGCCGAAGGCATCGCTAACTGCGAGGCTAAGTAGGTGGGCGGAAAAATTTACAACTATGTAACAAAAAGTTAAACAGAGGAATTAGAATTAAATTTTACACGCTCTGTACTGTAGTTCCCTTTTCTCCTCTAGCTTGAATACCGTCAATTACGGCATAAGCAAGGTCTAATTCATCGTTAAATATTCGCCCAGATAGCTCATCTTTTTTTAGGTGTTGCCATTCCAATTCAATTGGATTCATTTCGGAGCAATACTTGGGCAAAAAGAAGATGTATAAACCCATCTGTTCCCACTTTGACCATAACTCTTTTACTTCTTTGCACCTATGTATTGGCCCGTTATCCTGGACAATTACCCTTATGCGTCCCAATTCCAATGCCTCTTGGGCAACTTTAACCATCATTTCGATATAAGACTTGCGGTTAACACCCCCAATCACCAAACCATAAACAAAGCTGATTATTGGTTGGAGAAATCCGATAATACTTAATCTGCGACCACGACGTTTTGTCTGCTCTAAGCGTTTTTGCTCACCTTTAAAGTAATAGGTATAACCCGGTTCGCTCCATACACAAAACCCTGATTCATCCAAATATTTTAGGTCTATGTCTCCCGCAGCAGCAGATAATTCCAATATATCTAGGTCTGCTTGCTTGGAAGCTCGTGCTATCGGGTCTTGGTTCCCTTTGTGACTCTTCCTTGCTCGCTTCCAATTGATCCCCTTTTTTTTAGTACCCGTCTTAATCTATCGGGACTCAGTTGCACGTTGCGCTCTGTATTTAACTTCTCTGATAATTGGGAACTATTGTATGTGCGTGGCTCAATTCTTAAGCATTCTTCCAAAAATACGATATCCTCTTCTTTCCATTTGGCTTTTAATCCACGACCAGGTAATTCCCAAAGACCCTCTAAACCCTGCTTTCTCCATTTGTGCAAAACATCTCTAACTGTTTGCTTATCCCAATCAAAGTGGGCTGCTATTTTTTCTACATACCAGCCATGTGCATTTAGCCTGACTACTTCTGCTCTATCTTTAACCTTCTGTGGTACCTCAAGATTTCTTAGATTTAACAGAGTTCGATCTTGCTCACCAGTTAAAAATACCCTTAAACGAGCGCCCATGTAGTAATTACCTTATATAAATACATTCTCCGTATTTACTTATCTTTACATAGTTTGGTTTTCTTATGCCCATCTACTTAAGTTCGCCCGTTGCTGTTGTGATCATGTTGTCACCTCCTGCTCTTAAGGGAGTGCTTTGGAAAACATGCTACAACGGAAGGAACCTCCGCAACGCAGTGTCTCCCAAAGACTGCACTTCTCTTTGCACGCGACTGGCTCCCCAATACCCAGTCTCCTCAATAATCGAAGCCTTCGCCAGGACCAGGGCCGACACCAGCTGGCGCTTTCGCCTGCTTGTCAGGTTTTTCTACCACAACACCCTCAGTGGTCAGCACCATACCACCAATAGATGCAGCATTCTGCAAAGCACTACGAGTCACCTTCGCTGGATCGACAATGCCCGCCTCGAACATATTCACAAATTTATTAGCAACGGCATCGTATCCCTCATCAAATGGCAGTTCACGGACGCGCTCCACAATCACCGCACCATTAGCACCAGCATTATCAGCAATGCGACGTAGTGGAGCATAAAGGGCGCGAGCCACAATCATAGTGCCCGTCAACTCTTCATCCTTCATTTGGCTCTTTGCCCATTCCTCAAGCTGGGGAGCAATGTGTGCTATTGTTGTACCGCCACCGGGCACAATTCCTTCTTAAACTGCGGCTTTGGTGGCATTAATTGCATCTTCTAGACGTAGCTTGCGGTCTTTGAGTTCAGTTTCGGTGGCAGCACCGACCTTAATCACCGCGACACCACCTGCCAGTTTCGCCAGCCGTTGTTGCAGTTTTTCCTTATCGTAGGAGGATTCAACTTCTTGGATTTGGCGACGAATTTGTTCGATGCGAGCTTTGACAGCTTCTTCGTTGCCTTCTGCCACGATGGTTGTGTCGTCTTTGGTAACGATCGCTCGCCGGGCTTTACCAAGCATTTCTAACCTAACATTTTCTAGCTTCAAGCCCGTATCTTCGCTAATCACCTGACCACCTGTGAGCGCCGCGATGTCTTCCAGCATGGCTTTACGTTGAGCGCCAAAGCCGGGAGCCTTCACCGCCGCGACTCGCAGCACACCGCGCAAATGGTTGACAACTAAAGTTGCCAAGGCTTCTTTTTCAATGTCATCCGCAATGATTAGTAGGGGTTTGCCCGTGCGAGCAATTTGCTCCAGAATCGGCACCAAATCTTGAACCATTGTAATCTTGCGATCGGTGATTAAAATGTGGGGTTCTTCCAGCACTGCCTCCATTCGCTCTGGATCAGTCACAAAGTAAGGCGAAACGTACCCTCTATCAAAGCGCATTCCTTCAGTGACTTCCAGTTCGGTCGTTGTGGATCTGCCTTCTTCCAGAGAGATCACACCTTCTTTGCCCACTCTTTCCATCGCCTCAGCCACAATCCGACCCACTTCGGGGTCATTACCCGCTGAAATGGTTGCAACCTGCTCAATGTCCCTAGAATCTTTAATTGGACGGGCGTGTTCTTTAATTTTTTCGATGACGAATTCCGTAGCTTTATCAATCCCCCGTTTCACCGTCAGGGGATCGGCACCAGCCGTAACGTTGCGTAGCCCTTCTTTAAGCATCGCGTGAGCCAGCACAATTGCAGTGGTGGTTCCGTCACCCGCGACATCGTTTGTCTTGGAGGCTGCTTGACGTAGCAAGGAAATCCCGGTATTCTCAGCGGGATCTTCTAGTTCAATTTCTTTGGCAATAGTTACTCCATCATTGACGATTTGAGGAGCGCCAAATTTTTTCTCCAAAACTATATTCCGCCCTTTGGGACCGAGGGTGACAGCGACGGCTTCGGTCAGAGCGTCAAAGCCTTTTTCCAATGTCCAACGGGCCGTGTCCTTGTACAGAATTGTCTTTGCCATAGAAATGTTGTCCTTGTTAATTTTAATTAGGATGTTTTCAGTAGTGCTGAATAGAGACGCGATAAATCGCGTCTGTACAAGAGTTAGGAGTTTTATCTCCCCCTGCTCCCCCTGCTCTCTTTTCCCCAATACTCAGTCCCTTTGAAAGCTGCTTACTCCACGATCGCCAGGACATCTTTTTCAGACAACAACACGTATTCTTCGCTACCGAGTTCAATGTCGGTTCCGGCATATCTGGAATAGAGAACTCGCTCGCCAATTTTCACTTCCATTGGCTGACGAGATCCATCCTCATTACGCTTCCCCGGGCCGACTTGCACCACTTCTCCAATCTGTGGCTTTTCTTTGGCGGTGTCGGGCAATAAAATTCCCCCAGCAGTTTTTTCTTCCGCTTGCGCGACCTTAATAAAGATGCGTAGGCGTAGCCCGTCGCAGACATCACCCAATGGTTTTACTGTCGAAATACTCAGCGATACGGCTGCCATAGGCTATTCTCCTGTTGAGAAGGCAGGAGGCTGTAGGTACATTAGTGAGTGGGCTTTAAACCCACAACTAAAGTTTTTGTCATCTTTCTTCTGTACCCCGCAGTATGTCTCCTACCTTTTTTGTCAAAAATATTGATTGGTACTGCTCAGTACTTATTACCTTAACCAAAAAATCTAAGGACTTTCTGAGGAAATCATGGAAGTTGCAAAACAGTTGTATGGCAAAAACCGGGCGTGCAAGAATTTCTGTTGAGGTTCAGCTTAATTGAGTACGATGGTGGGATGTACTGATAGTTGCAGATATCGGCTGAGTTGCAAAGCACTGCAAATGTGATTGGTTGTGAGATTTAGCTCACAGGCTAAAGGGTGCGGCTACTATTAACCGAACTGTATTGAAATAAAACCTCATTGGAGCGGACTGAAGAGAGCCGTCAGTACTAAGTTCAAGGTTATTAGCATCTGCTCAATTCAACCGTTAAACACTGAGGTTGTTTAATGTTCTCAAAGAGGATTTAAATCATGTCGGTAATCAGTATTTCTAAGTTCGAGCGCTTCTTCCGCACTGTGGCAGGTCTAGACGTGGACAAGAACGACCTTAAGCGTTACAGCGACTTCGTCAATCATAAAACCTACGATCTTCTCCTTCGTGGCCAGGCTACGGCGAAGGCAAACGGGCGCGACATCATCGAACCTTTTGATGTACCTATTACAAAGGGACTGGAGGAGAGAATTCACAACTTCAAGGAGATCAACGAGGAGATTGAGCTAAAGCCCATACTGGATTACATGACGACGCGGCCACTGCTCGACCTGGACTACAGTAAAGAGACCGAGGCACGGCTTCCAGACATCGTGGGTGGACTTAGTGTGGCACTTGCCCGCACCTTCAAGATCATCGATCCTGCTCTCAAGAACCCCCAGACGATGCAGTGGGAGCGCGCCTTCAGCATTTTTGACTTGCTGCTGTAGACTCAGTAAATAGATGGAACGGCATCGAAAAATGGGCGGGGGCTACTTCCGCTTTTTTGTCAAATACCAAGATTAACAATGGTTAAGCGCCTAAATATGCCCTCTTGGGGACGGACTGCGATCGCCATTGAAGGTAAGCGTTAAGCTGTTTTAGGACTTACGCACGCTCTATGAATTCTCGGCGTTCTTCTCTTCGAGACGCGAAGCGCGATGGCGGTATGCCTCCGGCACGCTACGCGAACGATAAATTAAGCTTTGTGGCGATTTTTGCGTAAGTCCTGTGTTTGATTCCTGGTGGGGACGGTAGTTTAAGTTTGTTGACAAAATTTTGAGGAATAGCGCACATCCTAACTTGTTGCTGCTGATTTTTTTCCATTCCCGTTGCTGTCCACACTGGCAACAAATGACGGTTGCTGTGAACTGGAAGTTGACGACTCGCCTCGCAGTCCCTTGCGGCGCTGGTTCTTAGGAACTCCTCCCGCCATGCCGTACTCTACACTGCTTTTGTCATATCGAGTCGCAACTCCCATCAGCATGTGCTCTGCCACATCTGCCAACTCTCGCTCTGTTTCTAGCATTTCACGATATATTTGACCCGATTAAGTACTTTGCTGCCCCAGAAAATCAAGACTTAGGAGTAGTCAAAGCCCTGCCAAAGCCAGTCTCCAAGCTTGATTTATCGCCTTTTCCTGCACCCTCTTGACAAATGTGCAATTACCTTAACCTCTCACTGATGCCCCTGCCTTCTCTAGTTGATCCCACTGTTGTGCAACGCCAAATTTTTCACCTTCTCTGTCGTTTAACTGCATAACCGTAAGGCACAGGCCAATTAGGTTCTTCATCCAAGCTACAACGGGCATAAATCGACCAGTATGGATCGCGGAGTAATTCTCGACCGATGAGAACCAAATCTGCACACCCACGAGTAATTATTTGGTCGGCATACTCAGCTTCATTTATCAGCCCCACAGCTCCTGTCATGATCCCAGCCTCTTCTCGGATTTTGGCAGCAAAAGGTACTTGATAGCCTTTCTCCACTGGAATTCTGGCATGAGGTACTAAACCTCCTGTGGAAACATCGATCAAATCAACGCCCAAAGTCTTTAGTTCACGGGACAATATGATTGATTGCTGGAGATCCCAACCTCCCTCTACCCAGTCGGTAGCCGAGAGGCGCACAAAAAGCGGCATCCCGTTGGGCAAAACATCTCGTACTCGCCTTACTACCTCCAGTAATAAACGCATTCGGTTCTCCAACGAACCGCCGTAAATATCTGTTCGGCGATTACTGAGTGGTGAAAGAAAAGAATGCAATAAGTATCCATGTGCTGCGTGGATTTCAATCATTTGAAAACCTGCTTGCAGGGCACGCTGCGCTGCTGCAACGAACGCAAAGATAACTTCTTGAATACCACGCTCATCGAGGGGTATTGGTACAGGAGAGTTCTCTTGAAAAGGAATTGGGCTAGGTGCGACAGGCTGCCAACCTCCTTGTTCGGGTGTCAGTGGCGTACCACCCAACCAAGGAACATTGCAACTTGCTTTCCTTCCAGCATGGGCTAATTGAATCCCTGTAACAGATCCCTGTTGGCGAAGGAAGCGCACAATGCGAGTTAGTGACTCGATTTGCTTATCGTCCCAAAGCCCAAGGTCGCCAGGTGTAATCCGTCCTTGGGGTGTTACGGCTGTCGCTTCAACCATAATCAGACCAGTTCCTCCCACAGCCCGACTCCCTAAGTGGACGAAGTGCCAATCGTTAGCAAATCCATTCTCTGCTGAGTATTGACACATTGGTGACATCGCCACGCGACTTGGCAAGGTGATATCTCGAATTATTAGTGGAGTAAACAAATCCACTTCGGGTATTTCCAAGTCGTGCAGACTCCTTGATTGACAGCCTTGATAACCTGGGGTTTTTAATTCGGTCTGGGCTGGAGATGATGACAAAGTTGTTATGTTCTGTGTAGTCATGATTTGACTTTTCCGTGCTTTATGAACTCACACTTAACGTTTGACTTTCAACTTTTTTTGGCAGACTGCTAGGTGGAAACTGGTATTTATGAATCTTGACGATCGTGTTCTCAAAGGAGTCTCTGCTGATTTGCGATCGCCTACGGCGGGGCATAGCCCATCGCATCTTTGTGAGCATATTCTCCCAAAATTCCCGCTTGTTGTGAATCAAGCTCACTGAACGCAGCAAAGCGACCATATAAGATTAAAACATCACCGGGACGGACATAGGTAGAACCTTGCGGTGCGCCGATGTATGACCCAGCCTACATTAGAGTGGCATGTTGGCTCCCACCCAGTTCCATAACATAGACATTGTTTGCTGAACTTGAACACTAACGCTAGTTGGTAAATCTAAGGAAAATCTGAGGAGATGCTGGGAGGCAGAAGGTAGGAGGTAGTCCAGGGGAAACGCATCTTATTTCCTAATAAAAACTAAAGAAGATTCAAAAATGACATAGATAATTACACAATCATGAAGCAGAGCATCTTTTACTGATGATGTTGTTCTGCTGCTAGAGGTGATGAAAAAAATGGGACTGCCGGAAATTTAGTTCGGCGAAGGCTTCTATAATTGCGATTTGAGACATGGGAGAGATGCATTAATGAGTAAACTTGAAAACCAATACCAACTCTTCGAGTACAGTATAGGAAGATATCACGTCTCATTAGGATTATGCCAACCGCCATCTGAGGGAATCATGCTATCCGCCAAAGGAGGCCCCCAGGTATGAGGTGCGTATTCGTAAACAGGGGTTGCTCGATCTAGGATAGGAGCGACAATTTGCCACTGTGCTTCTACTTCATCCTGGCGAGCAAATAACATGGAGTCGCCTTTCATGGCATCTTCCAAAAGCCGCTCGTAGGGATTCATCTCATTGCCATGCTCGACTTGAGCGACTAGTCCGACTTCGCTACCCACCATTCCGTCGCCTGGGGTTTTAGAGCGAATGCCGATCGCAGTCAGCACATTTGGACTAAGACGAAAGTAGAAATAATTTGCTAATCCAAAGGCACGCTCGCCAAAAACATCCTGCGGCGGACGCTTGAGCCTGACCACAACTTCAGTAGTTGTACTCGGTAAACATTTGCCTGCACGAATGTAAATCGGAACGCTAGCCCAGCGCCAAGTATCAATGTTAAGCTTAACCGCCGCGAAGGTTTCGACCTTGGAATCAGGAGCTACACCAGGTTCCTGGCGATAGCCCTTGTACTGCCCTCGCACTACATTTGAGGGTTCGATTGGATCTATGGATTTGAGCAATCGCGCTCTTTCATCTCGGATGGCTTCATGCTGCTCGTTGATGGGCGGATCCATCATTAAACACGCCGTCACCTGAAGTAGATGATTTTGCACCACATCCCGAATAGCGCCTGTCTCTTCATAAAACTGTCCCCGTCCATCGATGCCAGATTTTTCAGCCATCGTGATTTGGATGCTGGCAATACTGACGCGATGCCAAATCGGTTCGAGTAATGAATTGGCGAAGCGAGTGTAGAGAAGGTTTTGGACTGGTTCTTTTCCCAAGTAATGGTCAATCCGAAAAATATGACTTTCGGGAAAGATAGAGTGCAGAATGCAGTTCAGCATTCTAGCCGATTCTAGATCGCGTCCAAAGGGTTTTTCTACCATAACGCGACCATTCTTTACACAACTTGATTGACCTAACCCTTCGACAACCGTCGCAAACAAACTGGGAGGAATGGCTAAGTAATACAGAGGAGCTTCAGCTATTTGGAGTACCTGGCATAATTTATCATAGGTGGCGCGATCGCTATAATCACCAAAAATATAGTAAAGCAATGAGCACAGTTTCTGGAAAGCTGCCTCATCAACGCTGGCCTGTTCCTCCAGGCTCTTACGCACATAAGATCGTAATTGTTCGATGCTCCAATCTCGCCTACCCACTCCAATAATCGGAATGTCAAAATGACCGCGCTGAATCATCGCCTGTAAGGCAGGAAAGATTTTTTTGTAGGCTAAATCACTTGTGAACCCAAAATCACTTGTGAACCCAAAAAATACCAGGGCATCGGAGAGTAAAGCTGCCATGATTAACCTCCATATCGACGCGGAGAGGGGAAGCAGGGGAGCAAAGGGGAAGAAAGCTGATTAAAATCCCCGCGTCCCCGCGTCCCCGCGTCCTCGCGTCCCCGTGTCATTTTTCCAGATGCCCACCAAACTCGTAGCGCAACGCAGAGATGAGTTTATTGGCAAAGTCTGATTGACCGCGAGAGCTAAATCGTGTGTAGAGGGCTGTACTAAGGACGGGAACAGGAACTCCTTCTTCAATGGCTGCCATTAGTGTCCATCGACCTTCTCCAGAGTCAGATACGCGCCCCTCGAAGTTGGCTAAGTCGGGGTCTTTGAGAAGGGCGATCGCGATTAAATCAAGTAACCAAGAACTAATCACGCTCCCCCTGCGCCACACCTCTGCTATATCTGCGAGATTAAAGTCGTATTGGTAGAATTCCGGATTTCGCAAGGGAGCCGTTTCTGCATCGACTTGATGCAATTGTTTCCCAATATTAGCATGGTGAAGAATGTTCAACCCTTCGGCATAAGCTGCCATGATGCCGTATTCAATGCCGTTGTGAACCATTTTGACAAAGTGCCCTGCACCGTGAGAGCCACAATGCAAATAGCCCTGTTCAGCCGTTCCCCCCATTAACTCACGACCAGGGGTGCGCGGTGCAGCTGATACACCAGGAGCCAGCGCTGCAAAGATGGGGTCAAGATATTTCACCACCGCCAATGCACCACCAATCATGAGACAGTAGCCGCGTTCTGCCCCCCAAATGCCACCGCTAGTTCCACAATCAATGTATTCAATTCCTTTGACTTTTAATTGATCTGCACGACGAATGTCATCAATGTAGTAAGAATTGCCACCATCAATGATAATGTCGTCAGCGTCTAGAAACGGCATGAGAGTGTGTAGGGTAGCATCTACTGTCGCGGCGGGTAGCATCAGCCAGACGGTGCGGGGTGGCGTGAGTGCTTTGATGAGTTCAACGAATGATGTTACACCACGGGCGATCGCTCCTTCCTGAACCAGCACCTCTACTTTTTGTGGCTGACGAGTGTAGCCAATAACGGTATGTCCAGCCTGGGTTAGACGGTGTGCCATGTTAGCTCCCATTCGTCCTAGTCCTATCATTCCCAGTTCCATAACATGCCCTCTATTCAAGTGAGAAAAATTGGGAGTATCCATCCCGCAATAGCGCCAGTAGCGCAGACGGCTGTTAGAATCAGGAAAACCTCAGTTCGACTTAACTCTATTTCCAGCAAATTTTCGACGGACTGGTCTAATGCCATATCCAGGGTAAAAATGCCAATCCAGGATAGAGCGATCGCTATTGCCCAGCCCAATAATCCGCTTGATATCGATGCTCCAGTTAGAATCCATGCAAAACCGAATGTGAGAGATAACAATCCCGCCCAGACGGGAAAGCCAGTGAGTATGCAGGCACGGACTGCGGCAATTGCCAAAATGAACATCAGTATTGCAATCGTCGAGAAATGGCGATCGAGCCAGAGAGTCCATCCCAATCCTCCATATCCCAGCATTAGCACCGTCAGCCAAACTAGACTATAGAGAAAATGTTTCCAATAAAATTCTTTTGATTCTGGTCGGTTATGGTCTTGTTCAAATGTAGTTACAATTTTGTTAACCATAGGTCTTATACCTCTCTACAAAGACGAATCAGTTAACCAAGCCTGAATCTAGAATTTGTCCAATTTTTCCCATTTCCTTATCTTCTTAACGAATCTGCCCTAACGTTAGTTGGCAAATCTAAGGAAAATCTGAGCAGATACTGATACTAAATTACGTTTAGAAACACTTATCTCTGCTTTCACAAAAGCATTGCTCTTTAAACGTCCTCATTTTTTGCTTAGATTATCTCGCTACAATTCCCACGTTGATCTAGTAATTAGCTCATGCTGCAAGAGGAACCCTAGGGAGTGAGATCATGACTAAACCGATTCAAATTCTGTTACAGACAACAATTCCCACCAATGAAGATGATTGGTATATTGGGCGATTTTCTTTGCTAAAGGACTATTTAGCTTCGTTGAAAAGTGACATTGGGGAACCCCTGTACCAGGTAACAGCAAGGGATCGAGAAAATACTGCTGAAAAAAACGATCCAGTTTTAAGTACGCTGGATAATTCAGATTTTGATGAACTGTGGCTGTTTGCTGTGGATGTAGGGGATGGCATAACTCCAAAAGAGTGTCAGAGCATCAGTGCCTTCCGTCAGCGCGGCGGCGGTTTATTGGTCAGCCGTGACCATCAGGATGTAGGTTGTTCGGTTTGCAATCTTGGTGGTGTCGGCGCAGCCCATTACTTTCACAGTAAGAATCCCGATCCCGATCCCTCGCACCACTACCCTGATGACATCTACACTAAGTATATTTCCTGGCCCAACTTCCATTCTGGGTTAAATGGTGACTACGAGAAAATTACTCTCATAGAACCTATTCATGACTTACTCAAGAATCCTACATCACCTTCTGAGGAGATTGAATTCTTTCCGGCTCATCCCCATGAAGGAGCCGTAGGTGTGCCTGCAAACGAGAAGAATGCACGAGTAATTGCCTTGGGTACAAGCTCAGTCTCCGGTCGGGACTTCAACTTAGTAGTTGCTTTTGAAAGTACGCAGGATGAACAAGGAAATATTTTAGGACGTGCGATCGCTGAATCAAGCTTCCACCATTTCGCCGACTACAATTGGGATGTTGATATGGGCGCACCTAGCTTTGTAACCGAACCCCCTGGAGATGGGATGAAGCAAAACCCACAAGCCCTTGAACATATTAAAGCCTATGTGCGAAACTTAGCCCTCTGGCTGGCTCCTACCTCAAGTTAAAGGAAAGTCTCCCATCCTTAAAGACTATGAGAACCTATCCCACTATTCTCAAAATCCCTACTTCTGTTCGTAAAATGTGCTTGAAAACCTTGATTTTTCGTTTTAAGTTCTCAATTCACTTAAGCTTTGCAGCACAAATATTATTAGTGGGATAGGTTCGAGTAAACAGCCTTTATCATACCTTTTTCGATATGTCTTAATTACGAATTACGTTAGCGTAGCGGTAGCAAGTCCGCAAGCGTCATTACGAATTATAAATTAGTATAACTTCCTGCCTGAGGTCATTCTGCAATCCATCCGGTGGTATTGTCTCTATGCCTTCAGTTATCGAGAACTGGAAGAGATGATGCGAGAGACAATAATAGGCTTGGCTCTAGTTACGATTGGTGTAGTCATCTCTTGCCGGGGCTTGAAAACTATCTCTGACGATGCGTGGCGCGTTTTAGTAGTAGTCATCGGGCTGATCTGCATCATTTTGGGAGTTGCTATCAGTCATTGGATTGTCAAACTGTTGCTCTTCATACTTTTGCTGATGCTAAATGTTGATCCAAACGAAAGTTGATCAACATTTAGCATCAGCACAGCGCCTCGCTTTTCGGCTTCAGGTGGAAGGTGGAAGATGGAGTAATCGAACCCCTACAGTTGCCTATACCCTGGTTTTCAAGACCAGTTGCCGACCATTTAGCGGCATCTTCCATTTAACTTTGTCTGGTGAGAGGTTAAGGTAATGGCACATTTGTCAAGAGGGTGCAGCAAAAGGAGACAAATCTAGCGATTGAGGCTGGCTTTCGCAGCGTTTTACCTGTCCCTTTCCTTATCCCGAACTCAGGTTATGTTAATAATACATCTTTAAAAATCCGTTGGGAGTACGGTGTCCTCCAACAATTCACAATCATACCTTGAGCATTCAATATTCAATATTTAGATGCGTTCGCGCTGTTCTGCTTTTTGGGAGACGCTACGCGAACGCTGCGCTAACAGCAGTTACGCTCGTTCGCTTTTAGCGTCTCCCCTTCTCCCAAAGGGAGAGGCTAACGCCAAGGGAGAAGGCTCGCTAGCGTTGTGCTAACATCATTTCTGCTTCTGAAAACGCAACTGTTTTGTAAATTAGCTAAGTGTTTTTATATACAAATATTGTAACTGCCAATTACTACTTTTGAAGTATCAATTTATTGAACAACTAAGACTATTGAAAGAGTATAAGTAATTTTTTTTTAACTACAACTCTAAGCAATAGAAGAGTTAGAACAAATCAATTTGTCCCAACTTTGATAATTAAAAGACATATAGCAAGCACAAGAGGCAATGGTCATGAGTACAGTCATGAACCAACGGGTCAAAGTTGAAAAGACTTTAACCATTAACAAACCAGTAGAGGAACTTTATCGCTTTTGGCGTAACTTTGATAACTTGCCACGCTTTATCAAGCATCTCAAAGAGGTGAGGGTATACGACGAGAAGCGATCGCACTGGATTAGCAAAGGATTCTTAAATGGAAGCGTTGAGTGGGATGTAGTCATTACCGAAGACCGAGAAAACGAATTGATTGCCTGGACTTCGGTTGAAGGCGCAGCAATTGAAACCTCTGGTCGCGTCCACTTCAAGCCAGCACCTGGGAATCGTGGCACTGAGGTAAAAACAGTCCGAGAATTTACCCCGTCTGGGGGTGCGATTGGGGCTGCGTTGGCGAAGCCCGTCGCAGACATCGCTAAATTATTTGGCGAAGACCCAGAACTGCAAATTAAAGAAGATTTACGCCGCTTCAAAATGCTGATGGAAGCAGGCGAGATTGCCACAACAGAAGGTCAACCGCGAGGTTAATAAATATTGCTATGAAAGCTGTTTGTTGGTACGGCACTAACGATGTGCGGGTGGAAACAGTGCCAGACCCAAAAATAATTAACCCCCGCGATGCCATCCTCAAAGTTACATCAGCAACCATCTGCGGTTCTGACTTGCATATCTACAATGGCTACATCCCGACGATGGAACCGGGTGACATTATTGGTCACGAGTTTATGGGAGAAATCGTTGATATTGGCAATCAAGTCAAGAAATTGAAAAAAGGCGATCGCGTCGTTGTTTCTTCGATGATCGGTTGCGGTCAATGCTGGTATTGCCAACAGCAGATGTGGTCGTTGTGCGATAACTCCAATCCCAAAGCTTCGATACAGGAGAAAGTATACGGTTATAACACGTCAGGTATCTATGGCTACTCCCATGCTTTTGGGGGCTATTCAGGTGCTTTTGCTGACTATGTGCGCCTACCCTTTGCTGATTATGGGGCAATCAAAGTTCCCAAAGATATTCCTGACGAAAAACTGCTACCGATTTCTGATGCCTTTCCTACCGGCTACATGGGGGCAGACCTATGTAATATTCACCCCGGAGATATCGTTGCAGTTTGGGGTTGTGGCCCAGTAGGACAATTCGCCATGCGTAGCGCCTATTTGTTAGGTGCAGAACGTGTCATTGGCATCGACCGAATTCCCGAACGGTTGCAACTGGCTAGAGACTTTGCTAAAGCGGAGATTATTAACTACGAAAAAGTTGATTTAACTGAAGCCCTCAAAGAAATGACAGGTGGACGCGGCCCAGATGCTTGCATTGATGCTGTGGGGTTGGAAGCACACGGCACAGGTCTAGAAGGAGTATACGACCAAGCCAAGCAGGCGGTACGCCTTGAAACCGATCGCCCCCATGTGCTGCGACAAATGATGCTCGCTGGTCGCAAAGGTGGCACTCTATCAATCATGGGTGTTTATGCTGGCTTTGTGGACAAGATACCTATGGGTGCTGCTATGAACAAAGCCATGACCTTCAGAATGGGACAGATGTTCGGTCAGAAGTATATGCCTATCTTGCTGGATCGCGTATTGAAGGGCGAAGTCGATCCATCTGCTGTGTTCACGCATCACTTACCCCTAACAGAAGCCAAGCATGGCTTCGAGCTGTTCAACCAAAGAAAAGACCACTGCATAAAAGTTAGGTTACAGCCTTGAGTTGGGGACTCATAAGAGCAGGGGAGCAGAGGAGACAAGGAAAATAACCACTGACAACTAACTATCGACAAAGGACTAATGCCATGAAAGCAGTTTGCTGGAACGGTGCCAACGATGTACGGGTAGAAACAGTACCCGATCCAAAAATCATTAATCCGCGTGATGCTGTTATTAACCCTTTTTTGTCACTCTAAGCAGAGGAAAATTCAAAATCAGAGTGAGTCAGGAATATAAAAGTTGGGGAAGTGAGCCTATAAATAATAGATTGAAGTTTAGCAAATCCCAATGAAAGTTGAGGGATAGGAAAAACTGTCAGCCAAGGCTGGATTAAGTTAAACAGGATAAAAGGTTGGATAATTAAACGGAGATTATTTAGAAGATTCTTCCAGCCCTTGCCATCATCCCACCAGGGATGGGCAGTTAATTTTGATGGAGATTTTGGTGGAAAGGGGTGCATTTGTTCAGAGTGAAGACTAACCATTAAGTAGGCACTACAAATAATCTCCGACCAACGTTCAATATCTTCATAGCGAGTAAAACGATAGTCAGCCCAACTTAATTCATTCTTACTTTGCTTTAAACCATATTCGACCCAGGTTCTTAAACCATAAAAATTCCCAACTTCTCTTGAAGTAATGTCTGGATATTTAGTCATGCCAGTGTCACGTTCGAGCCTGGTGGTCGGACAGCATGGCACACCCACCTGTTAGGACAAACCTTGATCTTTACGGCAGGTTGCGGCTGGGTGCAGCGATGGGGTGCTCCAAGGGAGGAAATACGACCGGGGGACGTGATTTGGTTCTCACCGGATGAGAAGCATTGGCACGAGATCCCACTGATCCTTAAACAGGGAGGCGGTGTGATCGTCAACACGTCCTCAGGCGCGGGAGTCATCGGCATCAAGGGCAGCTCCGCATACACCGCTGCGAAGCACGGCGTGATTGGTCTCACGCGATGGCGGCCCTCGACTACGCCGCGCAGAACATCCGCGTCAACGCCGTTACCGCGATTTCCGTGGCCAAGGAAGTCTTCGAGAAGAAATGACGCCTGAGCGAAGGTGCTTCTGCGCCTTTGGTGGGTGCAGACCGTGAGAAGAGTCGGCGCGAAAAACAAACACTTGTCCAGGGCTTGTTCGAGAATCTTGCAAGGAGAATCATGGACGACAATCAAGAACGACAAGACTTCGATCTAACCGAAAGCGATGAGCAACTCAGCGCGGACGAAAAAACACTACTCGACGAACTCGGTATTGTTGGTGCTGCTCGCCGAAAATTCTTGGGGCAAAACATGGCTGCGGCACTCGGCACCTTCGCCTTCCACCTGCTGGCTAAAGAGGAGGTCTTTGCCACGCTCGCCGCTTCGCCCGACGCAGTGTTCGCTTCGACCGCTGGGGTGGAAAACGCCGTTAAGGTACTGTTGAAAATCAACGGCTCTACTCAACGCCTGGAAGTGGATTCGCGCACGGTGCTGCTCGATGCTCTACGCGAAAGACTTGGATTGACCGGCACCAAAAAAGGGTGCGATCAAGGACAGTGCGGTGCTTGTACAGTGATCGTTGACGGACGCCGCGTGCTTTCGTGTCTGACACTTGCTGCGAGCTGCGAGGGAAAAGAGGTGACGACCATCGAAGGGCTGGCTGACGGCGACAATCTTCATCCGATACAGGCGGCGTTCATCAAACACGACGGCTTCCAGTGCGGCTACTGCACGCCGGGGCAGATATGTTCGGCAGTGGCGCTTTTGCAGGAAGCCAAAAACGGCGACGCGAGTCACGTCACTAACAATTTGCGGACGAGTCCCCAGAATTTAGAACTCTCTGATGAAGAAATCAGAGAACGCATGAGCGGCAACATTTGCCGTTGCGGCGCTTATCCGGGAATCGTTGCGGCAATCAGAGAAGTTCATTCCGGGCGCGAAACAGCCCAGACCGGGCATTTCGCTACTGATCAAGAAATTGCCGTGGCCTTAAATCAGGGGGGCAAAGCCGATGAAATCGTTTAAATATTCAAATGCAACCGACGCAGCAAGAGCTGTTGGCACCGTTTCCGCTAATCAAACGGCACAGTTTCTCGCAGGCGGGACAAATTTGATTGATTTGATGAAAGAATATGTCGAGCGCCCCAGCGAACTTGTTGACATCTCACGTTTGAATCTGGCGCAAATTAGCTCGACCTCGAACGGAATTTCTATCGGCGCGTTAGCCAAAAATACTGATACGGCTAACCATGCGCTCGTCCGGCAAAATTACCCGCTTCTGTCAATG
>NNBU01000092.1_pt1 | contig 75209 bp, 62 predicted proteins | sample 1173781 | NCBI WGS metagenome assembly NNBU01 (sample SAMN07173937, study PRJNA388173) | plant metagenome | biome: Plant school; feature: Soil; material: Symbiotic tissue of Blasia pusilla L.; isolation source: symbiotic tissue sample KVJ2 | host: Blasia pusilla | place: Norway: Troms, Kvaloya...
GCTTGATTTTGAATATAAAAGCTGGTATCTGGTTCTACTGCTTGCCGCATTCGCTCGTTTTTAAGTGTTGTGGAACCAAAAGGCTCAAAATCAATTTGGAGTCTGTCTAATAAGATTTTGACTAAATCACCAATAAGTTCTTTATCTTTTTCGTGTTCTGGTAGAGGAACCATAATTTCTAACCAACCATCACTATAAGAAATGCGTGTTCCACTTCTTTCTTCCAATTCTTCTACAATATTTTCTAACTGCTGCCAGCTAACATCTTTGAGCAACATTTGTTGACCAGGTTTAACAATAATTTGTTGCAGTTTTAAAAGCATATTACCTCAGAGAGTTGATGTAGTAGTGATTGTATCTAGCAGATTGAGTTTACATATCAACTTTCTTAAAGTATATCGCCTCTGATTAGGAGTGTAGAAACGAGCTAAAATAAATCATTGGTATTTCAAATATTGCCAGCATTTTTTAGTTTTTACTTGTTGAAGGAATACGGATGGTAAACTCTGTACCACACCCTGGGGTAGAATCAATTTCAATAGTTCCTCTATGTTTGTCTACAACAATTTGATACGCGATCGCCATTCCTAATCCGATTCCTTTACCCACAGGTTTAGTAGTAAACATGTGGTCAAATACTCGTTGCTTGACATCTTCTGACATCCCAATACCATTATCGTAAATCTGAATTATCACTTGTTTCTCATCAGTAAGTTCAGTCCGAATGCGAATTTGTCCTTGATTCTTTACTAATGACGGATGACTAATGACTAATGACTCTTCTACCGCATCGATCGCATTCACTAAAACATTCATAAACACCTGATTGAGTTGTCCTGCGTAGCATTCTACTAGGGGTAAATCACCGTATTTCTTAACGATCTGAATTTCTGGTTGATCGGGCGTGGCTGTCAAGCGATGGTTCAGAATCATCAAAGTGTTGTCTAATCCTTCATTAATGTCTACAAATTTCATGTCTGCTTCATCAAGGCGCGAGAAATTACGCAGCGACAGCACAATTTGACGAATGCGTTTGGTTCCCACTTGCATTGATGCCATTAGTTTGGGTAAATCTTCTGCCAGAAACTCAATATCAAGGTCTTGGGCGCGATCGCGAATTTCGGGTGTAGGATTTGGGTAGGTTTGTTCATAAAGCTTTAGCAAATCGAGAATACCTTCGCTGTAAACACTGGCATGGTTCAGGTTGGCATGAATAAAATTGGCAGGATTATTGATTTCGTGTGCCACCCCAGCAACCAATTGTCCCAGGCTAGACATTTTTTCGGTCTGGATGAGTTGAGCTTGGGTATTTTGCAATTCTTTCAAGGTTTTGCTGAGTTGCTGCGCCTGCTGACTGGAAATCAAAGCGCGATCGCGAATCTGTTCGTATAGTTGCACTTGTCGCCATGCACTGATCAACCCAACCAGTAGCAATCCTCCCAAAACCGTAGCCAACAGGTTCAACGCCTGCAATGGAGATTCAATATTTTCTTTTGGCACAATCAACGCTACTGACCAATTTGCTTCTCTGAGGGGAGTATAAGCAACATAGCTCCACTTACCATCTAGTTGAGCCAATTCAATGTTTGTGCGTTTAGCCACCATTTGTTGAGTAATTTCAGCCAGTCTAGGATTGCTAGACTTGAGGAAACTCTCGGCGGCTTTTTCAGGTGTACCAATAAGTTCCGTGTTGGGATGGGCGATGGGAACTCCTTGAGAATTCAGCGCAAAGGCATAGCTACCCTTACCTTGATGTAAATCGCTGATCACCTCAACTACCCGGTTAATCGGAATCCCTCCCATTAACACGCCTGCTGGCTTTGCGTCCGTTTTAGCAGGAATCGGCGAACTAATCTGAATTTGTAACTGATTGCTTGTACGTCCAGTAATTGGATCGGCGGCTACAGTTTCACCCGCCATACTCCGTTGAAAAAATTCTCGATCCACAACATTGGGACGACCCCCTTGAGTATTAATTAATGTCCCATCTGGTATGCTCAACGCTATGAGCAAAAACGTTTGCAGCCGCTTCAACTCAGATTGTAAGTAAGGTTCCATTACAGACCAATCTAGCGATCGCACCACTGGAGAATTTGCCAAAGTCTTAATTTCTGTCTTCCGAATGGCTAACCAGTTATCAATATCACTCTGACCTTGGTGTGTTTTTAACAGTGCTTGCTCTTTGAGACTGTCGAGCAACAATCCCTTCACAATTTTGTAACTAGTGATGGCAGTGGCGCTAATACTAATGGATAGAATCACCACAATTGATAACAATAGTAAATTTCGCGATGTCTGCGACGGGCTTTGCCTACGCCATTTAAATGAGTAGTAATTTTTGTTGGTTGAGGCATATCGTCGGAGATTAACCTTTAACCATCTTTTGCATATTTTAAGCATCACTTTCGCTTTTTTTGAGTTCCAATTTACAAAGAAAAGCCAAAATAAAAAAGCAAAAAAACATTTTTATTTTGGCTTTATACTTTTTACCTACTCAGCCCCAATACTACTCGGTTAAGCATTTTGAACCCAAGGTTTGGTTTTGGGAAAGGGTTAAAGGGTTTGGGTTAAAGGTTTTTGATTTCCCTTTCCCCTTTCCCCCTTAACCGACAAGTATTGACAGTACTCTTCATTCTTGGTGAGTAGAGAGTTTAATGACAAACTCTGTACCATGTCCAAGTTCTGAAGTGCAGGAGAGTGAACCACCATGTCTTTCTACGACAATTTGACGAGCGATCGCTAATCCCAATCCTGTGCCTTTTCCTACAGGCTTGGTAGTGAACAAATGGTCAAATACCCGTTGCTTAACTTCTGGTGACATCCCTACCCCATTGTCAGAAATCTTAATCAAAATGTGCTGACCTGATTCTGCTAAACGGGTTTGAATAGTGATGCAATTGGGGTTGTCAAGAATGGTTTCTAAACTATGTTCTGTATTGTATTGTTCAAGTGCATCAATGGCATTTGCTAACAAGTTCATAAACACCTGGTTAAGTTGTCCAGCAAAGCATTCTACTAGGGGTAGTTTGCCATAATTCTTAACTATTTCAATTGCTGGACGGTTTTCATTAGCTTTTAAACGGTGTCTAAGAATCAGAATAGTGCTGTCAATTCCTTCGTGAATATCAAAGGGAACTTTATAATCTTTATCTGCTCTGGAGAAGGTTCGCAAACTGGTACTGATACTGCGGATACGGTTAACACCCAATTTCATCGAGTCCAGTAATTTAGGTAAATCTTCGCGTAAATAATTTAGGTCGATGGCATCAATTTCGTCTTCAATATCTGAGCCAGGATTAGGAAACTTCTCTTGATAAAGTTTAATGAGTGCAAACAAATCTTTGACATAATCTTTTGCTGGTTCTAAGTTACCGGCAATGAAGCCAATAGGATTGTTGATTTCATGTGCAACACCTGCTACAAGATTACCAAGGGCAGACATTTTTTCACCTTGCACCAATTGCAATTGCATCGCTTGGAGTTCTTGCAATGCTTCTTCTAATTGTTGCTTTTGTTGTTGCAGCAATTGTTGTGCTTGGTAGTATTCGGTGATATCTTCAGATGTGCCAAGGATACCAAAAACGTTTCCTTCTTTATCTCGTAGGGGAATTTTATTTGTATTCGACCAGATTTGTTTTCCGTCTGCTTGCTGCAATGTTTCGATAATATTGAGTTCAGCTTGTCCAGATTCCATGATATGGCGATCGCACTCTACATACCCATTTGATTCTTCATTAGTCCAAGAAAGGTCGTAGTCTGTTTTACCAACAACATTTTCTGGCACTCCTACACCCGAAGCTTGAGCAAAGTTCTGGTTACAGCCTAAATAAACACTATTGCGGTCTTTCCAGAAAACAGATTGGGGGATATTGTCCATAATTAACCGCAAGAATTGTTCAGTCTGTCCCAGGTTTTGTAGAGTATCTTGTGCTTGCTGATAAAGTCGGGCGTTTTCTAGGGAAATTGCAGCTTGAGTGCATAATAGATTGAGAATTTCGACGCGATCGCTGGTAAACGCTCCAGTAGTAAGATTGTTTTCTAAATACAAAATCCCTAAGAGTTTACCTTGATACAGAATCGGCGTACACAGCAGGCTTTTGGGTTGCTGAAGCATGATGTAGGGATCGGCTATCAGCGCCGAATTCAGTGTTGGATCAAAAATGACGGTAGATTTCAGCTTGCGTTTAACGGCGTAAATTAGGTTATGGGGAATGTCTGCGCTATCTTCCACAAAAATGGACTGTAGCACGATTGATGGCTGCCCAACTTGAGCAGTGGCCTCAATTACCAATCTACCTTCTTTGAGCAGTAGTAACGCACACTTATCTGCTCCAGCATTTTCAATCACTACTTGCAATAGCTTCGTAAGTAATTTATCTAGTTCGATTTCACTAGAGAGAGTCTGAGAAGCTTTGAGAACTGTTGCCAAATCTAATATTACTGATGTGTTGCTGCTAGAGGTTACTGATTTATTAATGCTTGGGTGCAAGGTAGAAATGCTGTCAATATTTGAAATCGTTTGATTGGGTGTGAGTAGCGATACTCTTTCAGAGTCACTTCGTGAACGCGTCTGTTGTAAAATAGGGGCTAGCAATTGTGGATAACGCTGTTCTAAGTCATCGACTTTGGCTTTAGCACCCCAGTGAGTGTAACAATAGTAAGCATTAATCAAATATTCTTGGGCAATCCGTTCTTTGCCCCATTCTAAATAAAACTTGGCTGCGAGTTCATTGGCGAGAGCTTCTTCGTTGAGGTATTCGTTTTCTTTGGCTTTAGCAATGGCGCGATCGTATGACTCAATTGCATCCATATATTTGCCAGAAATTCTTGCTATTTCAGCAGATAGCAATAGATATCGATGCAAAAAGTTTTGTGGGCAATTATTTGCCCAGTTTTTCTGAGTTTGTTGATGCTCTCTGATAATATCCCAATACTGCTTTTTCTTTTCTAATGTTGCATTGGGATAAAGGGCTACCAAACTGAGTGGATAATAGAAATGATACTGAATAATTGGGAAGAAACCAGAGTTGCAAGCAAGGGTTTTTTCAGCCTCTTCCGCCGCTTGAATAGCATCTTCATAGTGACCATAAAGGTACGACAATTGGATTTTGAGAAAGCAGTACCAATTAATTCCATGTTCAAAGTTCTTCTTCTGTCTCCAAACTTCTATATAGGGAATATCTTCACTGTTGCGATCGTCTAATAAATCGGTATTTTGAGATATATCTTGTAGGTGCAGTAAAAACTGTCTCTGTAAAGTAAATGCATATAGCATATTCGCATCATTCACCTGTTGCACATAGCTCAAATATTTCTCAGTTTCCGCGTAGACATCTGATAAGCGATCGCCCTTAATTAACATTGCCCAAATCAGAAACGAAACCGCCCAGACACCAAACACCAAATTTCCATTTTCTTGACATACTTGGAATGATTGCTGAGAAAGTGGCAAATTCGTTTTTAAATGCTGATTATAGGGATTAACGGTGTGTGCAAAGATATTGTTGGTCTTAAAAATAAATTGGGTACTATTGAAGTGACGATCGAGTTTTAGTGCTAACGTACCGAACTGATATGCAGTTTGATAATTTCCTTGATTTGCCAGATTCATTCCATACAGACAGTAAGCAAAACCAGAGCTTTCTGCATTGCCATATTTCAATGATAAACTGATCATTAATAGAGGAGCCAAGCAACTGAGATATTGATTTCCTCCCATATAAGCTGCTGCCCAAAGGTCAGCTAAAAGACCCATGCAGACCTTCTTCTCTGGATCTGTCATTTCTGGCAAATCGAATAAATCTGCGATACAAACCGTTTGAAGTTTAGATTTTAATTCTTGAAGTTCAGTTTCGATGGCAGCTTGCTGTTCTTTAGAAGTGACTGGCAAATGCATCCCCATCATGCTCAAACCTTTCAGCCCAGCTTCAATACTAGCTTCTATATCACCCTGAGTCATTTTCAGGTACATCTGAACTCTATAAATATCTACTTTTTCAAACCTATCTTGACTATGATTTAATGCTAGATTAAATAATCTCTCTGCTTGCTCAAAACTGCCAGTCAAATATTCGCATTCCGCCGATTTCCGATGTAATTCAAAGATAAGTTTATAGTTGGTTATCCAACTTTGTTCTATTAGTAATTCTCTACCAAATGTAAAATACTTCACGGCTGCTTTATAAGCAGTAGAAGCTTTAGCTTTCTTCCCAGCAATAAGATTGAGTTGAGCAAGTTCATCTATTTGGGATTGTTCATCAATTATGTCAATTCCCTCATTTAACTGGTTAACAATATCAAAAATACTGGCTTCAAGTACTTCAGGCGATGTACTACTTAACAGTAATTGTCCAATTTTTAAATGAGTAGCTTTTCTTTGAGATTCAGGAATCAGAGAATAGGCAGCTTGCTGAACGCGATCGTGGAGAAATTTGTAAGAACAGGAGCTAGGAGAATTGTGTTGCTGAGATTCAGAATTCTGAATTCTGTTAGCAAAATGGGGCGTAGGCCATTCTGACTCCTCTTGATAGAACTTGTAAACCTCATTGGTAGGAATAATCAACCCATCTTGTACAGCTTTCCAAAAGTCTGCGGCTGTCTCCACCTGGGATTTTTCATGGACGATCGCTAATGTCGCTAAATCAAATTGGTTTCCCACACAAGCCGCTAACTTTAAGACTTCTTGAGTTTCTGCAGACAACTTTTGAAGTTGAATTGCCATAAACTCTACGACATCATCAGTAAGAGCGATCGCTCGCACCTGAGCAATATCACATTCCCAGTAACCACCGTCAAAATTAAATGTAATTAGTTGATCTTGATGTAGCGCTTTGAGAAACTGGGTACTAAAAAAAGGATTGCCTTTTGTTTTGCTCAATACTAACTCTGTTAACGGCGTAGCTAACGCTAGGGAGCAACTCAATGTATCTGCAACCAAATGATTGATAGAAATCTGCTCAAGGGGAGCTAAAGTAATCGTATTAACTGTAGCTCCTAACTTCTGAATCTCTGACAAAGTCAGCATTAGTGGATGTACTGGGTTGACTTCGTTATCTCGATAAGCACCAATTAATAGTAGATAGCCGATGTCAACTTCACTCATTAACAAATGCATTAACTTTAAAGAAGCAGAATCTGCCCATTGCAAATCATCAATGAAAATTACTAATGGATGTTCTGGTGTAGTAAAGACTTGAGTGAACTTCAAGAACAGCAAATTGAAGCGATTTTGTGCTGAATTCCCAGAGAGTTCTGGCGCTGGAGGCTGTTTACCAATTATACTTTCCAGTTCTGGAATCACCTCAATCATCACTTGTCCGTTCTCACCCAAGGCAGAGAGAATTTTGCACTTCCATTGCTCAAATTGAGCGTCAGTTTCACTCAGTAATTGCCGTATTAAGTCTCGAAAAGCTTGCACAAAGGCAGAAAAAGGAATGTTGCGCTGGAACTGGTCAAATTTACCTTTAATAAAGTAACCTCGTTGTCGCACAATTGGCTTGTGGACTTCGTTAACCACAGCAGTTTTGCCAATCCCAGAAAAACCAGCTACCAACATAATTTCAGTGCTTCCCTGACTGACACCCTCAAAGGCATCCAGTAAGCTTTGAACTTCCGCTTGGCGACCATAGAGTTTTTCTGGGATGATGAAGCGATCGCAAATATCCCTTTGTGCAATTGGGAAACTCTCAATTCTACCCGTGCTCTTCAATTGCTCCAAACATTGTTCTAAATCATACTTTAGTCCTAATGCACTCTGATAGCGGTCTTCAGCATTTTTCGCCATCAATTTCATCACAATCTCACAAAGAACTTCGGGAATTTCTTCTTCCCTTCTGTTTTCTGCCTCCTGCCCCCTGCCTCCTGCCTCCTGCCTCCTGCCTCCTGCCTCCTGCCTCCTACCTAATTGTTCTGGTTGCTTGGCAATATGACAGTGAACCAACTCCATCGGATCGTGAGACTGGAAGGGTAAATGTCCGGTAAGCAGTTCATAGAAGGTAATACCAAGAGAATAATAATCACTGCGATAGTCAATTCCGCGATTCATCCGCCCAGTTTGTTCCGGGGAAAGGTAGGCAAGAGTACCTTCTAAGACATTAGGACTGTGAATTTCGCGGGTTTCTCTAGGCAAAAGAGAGGCAATGCTAAAGTCAATTAACTTGACTTGTTGAGTTTCCGGGTTAATGAGGATGTTGGCAGGCTTAATGTCTTTGTGGATAATTCGATGGCGATAGAGTCCGTCAAGAATATTGCTCAAAGCGATCGCAATTTCCAAGAACTCTGTCAAAGTATATTGGTTGCTCCCCATTTTTTGGTTCATCCAATCTCTGAGGGAAATGCCACCAAAATCCTCCATTACCAAAGCGTAGCTGTTGCGGTAAGGTTCTAAACTATAAGGATGAACAATACCAGGTAAGTCAAGATTTTTAGCGATCGTGTACTGATTACGGAACAGCAGCAGTTCGTTGAAGGTGGGATAGTCCTGCTGAAGTAATTTGATGACAACCGGAAGTTGATCAGCCTCTCGAATTGCCCGGTAAACTAGGGTTCTAGAGCCTGTATAAAGTTGCTCACTAATTCGATAGTTAAAAAGCTTGTCCATCGGCTCAATTGCTGTATTCATTTTGATCAACTCTTGTTAAATCAGCTATTTATTTAAAGTAGTCTGCCCAAAAACCAGCTTTTTCTAACTCAGTTTTCTTTTAGGTGTAGGCGTAGCCCGCACTTCTCTACGTTCGCGCAGCGTGTCGCTGCTTCCCTGTAGGGGTAGGACAAAGCTACTTCAACTGCGCTCAGTACAAGTCAGTGACCGTCATAGACATCGAATTTAAGGTATGTAATATGTCTTGAGCTACTCCAGCAAAACTCCCACCATTTCCGGTAAAATCAAGTTCTGAGGACTGTGGATTTGGGAGAAACTTGGGTGCCTACACTTGGCGTTAACATTGACCACATCGCCACCATCCGGCAAGCACGGCGGACGGTGGAACCAGATCCCGTGGCGGCGGCGGTGCTGGCAGAATTAGCGGGTGCAGATGGAATTACGGTGCATCTGCGCGAAGATCGGCGGCATATCCAAGATAGGGATGTGCGGATATTGCGGCAAACAGTGCGATCGCATCTCAATTTAGAAATGGCCGCAACAGAAGAAATGCTAGCGATCGCTCTCGATATCAAACCAGATTACGTGACTTTAGTCCCCGAAAAGCGCGAAGAAGTCACAACAGAAGGCGGACTCGATATTATCGGGCAAATTGCTAGAATAGGTGAAATAGTCGATAAATTGCAAAGCGCTAACATTCCAGTTAGTTTATTTATAGACGCCGAGTCAGCACAAATCGAAGCATCTGTCAAGGTACAGGCGCAGTTTATTGAATTGCACACCGGACAATACGCTGAGGCTAAAGATGAAACAAATCGTCACCGAGAATTAGCCATATTAGCTAAAGGGTGTGAACAAGCGATTCAAGCGGGATTGCGAGTCAACGCTGGTCATGGACTTACCTATTGGAACGTCTATCCTGTAGCTGCGCTTCCAGGCATGGAAGAACTAAACATCGGTCATACCATCATCAGTCGGGCAGCATTAGTAGGTATAGAAAGGGCAGTCCGCGAGATGAAACAAGCTATAAGAGGGGATAGGGGATAGGGAATAGGGAATAGGGGAAGAAACTGATAATCTGTAACCTGTAACCTATAACCTATAACCTATAACCTGTAACCTATAACCTAGAGGGGTTGTCACTGCGAAATCTAGAAATTTAGAGCCAAATTGGAAGTAAAAAGTTTTATGAGCGCAGCACAGTCTAACAACCTGCCACTTTGGGTACAGGATCGGGATCGGGTGATAGCAGAAAGCACTGATGTCGAGTGGCGCTATCAGACACCGCCTGATTATTCCCGTTCAAAAGAGAATCTCGCTCAAGAAAGTATCTACAATCATCTTGAAGGGACACTAGAAGCGATCGTGCAAAACTTGGTGCGAACCTTTGAGATGGAGGTATCTTTCAAAGCTAACCCGCAACAGTGGTTATCTATTGTGAATGAAAATTTTCGCGTGAGTACCAACGGCGGAGTAGAGTACACCGCAGCAGATTTATCAGCCCAAGGTACTTACAATCTATTTATGCCTGATTCAGAGCATTACAAAGCTTCAGAAGAAACCTTTGAATCATCCGCAAAAGTCTTCCACACAACATTTCCCCAAGGATTTCCTTGGGAAGTGCTGGAAGTTTTCTCAGGGCCACCAAATGTCACATTCAAATGGCGGCATTGGGGGCATTTTAACGGAGAATACAAAGGCCATGCACCTACTGGAGAGACAGTAGAAATTATCGGCATGAGCATTGCAAAAGTTACCGATGACTTGAAGGTTATTTCCTTGGAACACTACTTCGACAATAATCTGTTCTTGGAAAAGCTAACATCTGGTGGCAAACAGACAGATGCTGAAAACCAAAAAAGTGCTTGTCCGTTCAGTTCTTGGTTCAAGAAATCCCACAAAAGTTAGTTCGTAAGGGTATAGAGTGCTGCACTTTGTACCCTTAAAGTTATCCACATAGCAACCAAAGGATGAAAATGCAAACATACTATTACGTTTTGGCTAGTCAACGCTTTCTTCTCGAAGAAGAACCGATACACGAAGTTCTCAAAGAACGCACTCGTCACTACCACGAACAAGAAAAACAAATAGATTTTTGGTTAGTTCAGCAACCAGCTTTCTTGGAAGCACCGCAGTTTACAGAGTTAAAAGCGAAGTGTCCCCAACCAGCAGTAGCGATTATTTCTACAAATCCCCAATTTATTACTTGGTTAAAACTGCGTTTAGAGTACGTCATCACTGGCGAATTCCAGTCCCCTTCTGAGGCAATACCCGATGCCTTGGCATCCTTGGCCACCGTATCTTAGAAAGGGGGAAGGGGGAATGGGCATGATTATTTTCCTTGTCCCCTTGTCCCCTTGTCCCCCCACTTCCCAATTTTATTTGGTAAGAACAAAATATATTTTGTGACACTCTTTTCATCCCCATACTGAAGTAGCTGGGTTTTAAGCTTTTTTCTTATAAAATCTTCTAAGACACCTTGATTTACATAATCTAACTTTTGTGCATAGATTTCAGACTTTACCAAGTGTTTTAGGATTAGCGATATCTACGATGAGCTTTGCTTACGTAGGGTTGATTAGTAGCATAAGTTCTGTCTTTGCCCAACAAACCATTCCCCTTTGTCAACCGCCAAATGCGGGTGAGTATCTTTTATTGGTAGTCAGTCCCACAGCAAATAATCAAAAGCAGTTGCGTAGTGCCTTACCACCTGAACTTAAGACCATCACCTGCAAATATCTCAACGAAACTGTAACGCGAGTAGGGGGCTTTAACAAAATTGACGATGCCAATCGTTGGGCGAGATATGTCAGCAATATTGTTGGCCTGTCTGCCATAATTACCACTCGACCAACAACGGCAGATGTGCAGCCACAGCCAAAACTACAGCCACAGACATCTCAGCAAACAGTCAGTTATAATCCTCAAGCCTTAGGAGAGGGTTATGCAGTGCTGGTAGATTATTACAACCGTCCAGAACTAGTAAATAGTGTGCAGCAAGCAGTGGGAGGTAACGTCGGTTTTGTTTCTTATGGACAACGCCCTTACTTACTGGCAGTTTATACCACCAACCAAAGTGAAGCGTATAACACATTGCAAAAGCTGAACAATGGCGGTTTTGTTGCCAGCATCGTAGATAGTCGTAAAGTGATTCTGCTGCGCTCAACTGTGCGGTTGTAGTCATTAGCCATTAGCCATTAGTCATTAGTCATTAGTCATTAGTTAATAAACTGTGGGCTGTAGACTATTGACTAATAAGCAGACCTAGCTAACCAATAGATGGTCATACCCAAAGCCGAACCAGCGATTACCTGAACTGGTGTATGTCCGAGTAATTCCTTTAGACGGTCTTGGCTAAATTCTGGTTTTTCATGAAATAATTCATCAATCATTTGATTGAGAATACGAGCTTGCTTACCGGCTGCTTGGCGAACTCCGGCTGCATCATACATGACGATGATGGCAAAAACCATTGCAACGGCAAAATCAGGAGATGCCCAACCCAATTTTTGCCCTACACCAGCTGCTAGAGCCGTAACTAGAGCGGAATGGGCACTGGGCATACCTCCGGTTGTCACCAACACACGCACATTCAGTTTGCGATTTTTGACGATCTCGATTACGAGCTTTAATGCTTGAGCAATTAAACAAGCTACCAGAGCAACCAGCAGCACCCGGTTGTCTAAAATGTTGCCTATGTCCTGCATGGTATTTTGGTTAGGTTAGTAAATATTATTAGCAGTTGTTGGTTGAGGAAACATTTAGATTCAACCCAAAATCCAAAATTAACCTAGTACATCACGACGGAAACAGAATAACTATTCAAAATAGCCCAAAAGCTTACTTGATAAACTTTTTGAATTTTGAATGAGTGAATTTTGAATTCCGATGGGCGGTGTAGTAGAGCATGGCGTTAATAAACCACCCATTCCAAATCAATAAAACGCTTGCGGTACAGGAATTACGAATTACGTTAGCGACGTAGGAGCGTCATTACGAATTACCCAAAGCGTTACTAGTTATTGCGATTGATAATAAAATGAGCGATCGCTTGGAGTGGCTTGGCTCTCTCCCCAAATGGTTCTAATTCCGCACAAGCTGCTTTAACTAGCTCTTGGGCTTTTGAGCGCGATTCCTCAAGTCCCCAAAGGCTAGGATAGGTCACTTTCTTCGCTTTTTGGTCTTTACCAGCTGTTTTACCTAATTGCTCTTTTGTAGAAGTGATATCCAGAATATCATCTATGATTTGGAATGCTAGCCCAATATTTTCAGCATAACGGGTTAGTCGCTGCACATCTTCAGTTGATGCTCCAGCGATGATCCCGCCAGAAACTACGCAAGCTTCCAAGAGGGCAGATGTTTTGTGTCTATGAATGAAATTTAGCGTTTCTAGAGAAATATCTGATTTCCCTTCTGACTCTAAATCGACAACTTGACCACCGACCAAACCAGCCGCCCCCAGCGCCCGACCAAGACGAACAATGACTTGCAAGGTTAGCTCTCTGTTAACACTTTGGGGAGTTTGAAGGGCAACCAACTCAAAAGCGAGAGCCAACAAGCCATCCCCAGCCAAAATTGCCACATCTTCGCCATAGATTTTATGATTCGTCAGCTTCCCACGACGGTAATCGTCATTATCCATCGCTGGCAGGTCGTCATGAATCAAAGACATTGTGTGGATCATCTCCACAGCACAAGCCGTTGGCATGGCCATTTCAATAGTTCCACCCATCATTTCACAAGTAGCAAGGCAAAGAATGGGGCGTACACGCTTGCCTCCAGCTAATAACGAGTAGCGCATCGCCTCATAAATCTTTTCTGGATAAATGATGGGGATAGCCTGATCCAAAGCATTATCGCAAAGCTTTTGTCGCTCTTTTAAATAAGCTGCTAAGTTAAACGTGGCTTCCTCTGGTGGTGTCTTTTGAACGTTATCAGTTGCTACCATTCTTAAATTCCTGACACTTTGGGATTTTTGTCTTATACGTCACAATTTTAAGGTGCTGTGGCGCTGAAAAAATGAAGAGTTAGGAGTTAGAAGTTACCAATAATAATTCTTAACTTTTAACTCATCACTCATCACTCTCTTTCTTTTCTTGCCGCTTTGGAATAGCTAGCAAATGTATTTTGCAACAATATAGCGACAGTCATAGGGCCAACACCACCAGGAACTGGGGTAATAAATCCTGCGACGCTAGCGGTTGATGCAAAATCAACATCGCCAATTAAGCTACTTTTACCACTAGCATCGGTGACGCGATTCATTCCCACATCTACCACAACAGCGCCCGGTTTCACCATGTCAGCAGAGATTAGTCCGGGACGACCTACTGCTGCAATTAGAATATCAGCATTTTGGGTGATGCTTTTGAGGTCATGCGATCGCGAGTGAGCGATCGTGACTGTGGCATCAGCTTCTAGTAGCATTAGCGCCATAGGTTTACCCACCAAAATACTGCGTCCCACTACTACTGCCTGTTTTCCCTGCAAAGGAATCTCATATTCTTCTAAAAGCCGCATCACACCAGCCGGGGTACAGCTACGTAAACCGGTTTCTCCCCTTACTAGTCGCCCCAGGTTAACTGGGTGCAGCCCGTCGGCATCTTTGTCGGGATCAATCTGATGTAGCAGAGTTACAGCATCTAAATGGTTAGGTAAGGGCAACTGTACAAGAATGCCATCCACTCTTTCATCGTGGTTAAGTGCAGCAATTACCTCTTCTAACTCCCCAAGGGTAGTTTGAGCAGGAAAATGTTTGCCAAAAGAAGCTATGCCAACTTTAGCGCAGGCTTTTTCTTTATTCCGTACATAGGCCGCTGACGCTGGGTTATCACCAACCATCAACACTGCTAAACCAGGGGGTCGTCCAATTTTTGGTTGTAATTGTTTAATGGCAACAGAAAGCTCTTGCTGAATTTTTGCAGCTATTGCTTTACCATCAAGGAGTTTGGCAGTTTTTGTTTCCATGAAAATTCCCAGCTATATTCCTCTTGTGTCGAAAGTCAAAAGTGAAAATATTGATTTTTGAATCTTGACTTTCGACTATTATTGTGTTGCTGTTTGATGTCGTAGCCTTCCTCTCACAGTAAATCCATAATGTTTATTTTCTCAGATCAACGGCATCATCTGAAGAAGAAAGAATTGGGAGAGTGGGCAGTTGACAGTGGACAGTAGACAAATAACTGTCCACTGCCCACTGCCCAAAATAAATAAATCGGTGGCTTTCATGCAACAAACAAGAAATTTGTCCCTTTCATTCTTGTACGGGCACAGTATTCCTTACCGCCTGGGGTTGGCTTTTTTCCTACTAGCGGGACTTTGTAGTTGTGGTAACTTGACATCGCCTAGCTTGAGTGGGAGTGGTTTAAAAATTGGCACAAATGTCACCTCAATTGGAAAAATTAAACCAAAACAAGACAATCAGGCTATAGTTTACATCCAAGGTCAGGTAGAAAAGCAAGCTCCCATGATCAAACAGTGGGCTTATCAAATTAATGATTCAACTGGCAAAATTTGGGTTGTCACCAATCAAAAGAATCTGGGTGAGGGTTCACAAGTAGTGATTAAGGGTAAAATTCGCTACCGAAGTATTCCCTTAGGGGGCAAAGAATTGGGGGAAGTTTATTTAGAAGAAGAGTAATCAGCAATTAAAAATAAAGATATGAACAATCAACAGGTGCATGTAGCGATCGCAATTCTCTACCAAAAGAACAAGTTTCTCATGCAACTGCGCGACAACATCCCCGGTATTCTCTACCCTGGTTACTGGGGGCTGTTTGGCGGTCACATCGAACCTGGTGAAACGCCTGATGTCGCAGTAAAACGAGAAATTTTAGAAGAAATCGGCTATGACTTACCATCCTTCGTTGAATTTGGCTGTTATCCCAACGAAAGAGTTGTCCGTCATGTCTTTCATGCACCACTCTTGGTGGAATTAAATCAACTGGTTCTGAATGAGGGCTGGGATATGAGGTTATTTACGCCAGAAGATATTCGCCAAGGTAACTGTTATTCGCAAAATGCTGGTGAAGTCCGACCTTTAGGGGCAATGCATCAAAAAATTATGTTGGATTTTATTGAGAAAAATCAACAGGCATAATTTGGGAATAGGGAATAGGGAATGGGGTGGAGGTAGTGTTTCGACTACGCTCAACAACCAGGCAGGAGGCAGGATAGCGCAGGGTTAGCGGACTCGCTAACCCTGCGGGGAAGCTAGCTAGCAAGAGCGTCTGTCTGCGACACGCTGCGCTAACGTAGGGAGCGTCATTTTTAATTTTGAATTGATTTCTCCCCACTCCCTGCCAAAATCAAGTTAGAACTCTCATGGAGTCATCACTAATGCAATCAACAAACAAACTGCCGCGATGGTTAACTATAGGATTGGCATTTCCTGTTGCCATTCTCAATGGCTGGCTATTGATCCAGGTTGTACAGTATTTTCAACCCTTGGTTAGCATTATTGCCGCCGCCATCCTACTGGCCTTTGTATTGAACTATCCAATCCAGTTTCTTCAGGAACAAGGGGTAAAACGCAACTTAGCGATCGGGGGAGTGTTACTTTCGACTGTGGTGATTTTAGTAGGTTTAGGTATCACCTTAGTTCCTCTAATTATCCAACAGCTTAACGAGCTAGCTAATATTTTGCCTAGTTGGATTGATTCTGGTACTCAGCAGCTACAAGCTTTCCAGGATTGGGCTTTAAGTCAACAACAACTTCCGATTAATTTAAGTGGTTTATTTACCCAAGTTCTTGAACGATTATCTAACCAACTTCAGTCCTTCACTGGTAGAATTCTTGGTTTTGCCGTCGATACCATTGGTATTGTCCTCAACGTGCTGCTGGCCGTAGTACTGACCATCTACCTAATATTGAACGGCGAACGTCTCTGGGATGGAATTTTTCAGTGGTTTCCCCATAATATTGGGTCAAAAGTGCGGGAATTACTGCGAGAAGATTTCCACAATTACTTCATCGGTCAAGCAACATTGGGAGCTGTGTTAGGGGTGACAATTACACTAGCATTTTTGGCGCTGCGAGTTCCCTTGGCTCTACTTTTTGGCATTGGTATTGGCTTGTTTTCACTCTTCCCTTTTGGTACGGGGGTCGGTATCGCCATAGTAAGTTTGTTGGTAGCACTGCAAAATTTTTGGTTAGGAGTGGAAGTTTTAGGTGTAGCTGTTGCAATTGATCAAGTTAATTCTAATTTTGTTGCACCTCGAATTCTTGGTAATTTAACTGGCTTGAATCCTGTTTGGGTGGTGATTTCTTTACTGCTGGGGGCAAAATTGGGAGGAGTGTTAGGTCTGTTAATTGCCATACCTATTGCCAGTTTTATCAAGGATACAACAGATAGTTGGCGGGCTGGAGAATTTAATAAGAGAGATGAGATCGAGGTAGAACCTGTAAAGCTAACAAGTGAAACCGCAGGAACTTATAGCTAATACTTTATACCTCAATAATTTTCCATAAAAAGGGTAAAAAATTGCAGCGTTCGCCATTTGCACATAATAGAAAATCTGGGTAAAGATCAATCAATCATGAATCCATACAAAAGCATCATAAAATTCCTTATCGTCAAGGTGATAACAATATAGGGAATATAACGGTTGCAAAACATGACTGCGAAGTACTACCCTGGGAAACTTAAGCAGTCAGTATTTTTGACAAATGAAAAGTTGTTTGAAACTTACCTTTGAGAATGGACAAACAGCACTAGCGACTCAAGTTGAGCAGCAAGCACAATTGCCAAACGCTCTTGAGGAAATAGGGCTTGGCGGTTCGCGTCCTGTTTTAGTCGTAGTGGGGGGTGCAAGTAACGTCAGTGAAGCTGACTTTCTCCGCATTCAAAGGTTGTTTGTGGAAGTTTTAGCCCCCATTGCCGAAACTTTGGGGGCTTATGTCGTAGATGGGGGTACGGATGCAGGAATCATGCAAATGATGGGTGTGGCTCGTACCCAGATAGGTGCTAAGTTTGCTTTGGTTGGTGTAACACCCAAAAGCAAGGTAGCTTTACCTAATCATTCAGAAATTGCTGCTGATTTGACACCGTTAGAGCCAAACCATACTCATTTTGTGCTAGTTCCTGGTAATAATTGGGGCGACGAGTCTCCTTGGATGTCTAGCATTGCAACTTTGTTAGCCAATGGTGCACCTTCGGTAACAGTGCTATTGAACGGTGGTGAAATTACCTTTAAGGATGCGTTTTCTAGCGTTAACACTGGAAGGTTAGTGATTGTGATTGCTGGTAGTGGTAGAACCGCAGATATACTTGCAGATGCCTTGCGTGGAAAGGCTAGCGATGAGCGAGCTAAAAAGCTAGCTAAATCTGGTACATTACAATATATCAACTTAATTGACATAGAGAATGGAGTTGAAAATTTAGGCAACCTAATTAAGGGTTTGCTATCTAATTAGGAGTAAATAATGGCAAAAAAAGTTAGTTATCAGGATATTTTAAAGGAAGATTTTGAACAGTTATTTGTAGGAATGAACTTAGATAATGTGCAAAGACATTTTTTGCGATCGCGCTGGTTAGACCAAGTACTCTGGATGGAAGGTAAGGCGAATTCATCGCGCGATCGCCATTATTTTTTGCGGATAACAACTATCATTGGTGGTGTAATTCTCCCAGCATTGGTAAGTCTAAACATTAACACTACTATCCCAAATAACAATGTCGAAACTAATACTAGCAATAGAATCAGGGAAGTCATTATCTGGTCAACTTTTGGTTTGAGCCAAATAGTTGCGATTAGTGCTGCCATTGAAGAGTTTTTTCACTACGGAGAACGCTGGCGACACTATCGCCGTACAGTCGAATCTTTGAAAACCCAAGGGTGGCAATTCTCGCAATTGACAGGCCCTTATCGTAATTATACAAGCCACGAACAAGCATTTAATATGTTTGCAGGTAATATAGAAGATATTATTCAGCGAGATGTGGAGATATATGCCACTCAAGTTGTACAAGAAAAGAAAGAAGAAAAACAGAATCAGGAAGACTATATTCCTCTGCAAAATACAAAGATAACCAATTCGGAAGATAAGAAACACGAAGAATAAAATAGTTGCCTCCTTAAAATAATTTTTAATTTGAAATTTAATTAGCTGAAGTCTAAATCCGCCTAACAATTCAGTCCATCTCGAAAACCCACAAAAACCTAACCCACTAACCCTCTTCCCGACGCGGGAAGGGGGAAAATTCAAAGTCTCTCTCCTTTTACTAGCAACTTGACAATTACGAGCGAGTATTTTGCTAATAATTACGAATTACGAATTACGAATTACGAATTAGTTAAATAAACTCTCCCCCGTTGGATAAAAACATGAGGAGAGCTAGAAATAAAGTCCGGTAGGGTAATCGGGCTACTTAAGTTTTTATTATTTCTAGACTTTATCTTATTCCTCCTTAAGACAGATAAATATCTCATGTAAATTCTCTGTTGGTAGCTTTTGAAAAAAAATCCCCACTGCTAGATAGAAATGGGGAGATATGAGTTAAAGTTCGTCAGGTGATCGGAATATCTGTTTATTTTGTCTTGATACTAACTTTCTCAATTCCTCCGTTAGGTAGAGAAATTTTTGATTAATGTCTTCAGGTATGTATTTATTAGCACTACTTTAACTTAATCTTTTAAAATCTCGATTTCATCAAGTTGATTAATCACCACATCCGCACCTCGGACATTATCTGACTTACCTACCCAAGTAATACCAATGCACCCTGCGGCTTTAGCATTACGCGCCATTTGCATATCACCAACTGAGTCACCCACCATCAATGTAGCGCCTGGTTCGACTCCCAAAGCTTGGCAAGCTTGCAAAAATAGCACTGGGTCTGGTTTACTCGGCCCCTCATCTACTCCCATTTCCAACTTGATATAATCACTTAACTGGTGATTAGCGACAAACTTATGTACTTCTTCAGTTGTCGCAGCTGAAAGGATACCGAGTTTTAGTCCAGCTTCTTGCAGGTATTTCAATATTTCTAAGCTACCTACAAATAGTGGTGAAGGAGTTTCTCCGATGTATTTCTGGGCTTCATCCAAAGCTTGACGGGCTATTTTTAAGCACTCAAACCATCCCCTTCCAGTTTCGGCAATATATGCCGCAGCCGCAACTTCTGTTTCGCGGCGACTCGCTACTGATATTAAACCTGCGGGATCTAGAAAATTGCCATTGATGCCAAATGCCATTAATAAGGGTTCCCCTGTTCCAGGGATTTGAGCATCTATTAATCTTGTTGCCTTTTGTGCAAGCGATCGCAAATGCGTTTCTGAATCTTCTAGAGTACCGTTTTTATCAAATAAAATTGCCTGGATATTATCAAAAGTGATATTTCTACATTTTATAGTTGCCACAATATTCCACCCCACTTATTTATTTAGGAGTTAAGAGTTATGAGTTTTTACTATTAACTCCTAACTGTTACCAATTCTCTACATAAAAAAAGAGGGAAAAACCCCTCTTTATACAATTATTTAATACTCTTACTTAAAAACAAGTAAAACTATAAAATCTATTATTCTTCAATAGCTGTTGGAATTTCTTCTTCAGTTTCCGTTGCTGCTGGAATTTCTTCTTCAGTTTCCGTCGCTGCTGGAATTTCTTCTGCAATTTCCGCAACTACTGCAATTTCTTCTGTAAGTTCTGCTGCTGGTGGAATTTCTTCTTCAAGTTCTGCTGCTGGTGGAATTTCTTCTTCAAGTTCCGTTGCTGGTGGAATATCTTCGTCTGCAAGAACTTCCGCAGGTGCAGCCGCAGCAGCAGCACCTTGCTGCTTGGCTAGTAGTTGTTCACGATACTTAGCAGCCATTTCTTCTGCCTTATCGTAGACCAAATCCCGGTTTTTAATCATGTCACCGGGTTCGGGTTCTAGCTGCTTGGTAGATAGGGAAATCCGACCCCTTTCTGCATCCAAGTCAATGATCATAACTTTCACTTCATCATTGACATTGAACACGCTGTGGGGTGTATCAATATGTTCGTGAGAAATCTCAGAAATATGCAGTAGACCACTGACGCCGCCAATGTCGATGAAAGCACCGTAGGGCTTAATACCGCGAACAGTACCAATTACTACTTCGCCGACTTCTAGGCGATTCATCTTCCGCTCAACTAAGGCTCGACGGTGAGATAGAACTAGGCGATTACGTTCTTCATCCACCTCTAAGAATTTCAATGGCAGTTCTTCGCCTACCAATTCTTCTTTCGGTTTGCGGGTGCTAATGTGAGAACCTGGGATAAAGCCCCGTAATCCCTCAATCCGCACTAATGCTCCACCGCGATTGGTTGCAAACACGCCAGAACGCACTGTAGCATCTTCTGCTTGCAGTTGTCGCACGCGCTCCCAAGCCCGCATATATTCAATACGGCGGATGGAAAGGGTTAATTGACCATCTTCATTTTCATCGGTGAGGATGAAAAATTCGCGCGTTTCGTTTGACTGTAATACTTCTTCCGGGCTATCCACCCGGTTAATAGACATTTCTTGTATAGGTATATATGCTGCGGTTTTAGCACCAATGTCAATCAGAGCGCCGCGCGGCTCTATACTGAAAACTGTTCCTGGGACAACATCACCAGGGCTAAAATGATAATCGTATTTGTCAAGTAGAGCAGCGAAATCTTCGTGAGTGAATCCAATTTCTGTAGCGGTTAAATTCTGATTGACCATGCTGATTTGTTCCTGGTTCTAGTCTCCGTAAAGGTTGTGCGACAAGCGTAATATGTTGTGTAAGCGCTTTTATGGCATTCTACACAAAACATCCTTTTTCATCCTAGCGCAGAAAAGCTAGTATTAACACATATCTACTCCCAAGATTGGAAATTATATCACAATATCAAAATGATTGGTGAATTACTTAGTATTTAAAACCAACCAAGGACAAACACAATAATATCCGTTGCTACTAAGTATGGTAACAACGGATATTAATGTTAAATCAGCTTAAAAGTCTGGGAATAGGATCTACTTATCTTTTGGTTTCTCAAAGCGAGGGGGTTCGCGAAATGCGATCGCAAAAAAGAGAGTACCTATACACAGAGTAAAAATCAAGATGTACGCAACGCTTTCCATATTACGATTTCCTCCCTATGCAGCCAGTAATTAAAGTTCTGAGTGCTGAGTCAGTTGAATGCTGAGTCAGAGCCTTAACTCGGAACTCAGCACTTCTTTACTCAATACTGAAATTAGAGGGCTTCCTTCCGGCGGGTTGACTTGTCACCCACTTTCTGGAACAGACCCCACTCAACTTGCTCTTCTAGATCCGCATCAACACCAGCAAATACGTCTCGGTAGATTGTCCGAGCACCATGCCAGAGATGACCAAAGAAGAACAGCAGAGCAAATACGGCGTGTCCAAAGGTAAACCAACCTCTAGGACTGGTACGGAATACACCATCAGAGTTCAAGGTTTCTCGGTCAAATTCAAAGATTTCACCACCTTGAGCTTTACGGGCATACTTCTTCACATCAGCTGGTTCTGTAAAGGTCTTACCATTCAGATCGCCACCGTAGAAACTAACGGTGACACCAGATTGCTCGAAGCTATACTTAGATTCTGCCCGACGGAAGGGAATGTCAGCGCGGACAATTCCATCTGCATCAGTCAAAATAACTGGGAAGGTTTCAAAGAAGTTGGGGAGACGACGCACGGTCAATTCCCGTCCTTCAGAATCTTTGAATACGGCGTGACCTTGCCAAGACTGGGCAATGCCATCACCTTTCACCATTGGCCCTGTACGGAATAGACCGCCTTTCGCGGGGCTATTACCGACGTAATCATAGAAAGCCAGTTTTTCTGGAATCTGTGACCAAGCTTGATCAAGGGTTGCACCTTGAGAAACGCTTGTTTGGACACGACGCTGAATTTCTTGACGGAAGTAGCCTTGATCCCATTGATAGCGGGTAGGGCCAAACAATTCGATGGGTGTGGCGGCGTTACCGTACCACATAGTACCAGCAACAACGAAAGCAGCGAAGAAGACTGCTGCAATACTGCTAGAGAGTACTGTTTCAATGTTCCCCATCCGTAGGGCTTTATAGAGCCGTTCGGGGGGTCTGACTGTGAGGTGGAATAAGCCTGCAATAATACCAACAACACCAGCAGCAATGTGGTGAGCCGCAATACCACCAGGGTTATATGGGTTAAAACCATCTGGGCCCCATTCTGGTGCTACTGCCTGGACAGTGCCAGTTATACCATAAGGGTCAGAAACCCATATCCCCGGCCCAAATAGTCCGGTGAGGTGAAAAGCACCAAATCCAAAACAAAGTAGACCAGATAAGAACAGGTGAATGCCAAACATTTTTGGCAAGTCTAAGGCGGGTTCACCAGTGCGGGGATCTCTAAAGAGTTCCAAATCCCAGTAAACCCAGTGCCATACGGCAGCGAGGAAAAGTAGACCGGAAAGAACAATGTGAGCCGCAGCAACGCCTTCAAATGACCAGAAGCCAGGATCGATTGCTGGGCCACCAGTAACATTCCAGCCACCCCAAGATTGGGTGACGCCCAAACGGGACATGAACGGCAGGACAAACATTCCTTGACGCCACATCGGGTTGAGAACTGGATCGCTAGGGTCAAAAACAGCTAGTTCGTAGAGTGCCATCGAACCAGCCCAGCCTGCTACTAAGGCTGTGTGCATCAGGTGTACAGAAATCAGTCGCCCTGGATCATTCAGAACGACTGTATGTACTCGGTACCAGGGTAGTCCCATCGACTACGCTCCTCCTCGATGAGTTAGTTTACAAAGCAATTTTCTTACTGAGGTTATGAGAGACGAAAATCGCCACTCATAAAACTCTCTACTTGTTTTTTGTTATTGCCAGAGCCAGAGTATTACCACAGCTTAGTCTTAAGAAGTCAGACAGGGTGGGTACTTTGGCAATGCTTACTCGCTTCGGGAGGTTTACCTATGTAGGGTAGCCATCGCCAAGCAAAAATGAGAATGTTTTAAAAAGTGTAACTATTGATGGAATTGTTTGCAAGCGTGTAAATTGATGCGATCGCGTAGCATCTCAAAGTTTTTTCGCTACCAATGCCTGTCACAGATTAAATTTTCTTATCTTTTCCTTATGAGAGAAGTGGGGAGTGGGGATTGGGGACTGGGTAATGGGGACTGGGGGCAACAAGAGGAGGGGACAAGAATAATTAATTGTGTTGTTATGTTACTTAGCCTACTGCCTACTCCCTATTTCCCACTTCCCACCATCTACTGAACTACCAACTGGATATTTTGTAGTTGACACTTTGCCTCGGCTGTACCCAGGCGTTCAATTACCTGTTCGGCGCTCATTAGACGCTTGAGTACTACTTGGCCTATGGTCTTACTGGCAATTACTGGTATTGTTGGCTTCACTTCCACGGTTAAAATGGCTTCTTCAACTCGATAAAGCCATAGCAATTCGTTTTGTTCGACTAAACAAATATTCATTCGCTGAATATCTGGTTGGCGTCGCCATGCGGTTATTTGCCAGAGTCCATCAGATGCCCAGACTCTAGCAACTGCCCATCCTTCAGATAGAAAGAAATATTTCACGTTCTTAGTCTCACTATTAGACTTTCAATCTGCTATCTACCATATCGTACATATATTATTTGTTAATAATGTATAACTAATGATATTTTAAATTAAAGCTATTTAGATTATTATTGCCCACTTTTTAATAGTAAAAATCCTTATTTACATCACTTAACTCAGTACAAAAAATAACATCTTAATTTTAAGCTAATAGTTTTTTTTTGCTAAGTTGACAATAGATATTCATGTATACTATAGTTAGCAAATACCGAATATAATTTTATGAATACTTTACTTTAGGTAATTATGAACAAAGCTATAAACTCACCATTTAGATATCCTGGTGGCAAATTTTATGCTCGTAATTTGATTCTTAATCATATTCCTTCTCACTCCTGTTATGCTGAACCTTTTGCTGGGGGTGGATCTATATTTTTTGTAAAAGATAAAGTAAATATTAATTGGCTCAATGACATTGATGAATTATTAATAAATACCTTATTAATAATTAGAGATAAACCCGAAGAATTAATAAAGTTCCTAGAAAGTGAATCTGCTACTAAAGAAAGACATACATATTATAAAAATGAATTCATACCACAAAATAAATTAGAACAAGCTGGTAGATGGTTTTACCTCAACAGAACTTCATACTCTGGGATTATGAAGCATCAGAACTGTTATTGGGGATATGGTGAAAAATACAGTATGCGTCCAGAGAATTGGCCCAGAAATATACGTCGAACTTCTGACAAACTTCAAAACGTTCAAATTACTAATCTCGACTTTGAAAAAGTTATCGAATCTGTACCTGATGGATCTTTTTTATTTATTGATCCTCCTTATTTCAATGCAGATCAAGATAAATTTTATGTTCATTCATTTTCTAAAGACGATCATTTCAGACTATGTCAAATATTAAACAGACATAAGCAGAGAATAAAATTTCTTATAACTTATGATAATAGCGACGAAATTAGAAAACTATATGACTGGGCATTGGAAATACACGACAAAGAATGGAATTATACAATTAGTAGAACCGATGATCAAAAAAATGGAAAAAGTAAACAAGATAACTTTAAAGGCGAAAGATATAAGGGTAAAGAAATTTTTATATTAAACTACTCTTCTCTTGACTCTACTTCTCAAAATTATGAACAGTTAATTTTAAAAGTTTGAATGATTCTGTAGAAATAATCAATGTAAATTTAAATGAGGTGATTATCTAAACTTGTAGAAGTAATTCATCGAAGAAAGCTTCGCATTTTTCTATTTCTACCCATTTATTTTTTGGGTAGGGGACTTCTGTTAGTTCTAAATTTTGAACATTTCCAAAATTAATAACTGGATAGTTAGGTATAAAACCACAATTAGACTTGTCTAGACACTTTTTTCTTCCACAAATAATGCCTGTTTTATGTGATACAACTATATCAGAAGAACTAGCAAAAGAAACTTTATTGTAAACAAATTCTTGTATAAATTCTTCGGTAAAGTTAGGAGGATTTAGTCTTTTTATAAATTCCATTTCTTCATAAGTAGGTTTAAATATATATGATATATTTCCCTCTTCATCTTCACCTGTTTTATAAAAAGCATTGCCAATAGAAGTAGCAACAACATGAAAACTAGATGTACGATATTGGTCACTATGTGTAATAAAAGCATCAAGAGTAACGTTTAATTTCTGTGCTGCTGCTAAAGCTTTGTCATTACTTTTAGTAGTTCGTGAACGCATACACTTAACAGGTATCAAATAATCACCTTTTTGACCAAGACCGCTTTTATTCTGTTTGAGTACTTTGAAATCTCCTTTTTTAGCTAACTTACACTCAATAGATATCGTTTTTCCTGTGTCTTTATGTTCTAATTTTATATCAATATCATGTGTTCCAGTTTGTGCATTCATCATAGGTTTTGTTACAATCCATTTTTCCTCAGGCAAAACCTGCTTTAATCTAGAGTATGTAGAAAACTCAAAAGCTTTGCCACGAATCATTGGAGCAACTTTTAAATCAGTTACAATTTTGCATAAGTCGTTAATTGATATATTTAAAGACTTACAATACTTACGAATATCATTTATCCATTTTTCTTCTTGTTGTTCTTGAAGCATTTTTAATTAATATCTTTTAATAATTCATCTACAGATATAGCTAGCGCCTTAGCTATTTTTCCAATATTTATAAGAGTGATGTTTTTTTCACCTCTTTCAATCATGCCTATGTATGTCCGATGAAGTTCTGCTTTTTCTGCTAATTCCTCTTGCGATAGTCCTCTCTGCAATCTTTCATCTCTTACTCGTTTTCCGAATTTATCGAGTATCTCAGCTCTCATAGAATTTTGCTAAGACAATTAAAGATAGTCTTAAACTTAATGTATACTAAAGCTCTACATACTATAGTTAGCATTTGAAAAATAACCATTGCACGATATAGCTTATTCAATTGCTTTCTAAGTATTATTATTTAATAATTCCAAATATATCTATATTAATTATTGCAATATTGCAGCAAAACCCTGTATCAAAAGTGGGCTAATTAGTAATTAATTGTAGAATATGCTATAAAGCTAGCGAATATATAGTAAAATCACTGACCGCCAATTAAACAAAATTTAACTGTATGACCTGGTTTTCCTTGTCCGTGAAACGGTGGGGTCGGATTACACAATTCCTATCTTTGTTCTGTCTATGTTTACTTTTAGTTGTTAGTTGCGCTCCTCGTCCGCAGTCAACTACGCCGCCATCTGGTTATGTAAATACCTTTACAGGTGATGGTCGTATTACTATCGGTACAACAGCAAAGCCAAGAACCCTTGATCCGGCTGATGCTTATGAGTTAGCATCCTTGGGTTTGGTGTTTAATATGAGCGATCGCCTCTACACCTACGAACCAGGAAGCACGGAAATTAAGCCACAACTCGCCACAGCATTACCTAAAGTCAGTCAAGATGGCTTAACTTATACCATTCCCTTACGTCAGGGAGTAGTTTTTCACGATGGAACTCCCTTCAATGCTCAAGCAATGGTCTTTACCATCCAGCGCTTTATTGAAAATAAAGGAAAACCCTCATTTTTACTAGGTGATGTAGTAGATTCGGTAAAACCTACAAACGAGTATGAGTTAACAATCAAGCTGAAAAAGCCCTTTGCAGCGTTTCCCTCACTGCTGGCATTTCCTGGGGTGTGTGCAGTTTCACCAAAAGCTTACGAACTCGGTGCTGGGAAATTTAAGCCGAATATTTTTGTGGGAACTGGCCCTTACAAATTAGGACAGTATGGTACTGATTCCATCCGATTTGATCCGTTTGATAAATATTGGGGAGAAAAACCAGTTAACAAGGGTGTTAACCTCCAAATTCAAACAAGTCCGGTTAATTTGTTTAATGCTTTCCGTACAGGTGCAATCGATGTAGCTTATCTGTCACTACAGCCAGATCAAAATCGTAGTTTGGAAGAAGGTGCTAAGAAAGGGGATTGGCAAGCGATCGCAGCTCAGGGTAGTGTAGTAAGTTATTTGGTATTAAACCGGAATCAAAAGCCTTTAGATAAATTAGAGGTAAGACAAGCGATCGCATCAATAATTGACCGTCCACTTTTAAATGAGCGGGCGTTACTTGGTCAAGCAGATCCGCTTTATAGTATGATTCCCACAACGTTCAATGTTTCCCAGCCATTATTCAAAGATAAATATGGCGATGCTAACTTTGAGCAAGCTAAAAAATTATTAACTACTGCTGGGTTCTCCAAAGAAAATCCCGCAAGAGTACAAATTTGGTATCCTTCGAGTTCGCCTACTCGTAGTTTGGCAGCACAGACACTCAAATCCCTTGTGGATGTCAAAATGGATGGAATCCTGCAATTTGAAGTTACCCAAGCGGAAGGGCCTGCCTTTTTTAAAGACATTTCCAAGGGATTATATCCAGCAGCTTTACTTGATTGGTATCCAGATTTTTTAGACCCAGATAATTACGTTCAGCCGTTTTTGTCTTGTGATAAGGGTTCAGTTGCAAAAGGATGCGAAGATGGAGCCAGTCAAACTCAGGGTTCGTTCTACTATAGCGAAGCCGTGAATAAACTGATTGATCAGCAACGTAAAGAACAAAACCCCGAAGCGCGTCAGAAAATTTTTACCGAAATTCAAACGCAAGTAACTACTGATGTACCTTACGTTCCTTTATGGCAAAACAAAGACTATGTATTTGCCCAAAAAGGTGTGAGTAGCGTCCAACTTAATCCCACTCAAATTCTGGTTTACCAGACAATTAAAAAGTAGTCATTGGTCAAAAGTCAAAAGTCAATTGACTTTTGACTCTTAAATAAAATCTTTTATGTTCAATATTTTTCTAGTTAATAGCTAAGATAGTTACAAAAACTGCATTTTTAATTTTAAACTTTGAATTGCTTATGTCTCGTTCTAAAGCTTTACAGTATTACATCGTTTCTCGGTTGCTTCTCGCGCCACTTCAGCTATTAACAATCATCACCATTGTATTTCTCTTACTAAGAGCAACACCAGGAGATCCAGCAGATGCAATTCTTGGTGGACGTGCGCCAGAAGCAGCTAAAGAAGAGTTGCGAAAACAACTCGGTTTAAACCTTCCCCTGTGGCTACAATATCTCAATTATTTGGCAAGCATACTGCGCTTTGATTTGGGAACATCTTTAATGAGTCGGGGACAGAATGTTTGGGACATCATTGGGCAATATTTCCCGGCGACAGTGGAGTTAGCAGTATGTAGTATGGCGGTTGCACTCATCGTCGGAATTGCGGTTGGGACTCTTTCGGCTTCTCGTCCTGGGACGTATTTTGATGTCGGTGGGCGCTTATTTGGGATCATCACCTACGCACTTCCCATGTTTTGGGCGGGAATGCTTTTGCAGTTGATTTTCTCAGTCCAATTGGGTTGGTTTCCAAATTCCAACCGTTTTCCGCCTAATCTGCCGGCTCCTACTCCTGTGACTGGATTGTATACAATTGATAGCCTACTCGGTGGAAATTTCACCCAGTTTTTGGCATCTTTGCACCATCTTGCCCTACCAAGTCTCACACTAGGAATTTTGCTCAGTGGGATTTTTGAGCGAATTGTCCGAGTGAATTTAAAGCAAACCTTGCAAGCCGATTATGTAGAAGCCGCTAGAGCCAGAGGTATTGGTGAAAATAAGATTTTAGCCTCTCACGCTTTAAAGAATGCTCTAATTCCAGTAATTACAGTGTTGGGATTAACTTTTGCGTCTCTGTTAGGTGGGGCGATTTTGACAGAGGTGACATTTTCTTGGCCTGGGTTAGCAAATCGACTGTATCAAGCGATCGCAGATCGTGATTATCCCACAGTTCAGGGAGTCCTAGTCTTTTTTGGTGCGATCGTTGTGAGTGCCAGCATTTTAATTGATATTTTAAATGCTTATGTAGATCCGCGAATTCGATATTAAGTAGAGTATTCTGACTCCTGAATTGTGACTCCTGACTCCTTCTCATATTTTGTTAAATTTCTTGAGAAATACCACTGGCTAAAATCCCAAGAATTTTATTCACATCTTTGAGATAATACTCACTTAAATCAATAGTCAATGTTTGTTCTTCTAGTTTCAGGAATTGCCAAATACTGCCCGTTGTAACTGCACCATAAATTGTTTTAATCTCAGAGGATGTTTGAAAAGTTTTGAGGGGTTAAATTTTATGCTAATCGCCGAACCATAATTCGGATCATGGCAAGGTAGATAAACGTCTCCGATGTTTCCGGTAATAACTCATAATCTCGGACTAATCGCCGACACCCCATCAGCCAACCAAAAGTACGCTCAACTACCCAACGTTTCTTGAGTAAGACAAAGCCCTTAGTTTGTTGTGGTCGCAGAACCACCTGTACAATCCAACGGCAAAAATCCATAACCCACTGCATGAACGCCTCACCATCAAAGCCACCATCCACCCATAAGGTTGTCAACCGAGATACCTGCTTACTGGATTGTTTAACCCGTTTGAGAACCTGTTTGCCCCCTTCACGCTCACCCACATTGGCCGCCGTGACCAAGACCCGCAAAACTAACCCCAAGGTATCGACCGTCATAAATCGCTTGCGCCCTGTGATTTTCTTGCCCGCATCGTAGCCGACTCTTTGACTCACCATTGCTGCACTCTTGACACTTTGACTGTCGATGATCGCTTCTGATGGACTGCGATGGCGTTCCTGTTCAATTCGTGTCCACTGCCGGAGGTTATCGTGAATTTTTAACCATGTTCCATCTTTACGCCATTTGCGAAAATAGCTGTATACCGTCTGCCAAACGGGAAAGTCTCCAGGTAATGCTCGCCATCTAACTCCTTCTACCAACACATAAAAAATTGCGTTAAGGACTTCCCACATATCGACTTCACGTTTCCGACCACCAGGCTTCGGTTCTGGAATCATGTCACTCAGAAATTCATATTGGGTGCGGGTCAGATTGCTGGGGTATGCTTTACTCATGTCGCTCTCTCGGTGCTGTCTATTATCTATTCACAGCGTATACTGAGAGAGCTTTTTTACCATCTCTCCGACTTTTCAAACAACCTCTCACTTGCAGCTTGCTCATTAAATATTTGAGCTGCTACCATTTCCGCCGCACACTGACCTAAACCCCCATTAATATTTTCTTTTTTAGCTTCTACAACTGTAATTACTGGTGCTGTCAAAATTAGAATTTCTGGGGATTTAGTAATAATAAAATCGCAAGTGCCGTTTAATCCTTTGCTATTATCGACAGTAAAATCTACTCCAGAAAATAAACTAACTTGTTCGTGTAATTGTCGGCGTAAATCAACTAAGATGGGAGCAATAATTAACTCTGAACGAGCTTTTTCACTATTACTTCCTAAAGCGATATCCAGGTTATAGTTGAGTGTTTCTACAAGTAAGTTACTCGCTCTTAAGTCAGAAACACCAGCGAAGATATTGCGTTTTTCTAATGTGCTTAAACTAAAGTCTTGTTTTGCTTTAGCTAAACTAAACTCGCTGTAAGCCATAAAACTATTACTCTCTTTCGCTTTAAATAGAAGACTGAAATTACCGTCCAACATCTAAGTTAAAGTAGAAACTATTGTCTACAATTCTGTTGCTGCCAACATATTTGATAATGGGTATACTAACTCGGTGCTGTCCTGATTCAAGCGTCCAAGTTTGTTGAAAATTACCAATATTATGACAACCAGCATTAATCGGGAAGTTACTAGGAGTGAAAAGTCCATTTTTATAACTCTCAACTCCATTTGGAAACAGATAAACTTTTATTTCTACTCGATTGACTGGAGCTTTAGATAGTATGCAATAGGTTAGATTTGATAATTTTAGAGTATCTCCAGCTTTTAAAGGTATGCGATCGCTATTTTTTACTTGCTGAGGTTCGTTGCTATTAAACTGCACTGTAAGATTATCAACGCATACTTTAGCCACAGTAACTTTATCACACGTTGTAGAAGTGGCGATGGCAGAGGGTGGCTCTAGAGAAGATTTGTTGCCAAACCCCATTATGACAGGCACTCCGGCAGCTGCTATGGTGGCGGTGGCAGCGATAAGAGCAAGTGCAAGCTGTTGTCTAAAATTTGTCATTTCTCAAACTCCTTAACTTTTGTGCTGTAACACCATCATCACTTGAGACACAGACTCTATAGGTAGGCGTTAGTAGGAAGTTTGAGTGATTAAATTGTTGTAAGGGAAAGTAGGCAAATGTAGCTTTGTAGGGTAAAGTATTACACTACTGGCTGATTTTGACTTTGCTCTGCCAATTCAATTACGCCTAATGGACTCAAAACAAGCGTTAGCATTCATTAATGCGCTGTTTGCTAAAAAGACTAATCAAGTCTTAAATGAATTGGAAGAAAAGCTTTTTTTAGGAATCTGGGAAGGTCAGATTTATTCAGATATTGCTACTCAGACTTTTCTCACTGAGCAATATTTGAGAGATGCAGGTGCAAATTTATGCAAAAAGATTACAAAAGATTTAGGGATAAAAGTTAATAAGAGAAATTTTAAAAATCAAATTAAATATCATTATCAACAGCATTCAGAAACAACTTTACCTTCCCAACAAGCAATTGTAGAACCAATTAATCTAGCACAAGGAGATGAATTACAGTCAGATAATCTATTACAGCGAAATCATAATCCCTTCATTCCCCTTAATGGCAGAGTGGAAGAAAAGAATCTATTCTTTGACCGAGAGCGCGAAATCCGGCGAGTATTTGAGGTGTTGAATAGCGGTAGTAGTGTCGTTTTAATTGGTGAAGAGGGAATCGGAAAATCCTCGCTGCTATCGATGATTTGCCAAGAGGCAGAAACTCGTCTAAACGTTAAACGTCAGCCAGTTTTCTTAGACTTGAATTTATTTCATAATGAAAGTCAATTTTATAGTGCCTTGTGCCACGAGATTGGTATACCCGAAAGTAAAGACTATCAGTTAACCCGCAATTTGCGAAATCATAAAATATTACTGGCTCTAGACAATGTAGGAAAACTAAAGAGAGAAGATTTTACTCGCCAAATAAGGGATTATTTGCGCGCTTTAGCCGAAGGAAGTAATGCTCCGTTGAAGCTTATTTTAGCTGCCACTAAACCTCTCAACAACTTATTTAACGATAGTCAGGAGCAAGGTAAGACTTCTCCGTTGGCAGGTATTTGCCAAGAGGAACACATTCATCCTTGGAATGAAGCTACTATGCGTGCTTTTATTAGCAACCGTTTGGCTAGAACTTCAGTTAGTTTTACTGAAGAAGAAATCATCCAACTCATCCAAGAAAGTGGCGGACATCCTCGCAAACTGATGCAATTGTGTTATCGAACTTATTCGCGGTATGTGGAAGGTTTTCAATGAAATATAGTGCTTTACATCTCCTTTGCAAAAGAAGGTAATTTAGGGAATTAGGTTTTTTACAGGTTTTTACAGGTAAAGAAGAAGACTGAATAATGACCCAATACCTCACTGTACCCCGCTTAGACTTAGCACCTAAATTGAGACGACCTCTGTCACTTTGGAATCCCTTGGATTACATGCGCCTATTACACTGGGTATTTTTCTTTCCCCAAGCTTTACGATGGTATACACTTTGGTACACACAAAACTTGCCAGAAGAATTTTTTATTCCTGAAAATCTGAATTGGAAAAATGCTTGGGGATTATTGCCTAATAAGATTATTGGTAAATTATTTTTACAAGGTTTAATATTAGCGATTATTCTAGCATTAGGTCAGATATTTATTTTACAAAATATAGGTTTTACCTTAAATTATTTATATGCATTAGCTGGTATTTCTCTAATATTTATTGGTTATTTTTTCTTCTTGTATCTATTTTACGTCTCTAGTTATTATGAATCGAATAGAAATAATTATTCTATATATATAGAAATTTTAAAAAGCTGGATAAATTGGGGACTGCCTTTATTTATCATTTTAAGTATTACTTTTAATCTATTTTATAGTATTAGTTCTTTGCCATCTAAAGAACAATTGTCAAATATATTAACTACTTTAATTTTTTCAGTCTTACGATTTATTTGGTTAAGTTTATCCATTCAGACAGCTTTTATAATTTTAGTAGATGTAGCAAATATTGAATCATTTTTTATAATTAGCATACTTATATTTTTATTTCTTGCCACGAATTTTTTAGTCATTTTTCAAAATATTCCAGTTGAGTTTGGTTTATTAAAATCTACACTATTTATTTTATTATCAGGTATTGCTTCTATCTTAATTGTATGTTTTATATTCTTACGTCCTGATGACTGGCTTTTAAGTTTATTTAGAAAAAAAAACTTATCTCACGATAATAGAGGGCAGCAATTTCCCCATGTAACTCCAATACCTTTTCCCTATCTATCTGAACAATTGAAAATTTGGTTACATCATAATTGGGAAGAAGGAGCAATAAATGCTAAAAAACTTTTTTCTTATACTTTTCAATTTATACCTATTATCAAAGCTCTTAATCAAGTTTTAGCTGAAACAGATTTAGACCAAGTAGTATATCGTGTAGCACAATTGGCCGAACCTCCTTACAATTGGGAATTGATTCGTTGTCTTTGTGGTTATCTATTTCCTCTATCGTATCGATTGGATACTCCTGCTGCTGCTACTGCTGCTGGATTTTGGTTTTTACATCAAAAAAATCTTCGTGAGTCCACAGAAGCTTTTGCTGCTGTACGTTCTCTAAATTATGGATCAGAGATGTATATTCTTACTCAAACTTTGTTCAACTTTGATAGAGCTAAGAATTTAAATAATATTGCTACTCTTCAAATACCAAATTTTCCAATAGAACCTTTGTTACGCCCGGATACTTGGAAAGCAATTGCTAGTTTACGCCGAGTTGCAGAAGATATCAAAGTTATTAGGGATAGTTCCTCGCGTTCTGCCAGAGCCTTTGCCCTCAGCCGTGCTATTGGAGAACTTAAAAGTTTGCGAGACAATTATTATATTTTACCTGAACTTGAACGAGAGCTAATCAAAAAAATAGCGATTAATTGGTCAGTAGCCCTAATGGATGTAGCTACTGAGGTAGGGCAAGTTCGCATCGATCATCGTGTGGCTAATCCCTACATAGTTGGCGATCCCGTTCAAGGAAACCTTTTCATTGGGCGAGAAGATGTTATCAAGCAACTACAAGAACTTTGGGTGCTGGGTTATCAACTTCAGTCTGTAGTTATCTACGGTCACAGGCGCATGGGCAAAACCTCTATCTTGCTTAATGCTACTAACCGTCTAGGGTCAGGAATCAAGCTAGCATACGTCAATTTACTGCGTTTGGGAGATAGCCCTCAAGGTGTTGGTGAAGTCTTAATGGCAATTAGTGATGAAATCTCTCAAGCTGTACAACTTCCACCTCCTGCTGATTGTGATTTGCTAAATCTTCCCTACCGAACTTTTGAACGGTATTTGAAACAAGCGGAATCAAATTTAGAAGGTGGGCTAATTATTGCCTTAGACGAGTTCGAGAAGATTGAAGAACTGATTGATGCTGGCAAAATACCTTCAGATTTTATGGGTTATCTGCGAGGGTTGGTGCAAATGAGTTGTAAAGTCGCTTTTGCCTTTGCTGGTTTGCACACTTTAGAGGAGATGACAGCAAATTACTTTCATCCATTCTTTGGAAGCCTAATTAATATCCATGTCAGCTTTCAAGAACGTGCAGCTACGCGCCAAATTCTAGCTAACCCAGGCAATGAAGACTTCCCCCTCGACTACATCCCGGAAGCTTTAGATGAAATTTATGCTTTGACACATGGGCAACCATATTTAGTGCAACTGCTGGGTTTTCAGCTAGTGCGCGGCTACAATGACTTTGTTTTTGAGCAAAGGCGATCGCGTGACCCAGTTTTCACTGTAGAAGATGTGGAAGCAGTTATCAATGACCCTGAGTTTTTCAAACGGGGACGCTACTACTTTGATGGAGTTTGGGGCCAGGCGGCGCGGGGTGCTGAGGGTCAACAAGCAATTGTACAAGTGCTTGCACCTCACCCAGAAGGGTTAAGTCTGGATGCCTTAGCTCAGTCTACAGGTATAAACAACGCCGATTTACAAGAAGCGCTGAATACTCTGAAGCGTCATGATGTCGTTGAGGAAACTCAGGGAAGTTGGCGGATTATGGTAGAACTTTTTCGCCGTTGGGTTTTGCAGCAGTAGATTTTTGCAGTACCGGGCGAATAGAAGGCGAATAGAATTCGCGGCTACACAGGCAAAGTCCGCGAAGGCGGACTAATTTCGGCGATCCATTTGTTACAAGTAGGTAAACATAATTAATTACACAATGTCATTGCGAATGCAGCGAAGCGAAATGAAGCAATCGCAAGGGCTGGGATTGCTTCTCTACGAGACGCTGCGCGAACACTTCGCTCGCAATGACTGTAATTAATTTTGCGTAGTTACTTATCGGGGTTCGCATTTGTTACTTCAGAGTTCGCATTTGTTACTTCGGGGTTCGCATTTGTTATTTCAGCGTTCGCATTTGTTATTTCAGCGTTCGCATTTGTTATTTCAGCGTTCGCATTTGTTACTTCGGGGTTCGCATTTGTTACTTCGGAGTTCGCATTTGCTACTTCGGAGTTCGCATTTGTTACTTCGGAGTTCGCATTTGTTACTTCGGAGTTCGCATTTGTTATTTCGGCGATCGCATTTGCTATTTCGGTGATCGCATTTGTGACATCGGCGACACCATTTACTATTTATTGAAGGCTTATCTTCTTAAACTGCGCGGGTCTAGTGCATCTCTCAACCCATCACCAAGTAAGTTGAATGCCAGCACTGTGAGAATAATCAATACTGCTGGCGGCCAAATTAGCCAAGGTTGCAACACCAAAATTGAAGCATTGCTAGCCAGAGAAAGCATATTTCCCCAAGAAGGGTCTGGTTGTTGAATACCCAAGCCGATGAGACTCAGTATCGCCTCTGCACCAATAAAGCTGGGAATTGCAAGAGTAGCAGAGATAATTACATAACTAGCCGTTTGCGGTAAAACGTGGCGGAGGATGATATAAAGTGGGTTCCCGCCCATTGCGCGTGACGCTTGGACAAATTCTCGCTCTTTAAGTGATAGTACCTGTCCCCGAATGACCCGTGCTAAACCAGCCCAGCTAATCACTGAAGTAATCACCACAATCAGCAAAAAGCGCTGGGTACTGCTTAAACCGGCTGGTAAGACTGCACCCAAAGTCACCAAAAGATAAATACTAGGGAAAGTCATTAGCACTTCTGCCAAACGCATAATGACGCTATCAGTCACACCGCCGAAATAGCCGGAAATTCCACCGATGAGCAAACCAAGGGGATAGGTAATGATAATACCAAAAATCCCGATAAACATACTGATGCGACCACCATGTAGTAGGCGACTAAATTGGTCGCGTCCTTGGTCATCAGTGCCCAAGATGTTGACTTTTGCGCCACTTGTTGTGCCAAATAAATGCCAATTTAAGGGAATACCAGGAAAAATTGTGACTTCATCCCACTTTGGCGGTAATGGCAAACTCATCTGCAACAATCGGTATTCTGGCCCGGGGACAAATAGACGCAGAGGCGAAGGCTTTGTTGAGTCTACAATGATTTGGCGATCGCCTGTTTCTAAATTAGTATCTCCCTGAGTGGTGGGATAAACATGAGGCCCGATAAACTGCCCTGACTGAGAAACCCAGTGGATCTTAGTTGGTGGAAGCAATGAACCATTGGGCTGTGAAGCATAGGGGTCATAAGGAGCTACGAAATCTGCTGCAATTACTGCTACATAGAAAATTAACAGCAAAATTGCCCCAAATCGTGCCAAAGGATTTTTCTTCAGTCGTCGCCACCAATCCATAGTAGTTAGGAGTTATAAGTTTTGAGTTATGAGTTATTAAGTTTTTATCTTAATTCATAATTCATCATTAATAATTCTTAAACTCCCAACTCTACCAATTTTGGATTCAAGGAAAAATCTAAAATCCAAAATTGAATAACTCCTAATTAGCAACTCCTAACTTCTCTAAATACCTCTGCTGTTCTTCCTGTTGTTTTTCATGTTCTACAACAAACACGTTTGAGTAGAGATTAGCGAGAATTTGTTTGCCCTGTTGTGTCAATGATAGATAATGCAATCCCTCTTGGATATAGGGATAGACACCATTCCAGTAAAACTTAGCGTAATTATTACGTAAATCGGCAGGGGTTTTATAGCCCAAAACTTTATTTACACCAGTTTCTTCAAACTCATAAAATAAAGAAGTAATTTTTTTCAGGTAACGCGGGTCACTTAGTTGACCAATCAAATCAGCAGCCCGGACTAACCCGGCAAAGCACTTTGTATCTTGATGGTCTTCTGCCGCAGGTACGGGAAATCGAGTCAATTCAATATTGCTCTTAATTGCCTCAGCATCTATTAACTTGTGACCTCCAAAACGCTCATCAATAAAAAGCTTGGCTCTATCAACATGATACGGCGTCAGACTGGCATCAGAAGCGCCAGGAGCGACAGAAATCATTTTGCCATTTTTACCTGTGGCATATAAGCCTGCTGTTTCTCGGTCTTGTCGGCAAACTCCCTTAACGTAGCCAATATCATGAGACACCAAGGAAATGATACAATGCAACCAGTCTTCACTGGAAACACCGCCTTCTCTAATGTGTTTGCCACGTAAGATTTCTTGCCCTACTAGGGTGACGAGAACAGTATGTTCTACATTGTGATAAAGGGCGTCGCTATTGGCAATATTTTCCAAAGCCATGTTACCAGCCCAGGCGATAATGTCCTGATAATCATTTTTGAAGCAGCCATAAGTTCGACGATAGCCTTCTCGAATTTCATTTACAAAGGCATCAATTAAAATTTCAGTGGCATTGAACATATCTGGTTACTCTGGTAAATAACAATTATTTATTGATTTGATTTCAAAATTCCATAATCAGGGACTTGCCGGAATTTAGAGCAATGGAATTTGCTCCTTTGTAACTCACGTGTAGCTGTGGATGCTAGCTTGACCTATGCCTGGATTACATAGTAGTGCATATACATGGTTTCCTGTCAACACAAAGGCATTAGAGGATTATGGATTGCGTAGGAAAAAGAATTTGCTAGTGTACCAAAGTACATGAATGTTTCAGATTCTAATTAGACAAATCTAGATTATCTTAGTCAGTTTTTCATATCTAAGCCTTGGTTGACGGTGATCTAAATACAGATGGTGTGTGACCTATAGTAACTAGATGAAATGAGATATTTTTTTGTATCATAGTCTACGTAAAATTTTTCAGCATTTTTATTATAGTAATTACTCTTAGTGATAGGGTTGTATTAGATACTGTTGCATCAAAAAGACATTCACTACGAAATGCGTCATAGTTGAGATGAAGTAAATAAATTTCAAGTTTTCTTAAGAAAATACCAAAATTGGTATGCATAGACAGAAAGTGGAGGTGGGACTTTGAGCGATGAAAGTGTTTCAGAAGTTGAGGTGGAAGAACCTGTAACCTCTGAAGATGCTAGCTTTTTGGACAAATCAGATCAAAAACCAACCAGGCTATGGTTGAAGCCATTATTCTTAGGTGCTGGTTTAGGAATTGCGATCGCTCTTGGTGGGATGAGTTTATTAAGTCGTTTTCCATCCCGTCAAGAAGGCGCAGTCGCGGATAAAAAAGTTAACCCAGCGATGACAGTCACCATCGCTACAGTAGAAACCGCCCGTGTTGTCCGTACCCTTAAAACTACTGGGACTGTAGCAGCCCGTGATTTAATTCCGGTGCTACCGCAGACAAACGGTTTGCAAATCAAAAGCATCCCCGAAAATGTGAAAGAAGGAGCTTTTGTTAAACAAGGTCAAGTGTTGGCGGTGTTGGATGGTGCCATACTGCAAAGCCAAATTAGCCAAGCAAAAGCAGATGTGGAATCCAAACAAGCAGATGTGGAATCCAAACAAGCAGATTTGGCATCCAAACAGGCAGATTTATCATCAAATAAAGCAATAGTCCAGCAAAAACAAGCTGATTTAGCTCAAGCTAAAGCGAGGCTAGAAGAAGCAGGCAAAAATTATCAGCGCTATCAGCAACTCGCTGACTCTGGAACAATTAGTAAGCAAGAACTTGATACTCGTTCCTACAATGTGAAAACTGCCATCCAAGTTGTGAATCTCGCCCAAGAAAATGTGCGTAGCGCCCAGGCTAATATCGGCAGTGCCCAGGCTAATATTGGTAACGCCCAAGCTATTATCAACAAAGCCAAAGCTGATGTTCGCAGCAGTGCTGCAAAGGTGCAACAACTGCAAACTCAGTTGGAACAAACCGTGGTGCGTGCGCCGGTTTCGGGAGCGATCGCTGAGAAATTGGCCAGAGTTGGTGATGTCACTGGTGTACCACCGCAAACCCAGGTGGGAACTGTGATTGGTGGCACACAAAAGCTATTTTCTATTATCCGAGATGAAAAGCTAGAACTTCAGGCAAAGGTGCCCGAAACTCAGCTAACTCAGGTAAAAATTGGCGCATCTGTGCAAATTACTTCTGATGTCGATCGGCGCGTGCGATCGCAAGGACGAGTCAGAGACATACAACCACAGGTGAACGATCAAAGGCGTGAGGCGACAGTAAAAATTGACTTACCACCAACAACTTTACTTCAACCAGGAATGTTTGCTAGTGCTGCAATTACCACTAACTCAGGGATGAGGATGGTAGTACCGCAAAAAGCAGTGCAGTCTCAAGCAGACTCAAGTGTAATTGTATTTATCTTGTCCAGTGAAAATACAGTCCGTAGCCAGAAAATAGAGTTAGGAGATCCTGCTAACGACGACAAAGTGGAAATCAAGAGTGGATTGCAATTAGGCGATCGCGTCGTAGTTGATGGTGCCGGTTATCTCAAAGATGGCGACAAAGTTCGAGTTGCAGAGTAAAACGGAGATTTTAACAAATAACCAATGACAAATGACCAATGACAAATGGCAAATAACTAATCTAAAATTTCCCAATGTCCTTTAATATCTCAGCTTGGTCGATTAAAAAACCTGTTCCCACAATAGTTTTATTTTTAATTTTGACGGTTGTGGGTTGGTTCTCCTTCATGTCCTTGGGGATTGATATTAACCCCAATATTGATGTACCAACAGTTTTAATAAAAGTCACCCAACCGGGTGCAGGGCCAGCAGAACTAGAATCCCAAGTCACGAAAAAAATTGAAGATGCCGTCGCGGGTTTGGGCAATATCGATTTTATGATTTCCACCGTTAGCGATGGAAATTCTAAGACAACAATCAATTTTGTTTTGGGTACAGATAGCGATCGCGCCACCAATGATGTCCGCAATGCGATCGCTCAAATTCGCCAAGACTTACCCCAAGATATCAACGACCCCATTGTGGAACGCCTGGAATTTTCCGGTGGCCCGGTGATTACCTACGCAGTTAAATCAGATCAGCGTTCTGTAGAAGAATTAAGCAATCTTGTAGACCAAACAATTAGCCGTGCCTTGTTGGGAGTCCGTGGTGTAGCACAAATTCAGCGCGTGGGTGGAGTTGACCGAGAAATTCGCATTAATCTTAATCCAGACCGCTTGCAATCTCTAGCGATCACCGCCACCCAGGTAAACGACCAAATCCGCGCTTTGAACATTAACTTACCTGGCGGACGGGCCGAAGTTGGTGGTAGCGAACAAAGTATTCGGACTTTAGGGAGTGCCACCAGTGTGGATATTTTGAAAACCTACGAAATCCTCTTACCACAAGGTGGTTCCGTACCCTTATCCAGCTTGGGAACCGTAGAAGATAAATTTGCCGACGTGCGCCAAGCCGCCAGTTTAAATAATCAACCCGTGGTAGCTTTCCAGGTATTACGTAGTACTGGCAGTGTTTTAGTGACAGTGGAACAAGGAGTGAAAGCAGCAGTCAAAGAACTGGAAAAAACACTTCCCCCAGATGTCAAACTGGATTTAATTTTTACTAGAGCCGATGTTGTTCGCCAATCCTACCAAAGCACCATTGATGAATTGATCCAAGCTTCGGTGCTGGCGGTCATCGTTATCCTAGTGTTTTTGCGGGACTGGCGAGCTACATTAATTACGGCTGTTGCCTTACCCCTATCAATAATTCCCACCTTTGCAGTGCAGCAGTCCCTTGGTTATACCCTCAACAACATGACCTTGTTGGCATTAGCGCTAGCGGTGGGCAACTTGGTAGATGATGCCGTTGTGGAAATTGAAAACATGGAACGCCACATGGCTATGGGCAAGTCAGCTTGGGAAGCTGCTTTTGACTCTTCTGACGAAGTAGGATTAGCAGTAATAGCAAGTTCCGCGACGATTATTGCTGTGTTTTTGCCCGTTGCCTTTATGGGTGGAATTCCGGGGCAATTTTTTCAACCGTTTGGTGTCACCGTTGCCGTTTCCACAATTTTTTCAACTCTTGTCGCGCGGATGGTTACGCCGATGATGGGGGCGTATCTTTTAAAGGATAAGCAGGAGAGTGGAGGAGGGGGAGCAGGGGAGCAGGGGAGCAGGGGAGCAGGGGGAGTAATAAAGATTTTTAATTTTAAATTTACACTTCCAGGTAGCGGGAACGGAAGCAGAAAACTTATCACTGAAAAGCGTCCGGGTTTTCAACCTTATAGATCGCTCTTACAGTGGGCATTACGCCACAGATTGACAACAATAGCGATCGCCTTAGCTTTCTTTCTTGCCAGTTTGATGCTGGTTCCGTTGATTCCCAAGGGTTTCGTTGATGATGGCGACTTTGGGATTTCCAATGTATCTATAGAAGTACCTCCCGGTTCCACATTAGAAGATGTGAATAAGGTAGTCACACAAGCGACTGACATCATCCGGCAAAACCCAGTAGTTGAACGTGTATTAGCAACAGAAGAGATCAATTCTGCAACCCTTACCATTAATCTCAAACCCAGAGAAGAACGAAATATTTCCCAAAAACAGTTTGAGGAACAAGTGCGCCCTTCCTTTGAGCAAATACCAGGAGCTAGAATTAGTTTTCAAAGTCAGTCACCAGGTGACAGTCGCAAGGCTTTATCAATTGTCCTCAGAAGCGAAAATCCCCAAGCATTGAATCAAGCTGCTGATACCCTAGAAAAGCAGATGCGATCCGTAGCTGGATTGGTAGAAGTGTCTTCTAGTGCAAGTTTGGTTAAACCAGAGATTTTAGTAATTCCTAACCCGCAACGAGCCGCAGATTTGGGTGTGACTGTGCAGGCGATCGCTCGGACTGCTTCCCTTGCTACCATCGGCGATAATGATGCCAACTTAGCAAAATTCAATTTGAGCGATCGGCAAATCCCCATTCGGGTGCAAATCGACCCGAAAGCGCGTGTTGACATCAACACAATCACAAATCTCCAAGTCCCCAGTCAAAATGGTAGATTAGTTCCCCTCGTCGCAGTGGCAGATATCCGCTTTGGTAGCGGCCCTGCTACCATCAACCGCTACGATCGCGCCCGTCAAGTTGCCGTAGAAGGCAATTTGCAAGGAATTTCTTTAGGAGAGGCAGTCCAGACAATTAACAAGCTGCCTGTAATGCAAAACTTACCGCCAGGAGTAATACAGCAGCCTTCAGGCAGTGCCAAAATTATGCAAGACATTTTCGGTCGCTTTGGCGGTGCATTAGGGTTGGCACTAATGTGTATCTATGCAATTCTGGTGCTGCTGTATAACAACTTCCTCCATCCATTATCGATTATGGCAGCCTTGCCCTTTTGTTTAGGCGGCGCATTGGTAGCATTGATGGTTGCCCAAAAACCTTTGGGAATATATGCCCTGATTGGTATCGTGTTGCTGTTGGGGATTGTCACCAAAAACTCGATTCTGTTAGTTGACTATACAATCATCAATATGCAGTCAGGCAAAACTCAACGTCAGGCACTCGTAGAATCGGGAGTGTCACGTCTGCGCCCGATTTTAATGACTTCTCTGGCAACGATCGCAGGTATTCTGCCCCTAGCATTAGGAATTGGCGCTGGTTCTGAAGTTCGCCAACCAATGGGAATTGCCATTATGGGCGGTTTTACAACTTCCACTCTGCTGACACTGTTGGTAGTACCAGTGATATTTAGCTACATTGACAACTTCCAAACTTGGATTATGGATAGATTGCGCTATGGCTTTGGCAAGAAACCATCGCGCCCATAATAGACATCTGGTGAAATTAATTATGCGTTACCTGAAATCCTTGTAGAGAAGTAGTAGTGCTACTTCTCTACATTAGACCTCTTGCATAAGTCGAATAGACCCCCCTTTATCCCCCCTTATAAAGGGGGGAAACTTGAAATCTTGCCCCCTCCCCTTCACAAGGGGAGGGTTGGGGAGGGGTAATTCAAGGATTTTTGCAAGAGGTCTATTCTTTTTGACCCAATGTCTATTACAGTAAAGTTGAAAGTTTACGTGTCTTAGACAAATTGAATATCACTCAGGCTATAGTTATTGGCGAGGATTGCAATCACATCAAAACGAGGTAATATCACAGAAGAGTCGGTGCTGTTTTCTGTTGTATTTAACGAAACGCCAAGACTCAAGGAATTGTTAGAGCCATTGTTTTTAATGATCTCGTTAATAGTTGACTTCAACTGAGGGTCGTTTATATCTTCACTACTCAATGTATCGTCCGTGATTACCCCAAATGGAGAGCCAATAGCAATGTAGTTGCTACCAAAAATATAGTTGTCAAGTTTTTTCAGTTGGATCTTATCTTGTCCTGTTTGCAAATCTCCGATAAAAGCGAAGTCATTAAGCCCATAAAATCCTCCACTTCCTACATAGTAAGGATTTTTTTCATCTCCAATCACAAATGTGTCTGGATCAGCGCCACCGGTTAGGATATCTATTTCCTTTATGCCTGGTTGAACACTTGTAGTATCAACACCAACTAAAGTATCTTTACCATCAAGACCTGAGATTTGGTCATTACCTTTTCCACCTTTGAGCAAGTTATTGGCTGAATCACCGATAATGCTGTCGTTTTGGGAAGTGCCAATGACGTTGACAAAGTTCTGAACTTTAAAAGTCAAAGCACCCAATCCTGGAACGCCATTGACAATAAGACTATTGGTTGACAGGTTGACATTCAATGATGTCGTTGTTGTGCCTGTAGAACCATCAATAGTATTGGCTTGTCCTTTCGCCCCAATAATGGTTTCAATCTTGAAGAGTTGATCTTTCCCAGATATACCCCCTTTGCTCACAATACCAACGGCTTCGAGGCTAATAGCATTACCTAATCCGCTATAGTCAGCCGTATCAACTCCAGTCCCTCCATCGATGAAGTCACTACCAGTTCCTCCGATTAAGATGTCATCGCCGCTACCGCCTTCTACAATATCGTTCCCATCTCCAAGGCGAGAGGCGAAGATTGCACTTTTGCTGCCTCCGCCAATCACATCATTGCCATCACCACCGCGTACAGTATCATTTCCATTTCCTCCGAAGATTTCATCATTGCCCTTTCCACCTTCGAGCAAATTATTGGCTGAATCACCAATAATGGTGTCGTCTTGAGAGGTGCCAGTGACGTTGACAAAGTTCAGAACTTTAAAATTCAAAGTTCCCAATCCTGGAACACCATTGACAATTAGACTGTTGGCTGACAGGTTGACATTTAATGATGTCGTTGTTGTGCCTGTAGAACCATCAATAGCATTGGCTTGTCCTTTCGCCCCAATAATGGTTTCGATCTCTAATATCTGATCTTTACCAGATTTACCTTTGTTGACAACACCAGCAGCTTCTAGAGTCACAACCTGACCCAGTTCGCTGTAGTCAGCTGTATCGGTTTCAGATCCTCCTACAAGTGTGTCATTGCCGATGCTACCGATAATGCGATCGTTTCCTGCAAGACCAAGCACAATATCATCCAAAGCAGTGCCGATTAGGACATCATCAAAGCGAGTGCCAACAATTAACATATATTTAGTGATGTTGAAGTTTTTATGACCTTAGCAGAAGTAGGTTATTGAATAAGTTTAGAGCGGGTTAAGGGTTATGAAATTGTTTATTTAACTATCCCTCCACTCATTTTTTGACATCTCTGCCTATTGTGCGATCGCTTTCATCGCTATGATCGGGTGAGTAACTCTGGGAGTTGATCTGAGAAATGCCTAACCCGCTATACGATCAAGATTTGCAATTATGGATTGAGCAAACCATTCAACAGTTACAAAATCATGAGTTTGAGGCGTTAGATATTCAGCACTTGATTGAGGAACTAGTTGATTTGGGTAAAGCAGAAAAAAATGCGCTCAAAAGCAATCTGACAATTTTGTTGGCAAATTTACTCAAGTTACGCGTTCAGCATGATGTCCCCGATAACATGAAAGGAAGCTGGTATAGCTCAATATTGGAACATCGTCAGCGAGTGATCAATAATTTGGCAGATACTCCTTCTCTAAAAAATTTTCTAGTAGAAGCGGTGGAAAAAGCCCACCCAGATGCTCGCAAGCTAGCGATTAAAGAAGGTAAGCTGGCTAAGTTTGGGGTTCGGATACCCCACGAAAGTGAATATCCTACCGTTTGTCCTTTTTCCATAGAGCAGATTCTAGATGAAGATTTTTACGGGCTGTAGAGGATTGCTTCTTGTCATATTGCTTCACATCTAGATAGATAGACAGGTGAACCGAAAGGTTCTACAATCTGACTGATTGCGGTAAATTTACCTATTGCCCAATCCACGTAAGCATAGTAAAGATTTTCTAGTGATTCCGTTTGATTGCGGAAGCACTAAATTAATATAGGAAAGTCTTGAATAAAGGGCAGCAAACAAATGGATGTAAAGCTGATTCTAGCTGGATTAACAGTTATATTTACACTTTCGTGCTTATTTTTTGGCACGAAAAATGGATTCTATGATTCAGATAACTATCACGGCAATGGCTCCGCACATTGAGATAAATCTGTAGACGCTTGGGTGACTTCCCGTAAGGTGAGTTGCCTAAAAGCGCTCAGAACTTGCAAAGGGAAAATACACAAGAGGCAAACTCTTTGAGCTAATAGTTTGATGGCTTCTCGTTAGCCCACCTTTCCGAACCAGTGCGGGTTCGGTGGAGGCGTCCTCCCCAATCAAAAATCTGTATTCTCAGGGTGTAGGGGCGCACAATAAAACTTACCCCTAAGTCACAAAACCAAAATTTGTGTAACTTTTGGCTTTTGGGATATGTCCATGATGATGAGGTTTGAGGGGAGGAGAGCATGAGGGATAATCTGTCGGCATCTTCTCGCGTAGATGCTGCGGAAGCGGGTAGTGAATTAGAATGTTTGCCCTATAGTGTCCAGCATGACGATGAGGGCGTGTGTTTATTGGTGAAAATGGGCCCACACCGCATTCTGTTGGATTGTGGTTTGGAGGATATTTCATCGCTGGGTAAGGGGCTTAGTAAGTCGGAACGTGGAGCTAGTTCACTCCTACCAGCAGATTTAGTTTTGATTAGTCACGCCCACCCAGATCACGCCAGAGGTCTGCTGGCACTGCATCAAGCTTTTCCCAAGTTACCTATTTATGGTAGCGAAGTGACTAGCAAGTTACTGCCTCTAAATTGGCAAGACAAAGACCCTCAGGAAATTTCTCAATTTTGTCATGCCTTGCCGTTGCGATCGCCTGTGGAATTCCAAGAAGGTCTGGTCGCAGAATTATTTCCCGCAGGGCATCTACCAGGTGCAGTAGCAATTCTCCTTACCTACACCACCCAGCAGCGTACTTACAAGCTACTGTATACAGGTGATTTTTTCCTGTCAAACTCGCGGTTGGTAGAAGGTTTACGTTTAGAGGAACTGCGGGGCTTAGACTTGGATGTGCTAATTATTGAAGGTAGTTATGGCACATCCCGTCATCCCCATCGTCGCAACCAAGAAAATCAACTAGCAGAGCGAATTAATCGTGCGATCGCTGACCATTGTTCTGTAATCCTTCCCACCCCAGCTTTAGGATTGGGTCAAGAATTATTAATGCTCTTGCGATCGCATCACCACTTTACCGGACGAGATTTAGATATTTGGGTAGATGGTACTGTCGCCACTGGGTGTGATGCGTACCTAGAACTGCTACCACACCTACCCCCATCGGTGCAGAACTTCGCCCGCCATCAACCCTTATTTTGGGATGAACGGGTGCGTCCCCGCGTCCGTCGTTTACAATCAGAACATCGCCCCACGGTGGGTAAGTCTCCTTGTATTGTCCTTACCGACTCTACATCTGATTTAGGTGAACACTGCCAACTAGACACCGGGCCTTGGTTGATCCTGCTACCAGAAAAAATTGATATAAAAGTTAACAAAGAATATTTAGCGCCTACGACTGTTGAAACCTATCTTTTAGCTCAACATAGCGATGGGCCTGGTACTACGCAGCTAATTCATAACTTGCGACCCCAGCACGTCATTTTTGTCCACGGTTCTCCTGCTTATTTAGCAGACCTGACTAGCTTAGAGGAGTTGCAAAACCGCTATCATGTACATTCACCGGCGGCTAATACTTTAGTAGAACTGCTTATTGGCGATACATTTTTACAACCAGCAGCGCCAGAGACTAACTACGAAGGCGAACTCACAGAGTTGGGAACAGTAATCACAATCACCCTACCTGATGTGATTACTGCTGATCCGCGTTGGCGGCAATTTGCTGATACTGGTTTAATCGAAGCTCGTTGGCAAGGGGAAGAACTAGTATTAAGGGGATTGTCTCAACGAGAATTGCTTAACCAAAATAGCGATCGCTATACATGGACAGATGTAGACTGTTGTGGCACTTGCCGACATCAAAGGGGGCAAAGGTGTTGGAACCCAGCTTCCCCGTTGTTTAACTTCAAGGTAACTCTTGAAGGTTACTGTCCTGCCTTTGAACCTTTGAATGATAGTCAATAGTCATTAGCTCTTTGTCCTTTGTCATTTTTGACTAATGACCAATGACTAATGACTAATGACCAATGACTAATTACTCTGGATTCGAGTCAGTGTAACGGTTGTGGATGCGCTCTGCTTCGGGACAATCTTCAGTCATCAGAGGTTCTACATTGCCGCGTGGTACTGAAGCCAATTTTTGTGTTACAGCACCAATGCTCTCGAGTCGAACCATTTCTTCCCAAGAACAAACTTCGTCCTCTTCTTCTGTTTCATAGCGTAGGGTCACTAAATCTCCCTCTATGTCTATGATGCGGGCGCGTTCAATCCAGCGTTGCTGGTCCCGCAAGAAAACACATACCTCGCGCCCATCGCAACACAGTTGATAAATCTTGCGGTGTAGCATGTACTGTTTCTGCCTTTTTAAACAACGTAGTTAAACCTGTCAAAATCTGGGTTCTACCCCATTACATTACACCTTTAAGAGGTTAATTTCACTGTTCAGAACAAGTAAGCTTCATGACCCAATCCCAAGACTTGCTTGTAGTTGTCAAAATATCGGGAAATGTTTGGTGATCAATCAATGGTTGCTCTAACAATGAACTTAATCCTCCTCCGGCTCATTCTAGGGAATGTCTGCTTCATAGAAGTCAAACAATTCAGTACCTGTCCTAAGCAGGTTCATATTTCTTGGTGAGTCATTCTTACCCTTATGTAATAATGAATACTCCAAAACAATCGTTGATTGCGGTTGTTTAACTTGCCTACTTTTAATCATTGGCATTACTGGGAAGTCCGGGGACTTGGCTTTACTTTTACCCACTTGTATCTGATCTTAACTCATTCTCTGGCTGACCTTGATAGTTTTCAATAACAAGACCCAAAGAGTTTTGAGTTTTCCAGATTTTTGCTTGACCAAGGCGTAGAGAAAGAGAGGGGCATAGGTGGAATAGCACTAATAAGATGCAGCAGTTGCCCAGATCATTCTTGATGTTTTAATGTCATGGACGATTTGTCAATAAGTAATAATGCTTAAAAACTTGGCAAAAATGAGGTTAGAAAACACAATTTTTAGGCTAGCAATGTCTACGTCTAAGTATCATCTGAAAAACCATCACTCATTTCAATACTTGTCGGTTAAGGGGAAAAGGGGAAGGGGAAAGGGGAAAGAAAAAACCTTTAACCCAAACCCAGTAACCTTTTCCCCAAACCCAATTCCGAGTTAAAAATCCTTAACCGAGCAGTATTGTCACTCATTTTTGTTTCCCAAAAAAATATACAGATAAATTTAATACTAAAGTAATGATAATATTCTCAGTGTAAATACTTTTGACAAAAGGGAAAATTATTGATTATTCCCCTACTTCCTTTGTGGGAGGATCAGCAAGATTTATTCGGTGGGGAAATTCCATAAGCACGTTCGATGAAGACGCTTCTCGTTTAATTTTACCTGAGCGAACTGCATTGTATAGGGCTGCAAGCTCTGGCAAATCCTCTGACTGATAGCATTTTGTTACCAGCACTTGGTTGAGTAAACCCTCAGATTCAACACTAAGATATCCAGTTTGGAAAGCAGACGCAATGATTGTGCGAATCATCTTGATTAGGGCATGCTAAACGATTTGTTACCTCAAGTGTGGAACATTTCTCTCTTTTGCTAATTGATATGGAACATTAATACTATGTGATTAGTATTACACGTATCCAGTGATACTAATCACAACAATGCTTCAAAATATTAGTTTTCGATGCTATGCCAAGTAATATACGGAGGTAAAACAATACAAAAAAATCAGCATCAATATTGAGAATCTGGATGTTTTAACAAGAAAGAATTCACAATTCTTCTTTAACAAGCATCTAAAAAATATAGTGAAACATAGACAATCAAGCAAAAAATTGGCGGAAATCTTCATCTTTTTGACTTAATTGCACCCAGTCTAGGTTTAAGGACTGGAATTTTTGCACCAAGCGATCGCAAGCCGGACGTTCAGTAGCGTAATGCCCAGCATCGATTAAAATGAGATTGCAATCGCGGCTTTCTTGAAACTGATGGAATTTACAGTCAGAAGTCAGATAAGCTTGAGCACCAGTTTTGACGACGGCTGAAATGTAACTAGCTCCCGAACCACCCAAAACAGCCACTCGTGAAATTGTTTGCTGTAAATCAGCACTTGGGGAAAAAATCAAATTCGGGGGAGCAAGTCGGGTTTGAATGGCTATGAGTAACTCCTGCAATATCAGAAATGGCTCTAGCAAACCTACACGACCATATCCTAATCCTCCTTGTGTCGCTACTATGGGAGTAACTTCTTTGAGTTCTAAAATCTGAGCTAAAACGTCAGCAGTCCCATCCTGCACTTGGTCAAAATTCGTGTGGGCGCTATAAATACCAATATTGTGGGTAAAGCCTAACCGTAGCATTTCGGCGATCGCTTCACCAGTGCGTAAAGATTTGAGAGGATTAAAAATCAAAGGGTGATGGGCGAATATCAGATTAGCATTAAGAGCGATCGCTTCCTGCATTACCGCCAAAGTCGGTGTTAAACACACCAAAACCCGTGCTTTTTCCTGCAAAACTCCTGGCTCAATCTGCCAGCCACAATTATCCCACCTTTCGCACCAAGTAGGATTTGCCCATGCTTCAAACCAAGTAATTAAATCAGCAATTTTCATAATTATTTTCTTCAGCAATTTTTAATTGCTAATCAGCGTCTCTGTGGTTGAATATTTAATTTTAATGCTAATTGCTGGCGCATTTCTTGAAAAGGTTTGTTCCACACAGGGCTAGCATTCCAGTCCCATACTGCTACTGGAATAAGTTGTTCTTCAGCAAGATAAGTTAGCAGACGGTATTCATCTTCTGGTTCACGAGAAAAAGTAAAGGGGTTGCGGTAGCCTGTCTCACACAGTTTATAAGATACAACCTGACCATGATTAATACGTTGTAAAAGTTCCTTACCTTTGAGAAGCAAATAATCCAAAAATAACAGACTAAAAGGCTCTATGTGTGCGCGTTTTTGCGGCTCTTTTTGTACCCATCTTGCCCACTCAAATCCATACATAAAATCATGAACATAACGGAAGCGCATTTCCGTTTTATTTCCGAACATTTCTGTCAGACAAACCATTTTTCTACAAAAAATTCTTAAGAAAGGAATAACGCCCTCATCTGCGTTTAAAGCCTGTCTAAGCATACTACTTACCAGAAAATCAAAATCCCAAAATATGTTTTCTGGGAAATTTTCTATTTGAGTGCAGACTATACTTTCGAGAGTTTCTTGAAGAGTTGTGATAATTTGAATGTCGGTGTTTTGTTGTACAATTAAATCTCCTAATTCTGTAAAGCTGGTAATTAATGCTTTTTGGGGACTAAGTGACAATAATTTAACAGACTGCTGGGCAAGGATTTCATCAATAAGTTGAAAAGTATTCGTTGGTGTTAGTTCTTGCTTCATAGTAATAGTAATAGCCCAGACAGCTTACACTAAATATTAGTGTATATCGGCATAAGTAGATTATTTAATAATCACCAATAAACTTAACTTTTGGATTTACAAATATACACGAATTATTGAGTGCATATCTGGTTAATTTTGCATCAAAAATTGTGATGAGAAACTTATCAAGGCGAAATTTATTTGATGCATATCGCCGTGACTTAGGAGATTATATCCAAAAGGTAGACAGTATAATCAGAGTATTTAAACTCTACATAACTCCACCTTCAATAAAACTTGAGAATCGGCTACCCAGAAATGTGAACAACTAATTCTCTGGAATAACTGCGCTGGCGGTGTTCCCAAATATAAATTCCCTGCCAAGTTCCCAGCACTAAGTGACCACGATTAATGGGGATATGTTCAGAAGTGTGGGTGAGTGCGGTACGGATATGTGCTGGCATATCATCGGGGCCTTCTGCATCATGGATGTATTTGCCTGATTCTGGCACGAGTTTTGCCATAAAATTAGCTAGATCCACAAGAACATCAGGATCGGCATTTTCTTGGATAACTAAACTGGCTGAAGTATGGCGTAAAAATAAAGTACAAAGACCAGTTTCCACCCCCGACTCTGTAACTGCATCTGCAATTTTTGCAGTGATATTGTAAAAAGATTTGCCAGTAGTGGAAATTTTTAGTAACTTTTGGTAGTGAGTCATTTGAAACAGTAATTATTGATGACAGTAAAATCTAGCTATTAGTTAAATCTGCTTGATTTGGTTGTTGCTTTACCATTGGTCAATCGCTAGATTGAGTATGGTTATTATAAATCTTTCTGGAGCCAGCTAACATCTGTAAATTGTATTCTTGAGACGTAGATTTATTTATCTATGGTTGGAGTTCGCATTATTACATTGATATTGTTTTGAATAACTTTATTTCGTCTGTAAATAATTGAGAACAGCTTTCGCGATCGCTTCATTACCATCCTTAGCAATTGGTTGAGATTGCTTTGGTGGTTGGGGTACCTCATGGAGAAAATTCCAAGTCCCTTGAAAAAACTCAGATGGGCTGATAATTTGATGCTGGTTATAATTAGTTATGCCTTTTAATAAAAAAGTTGCTTCTGCAAAGTCTTCACGCGGTATGGTAACAATCGGTAATCCTAGTATTGTGGCTTCAGAAAAAGTACTGTAGCCAGGTTTAGAAACGACTCGCCCACAAATAGGCATAAAATCTACAGGGCGGAATTTACGGTCATTAATTTTTACTAAATTAGGTAAATCAGGGGCAGATTGATCAAAAACGATGAATTGCCAATCGGGAAATTGCCGCAGATTATGGTATGGAATTTGCTGTAACCCCAAGCCGCCAAAGGTCAACAAAATAGTTTTTTCAACTGGTGCAGTGATTCCCCAAAGAGGGCGTAAATCATCAGCCGAGTGACGGGGGGAACCGCCTGTTAAGCCGACATCTGTGAGATTATTAAAAGCTGGCATTGGTTCGTGGAAGGGGAGACGAAACAAGCGATCGCACTTTGAGTACCAATCACTAATCCAATCTGCAACTGTGGTAAATTCGCCTCCCCAATCCCGGTAGATAAAGTCCCAGCCAAAATTACTCATCATCCAGCAGGGAATATTTGCAGCTTTGGCAAACCCAGGAGCGAGGAAGGGAATATCTGCCAAAATAAGATGAACGCGATTTTGGCGGATAAAATTGGCTTCTGAGGCAATCAGCGAATTTTGATGCTTCTTAATATCCAGCAACTTTTCTAAAGTCGCTACTTTATCCATTGTCAAACTATCTGTTTGCACCACGCCTAAATCAAATGCACGGGGACGATAGATAAAATCACCTTCTATATAGCACTCTAGCAACCAGCGTGGGGCAGTGGTAACAAGAATTAGCAGAATTTCTGGACATAATTTTTGAATTGTCGCAGCTACAGATGCCATGCGGGTAGCATGACCAAAGCCGTGGTTAGTTATAGCTAAGTATAAGATTGGGCGTTCCATTTGATAGAGACGCGATTAATCGCGTCTGTACTTTTAGTTAATTTTGCAAAAACTTTGAATCGTCTCAACTAATTGGTCAATTTCCGATTCTAAAGTCAGGTAATGAACGGTGGCGCGTACACAGCTAGGATCGGCAATTGTCCGAGTTAATATATTTTGTGACTCTAAAAATTGCACTAACTTAAGATTAGCTTGGGGCTGATTATTTGCAAGTTGGAACGAGACTATACCGCTTTCGGGTGGGGAAGTTCGCAAACATCTAACATCGGGTAACGCCGTCAATTGTCGCCAGAGATACTCACTGTTGTGGCAAATTTGCTCGTAACGTTCTTGTGAGGTTCCCCATTGCTGATGGATTGCGATCGCTTCCTTTAACCCAACATACAAAGGATACGCTAATGTAGACACTTCGTATCGTCGCCCATCTGGAAGCCAATCCACAGGCTGAGATTGACTATCCACAACAATCCCACTCAACCCAATAAATGTAGGTTTCAGGTTTTCTCGCGCTTCTGGGCGGACATACAAGCCACCAGCACCAGCAGGGCCACATAACCATTTATGACCAGTGAAAGCATAAAAATCTACTCCCAATTCAGTCAAGTTTAAAGGTAATAAACCAGCAGATTGGGCAGCATCTATTAGTAATAAAGAATGATTATTTCTGCATACTTCGGCAATTTTATCAAGAGGTAAAACTTGACCAGTATTCCAGAAAACATGACTTAATATCACAAGACGGGTATTGGGGCGTAAGTGCTGGGCAATGATTGTTACAGGGTCGCCCTCATTTAAAGTCGCTTTTAGGGGACAGGTGGTAACTTCCACAGCGAATCTCCGCGCGATTTCTTGGGATGTAGCAATTACACCTGGATGTTCGCAATCTGAGAGTAGCAGATGGTCGCCAGCACGCCATTCAATACCCCACATAGCGATATTACAGCCAACAGTGACATTTTGGGTCAGAGTAATTGTTTGGCTTGGTGCATCTAACTCAGAAGCGATCGCAACTCTAGCAGCTTGAGTCTGGGGCGCTATCCAGCGATATGCTTCATTACCAAAGGGGCCTATTTGCTGAACATAAGCCTGAGTTTGGGTCATAGCATCCATTGCCCTTTGGGGCATGGGCCCTTGTCCCCCATAGTTAAAATAAGTCTTATTTGCTAAAGCAGGGAATTGCTCTCGATGCAGTTTGATTGGTGATGCAGAAATACTAGTCATAATTCACAAGGGATATCTGCTGTTTGCAGGCTATTGATATTCAGAAGTATTTGTACTTTGTGGTAAAAGCAATGAAATTAATTAATTTAAGCGATCGCTGCCAAATTTTATCTCGTAATCAGCAACGATAAATGCTCTCTGACCTTTTGTCCTAGATTCTGGGCTGTTTGAGGAGTAATTAGATGGTGTTTGAACTCTGATACATGATGCCACGGATTAGTCTTGCGATCTGGATCAGACTCGTAACGAGGGAAGAGATGCCAATGAATATGTGGTTCACCATTTCCATAACAGGCATAATTCATTTTCCACGGATTAAAAGCGTTAACAATAGCTTGTCCTGCCAGCATAACCTCTTGAAATAAGGCGGACTGGATAGGGGGAGGAAGTTCATGTAACTCTCTAATATGTTTTTTTAGAAGGATGAGGGAGTATCCGCGATGAAACTGATGATCGCCAATCACAAAAATTGAATGCTCAAATTCGTGGATAAAGTAGGGATTCTGACCGTTTCTCCAGAGTGTGACCCGCTCACAGATGAGACACGGCTCATGTTGTTTTGTCATGTACCCTTGTAATAATGGACAGTTGTAATTTGGGAGAAAAGCAAACGCTTTACGCAGCTTCTAGCTGTTGACAGTATAAAATAAACAGCAAATTAAGCGTGGATGCGTTGGCGTAGCCCACCAAAGGTATCGCTACTTCCAGATTTTAGTTGTCTGAGTTACTCCCAGAGTGTGCTAATTCTTGTTAACTTAAAAGGATGCTAATTAATGCTGAACTCCTACTGCAATACCAACGTTGTAAACGCCGACCTTTTCTAGATATCCACGGTGACAAAAGTCAGCGCGATGCCCCTAATGAGTTGCTGCGGAAACTGCAACAAGACAAAATCGCTCATCAGCTGAGTTCTTTGGCACAGATGACTTATCACCAACCAGATTATTCTTATGGAAACTGGGAAAGGGGAGAGAAGGAAACTTTAGAATTGATGCAACGTGGAGTTGAGTACATCTATAAAGGAGTACTGTTAGCAAATTATTCTGAAGCATACACTCTCTTAAGTCGTCCAGATTTACTCGTGAAACAGCCAGGACAATCCCATTTTGGAGATTGGATCTACGTCCCGGCTAATATTGAACTGGGTAAACGCCCGAAGCAAGAATATCAGGTTGTAGCTGCATTTCACGCCCAAGTCTTGGCAACAGTGCAAGGAGTTGTACCAGAAACAGCTTCGCTCATATTGCGAACCAAAAATATAAGCTATGGGGTGGATCTATTTAAATGGACACCACGGATGCAGCAGATTCTAGAAGAGTTTATCCAAGTTTTAGAGTTACCGAATCCGCCAGAGGTGTTTATTTCTCGGCAAAAGTGCAATCTTTGCCATTGGTATAGTGAATGTTATGCGATCGCTCAATCTGAAAAACATCTCTCATTATTACCAGGTGTAACACCCATTCGCTACACTCAACTCCAAGACTTAGCCATCACCACACTGGAATCTCTCGCTAACACCAGTCCCAGCATTTTAGAAAACCTCCTTGGTTTTGACAGTGAAATAGCGCCCAAGTTGGTAGTGCAAGCTCAATCTGCACTAGAAAAACGACCCCTAATTTTACCCTACCCGTTACCAATAGAAGATATTACATTTACAGCACCCATAGAGATTTACTTTGATATTGAAGCACAGCCAGACTTGGATTTAAATTATCTCTTGGGGGTTTTAGTTGTTGATAGACTTGCCAAGACAGAACAGTTTTATTCGTTTTTAGCAGACAAACCAGAAGACGAAGAATTAGTTTGGCAGCAATTTTTGGATTTGGTTTGGCAATATCCCGAAGCGCCAATTTATCATTTTTGTGTCTACGAGTTTGATACAGTCAAACGGTTGGCAAGGCTTTACCACACTCCACAATCCTTAGTGCGTCCTGTACTAAATCGATTTGTGGATGTGTATGAGCAATTAACCCAAAGTGTAGCATTGCCCGTAGAAAGCTATGCCCTAAAAGCGATCGCTCGTTGGTTAGGATTTGAGTGGCGGGAAAAAGAAGCTAGTGGCGCCAAGTGTATTTACTGGTATGATCAGTGGCTAGAAACAGGCGATCGCACCTTACTAGAAATTATCCAAAGCTACAACGAAGATGACTGTCGCGCCACCCACAAAGTCAAAGACTGGCTCGTTAACTTTTTCCAAGATGAATATGGTTTGCGACTAGCTTAAGTAATTTCGTATTTTCTAAAAGTTTTTAATTGGTTGGAATACATATTATTTTTGACATCCTCACCGCCGTGCTGGAAGCACGGGGTTTTAAACCCATTTTTCTGATAAGCGTGATATCTTATTTGTAATTTTCACACTTACAAATAATTTATGCAGCTAATTAAAAAAATCTTCGCAATTCCACGAATTATTTACTTCTTTATCCCGATGATAATTATAATTATCATTTACTTCTTCACAAACTTACCGTCAAATGCTGCTGAAGTCAGTAGCATCGAATTTATCGGAGAAGCCACTTTACCGAAAGGTTTAATCTTCAAAAAAACCGAGGTTGGAGGTTTATCTGGAATTACATATAATGCAACAAACAATCTTTATTATGCTATCTCTGATGACCGTGGACAAAAAGCTGCCGCCCGTTTCTACACCCTGAAAATCGACTTGAGCAAAGGTTCTCTACAAAAAAGTGGAGTTGTTCCTGTCAGTGTTACGACATTATTAAATGAAAATGGTCAAACATTTCGCCCTCGTGAAACAGATACAGAAGGTATTGCTTTAACTAATAAAACAACTGTGTTTATTTCTTCTGAAGGCGATGCTGAAAAATTAATTAATCCTTTTATTAAAGAGTTTTCAGTATCTTCTGGCAAGGAAGTTAAAACACTTACCATACCAAACAAGTTTTTGCCAGATAAAAGTAGTCAACAAGGTATCCGCAATAATTTAGCTTTTGAAAGCCTCACCATCACACCCGATAAAAAACATCTATTCACAGCCACCGAAAATGCTCTAATTCAAGATGGTGTCGCAGCTAAATCTAACGTCGGTAGTTCTTGCCGGATTTTGCAATACAACTTGCTTAATAACCAGTCAGAAAAGGAATTTCTTTACAAAACTGAACCAGTTACACCATTTTTGAATCTGACAGGTAAATTCGCTAGTGGATTACCTGATTTACTTGCTCTCGATAATCAAGGGCACTTCTTAAGTTTAGAACGCTCTTTTACTGGTATAGGATTTGCTATTTCTCTGTTTCAGCTTTCTTTAGAAGGAGCCGATGATATTCATCAGATAGATAGCCTTTTAGCAGTTGACTCCAAAAATATTAAACCAGTCCAGAAAAAATTGCTGTTAGATTTGAGAACCCTAGATGTACTGCTAGATAACATCGAAGGCTTAACTCTTGGCCCTAAACTTCCTGATGGACAGCAATCATTAATTCTTGTGAGCGACAACAATTTTAACTCCCTGCAACGCACCCAGATACTAGCCTTTAAAATTAAAATTGAAACTCCGCTAATTAGATTATTACGCCGTTTACTGCCAAATTTTAACCCTTAACTGTACAGAGGGAAAGGAGCGATCGCAGCTTTACTGCTATTTCTTTGTTTCTGATTATTCCTGTGTATTCACGGAATCTACTAGGCAACTTTACCGTGCCTATTTGTAGTTTCCGTGTAATTTCTCAGCCGTAATCCTTAATAAATATGTTACACAATGTTTAGAACATTTTCCAGAGAGATTAAGCATCATTACAGCCAATGATTAACTATATCCAAGTTCTGATATTTTTTAGATTTAAATTTAATAATTAGCTACGCTTATTAAAGTATTTTGCCAACAATATTTTTAATAAATGATTTTTATGCAAGAAAACAAAATTGAGAATATGGTAGGGCAAAAAGCAGGAGTAGACGATTACATCGGACAATTTTTAAACAATCGCTATTTAATTAGAGATTTGATTGGCAAAGGAGGGATGGGTAGAGTTTATCTAGCCGAAGATACTGCTAAAGGTGGTATGGCGATCGCTATCAAAATCCTATCACTTAGTTTGGCGAACCAACAAATGTCTCAACGCTTTGCCAGAGAGATTTTTATAGGCGCTCAATTGGGTCGTAAAAGTAAACATATTGTTCGCATCTTAAGCTACGGAGTTACCGATGATAAAACGCCGTTTTATGTAATGGAATATCTCCAAGGAAAAAATCTCAAACAAATTCTTAAAATTGAACCTTTAACAATATCAAACTTTTTAAAGATTTGTCATCAAATTTGTTTAGGTTTGCAATGTGCTCACCAAGGTATTAGCCTGAAAGGAGAGATTTATCCTATTGTCCACAGGGATATTAAACCAGAAAATATATTTCTTAGTGAAGATAGTAAACAAGGAGAAATTGTTAAAATACTAGATTTTGGTATTGCCAAGTTTTTAACAGAGCGAAGCGGGATGACCCTGACAGATTCTTTTATTGGCAGTTTGCCTTACTGTTCTCCAGAACACATGGAAGGACGCAAACTGCTAGATGTTCGCTCTGATATTTACAGTTTAGGAGTACTAATGTTTGAGATGCTAACAGGGAAACATCCATTTCAGACAAAAAGTAACTCCTTTGGTACTTGGTATCAAGCGCATCGCTTTCAAATGCCGCCTACAGTTGAAGAAGTGAATCCGCAAGTCAAAATACCGCAGATATTAGAAAAACTATTGATGAGTTGTTTAGCTAAAGAAGTAAGCGATCGTCCTCAAAATATCAACCAAATATTAGAAGATTTAGAAAAAGTTAATGCTGAGTTTAATAATGTTGTTGCAAGTAATAGCAGCGAGATTATTAAACTCTCATTTCCGGTTCAATTAGTACCTGCAACTTTATTATCAGAAAAAGAATGTTTGCAGAAAAACTGGCCTAAAAATAAACCAATTGCGCCAATTGGATTTCCCCATTTATTACAAACTCCTCAAAGACCCATACCAACTTTTTGGGCAATGTTGCCCAAACAAGAGATTACAAAATTTTTAGATAAAATACATGGTACTGAATTTATTAGTAAAATGAATGTCTACCCGATGCTATTGTGGGTAACAGTGCTATATAATGACCAACCTTCTATGACTAAATGGCTACCTTATTTTCTAGATTTGAAAGATAATAAAGGGCAGAACATAGCACGTAGTTTAGCAGAAGTTGGTTACTATCATCTACTATTTTTTCCCCTAGAAGATCCAACCCGTTGCTCTCATGTAACAACTTTAAACCTCACGGCTAACCAGCGTCAGCAACTTGTAGATTGGTTAGATATGAGTCAACAAACAAATGAATTAATTCTGCCTAATCAAGCCAAAAATATTCTAAAAACAGATTACGAAAAGCTGAAGTTAGACATTTTACAAAAGTTAGCTGCACATCAAAAAGCTGAGAAAGAGGGTTTAAAAAATTGGATGGATAAATTTTTGGAGATTTTTTTTAAACTTTTATCACGTCCTTGAAAGTCCGCTATCAAAATCAAAACGCTTTCTACCATTATCTAACGAGTTTATTATGTGTGTATTGCTACCTTTAAAAAGACTCATCAGTAGAGGTGAATAAAGTGAATCAAAGCCCATTTACATCTCCAAGTAGTACGGGCTTGCTTGCCAATCGTTATCAACTCAAGCAATTAATTGGTAGCGGTGGTATGGGTGAAGTTTTTTTAGCAAATGATATTTTGTTAGGAGGTATACCAGTTGCTATCAAGTTTTTGACTCAAACTGTTGTCGATACCAAAATGCAACAAGACTTTGCTCGTGAAGCTTTAATGAGTGCAGCTTTGAGTCAAAAAAGCTTACATATAGTGCGGGCCTATGATTATGGTGTGAATGAGAAAGGAAAACCATATTACGTTATGGAATATTTATGCGGCAAGAGTTTAAAGGATTTAATCCCGTTGTCTCTGCCTATGTTTTTGACTCTATCACGCCAAATTTGTTTAGGATTACAATGCGCCCATCAAGGCATTAACATTGATGGTAAAATTTGCCCATTAGTTCATCGAGATATCAAGCCTGCGAATATATTAGTTATTCCCGATCCGATATTAGGTCAGTTAGTTAAAATTCTTGATTTTGGGATTGCTAGATTTTTAAATTATGCATCAACTGCTAGTACAAGTAGGGGATTTAATGGCACTTTACCCTACTGTTCTCCAGAACAGCTAGATGGCGAAAAATTAGATAGTCGCTCTGATATTTATAGCCTGGGTGTAATGATGTTTGAGATGCTCACAGGCAAAAAACCTTGGGAACCAGAAACAGATTACTTTGGTGCTTGGTATAAAGCACATCACTTTGAACAACCAAAAACGATCGCAGAGCTTAAACCCACTCTTAAATTACCTCAAAAGCTAAATAATTTAATCATGGCTTGTCTTGCTAAAAAAGCAAGCGACCGCCCTCAAAATATCGCTCAAGTTTTGCAAATATTAAACAGTTTAGAACATTCCAATTGTCCCAGCTTACCTACAACTTTAGCCTCTAGTTCTATCCTTAGCCGCCCCATAAATTCAGAATTATCAATCGCAGTAGAACAAAGCTGTCGGCAACTTTTATGGCCTCAAAATAAACCAATTCAAGAAATTGTTTTTCCCCAGCTTCTAGATACTGTAAAAGGATCTATGACAGCCCTATGGTTGATGTTGCCTAAACAAGAAATTAAAAACTATGCGGTTTCTACCCGTTACAACCAGTTTATCTTTATAACATCCCCTCACCCAATGCTGTTGTGGGTTACTGTACTCTACAATCGGCAATTGCCTCCTAAGTGGCTACCATGCTACTTAGATATGCAAAATCCTCAAAATCTTAGGCTGGTGAGTTTACTGGCTGAAAATGAACACTATCCTTTGATTTTCTTTACTCTGGAAGCACCACATTCCTGTGCCAGCGTTCTCGGCAGTCGCATCGAGCCAACTCAGAGGCAAATGTTGAAAACCTGGGTGCAACAGAGTCATAATCTACCACCCGCTTCTCAACCCCAGTTGGGCAAACAGCTATTAAAGCAGCAGTATAAACAAATGCAATCCCGAATATTGCAGCATCTGGAATCAGAGCCACAGGTTGTATTATCAAGGTTTTAACGAAAAATTTGCACCTTGGTAGAGACTGGTCAAAAAGAATTTCTAATTTCCTATTCCAAAACGCTTGACAAGCAGAAAAAAAATAGTGATAATAGCAAAGTTGCCAAACAAGGGACTGTAGTTCAATTGGTTAGAGCACCGCCCTGTCACGGCGGAAGTTGCGGGTTCGAGCCCCGTCAGTCCCGTTCTAAATTTATGAGTTGCGAAGTACTGACTATTGCTAAGTTAAGGTACTTCGCATATAAGCTACATTTATCATGCTTTAGCAAAAGAGAGATTTAACTGTGACTGTTAGAGTCCGAATTGCGCCGAGTCCAACCGGAAATTTACATATTGGTACAGCTAGAACGGCTGTATTTAACTGGCTATTTGCCCGCCACCACGGCGGGAAATTTATACTGCGAATAGAAGACACAGATTTAGAGCGATCGCGTCCTGAATATACCGACAATATTCTTGAAGGACTGCGCTGGCTAGGGCTGAACTGGGATGAAGGGCCATTTTTCCAATCCCAACGCTTGGATCTTTATAAAGAAGCAGTACAAAAACTGCTGGATCAAGGGTTAGCTTATCGCTGCTACACCACCAGCGAAGAACTAGAAGCGCTAAGAGAAGCCCAAAAAGCTAGAGGTGAAGCTCCCCGCTATGACAACCGTCACCGCAACCTCACACCAGAACAACGTGCCGCATTTGAAGCAGAAGGTCGTTCTTATGTAATTCGCTTCAAAATCGAAGATGGGCGGGAAATTGTCTGGAATGACCTAGTAAGGGGAAAAATGTCTTGGCGAGGTAGCGATTTAGGTGGTGATATGGTCATCGCCCGCGCCTCAGAAGAGGGTAGCGGTCAACCTTTATACAACTTTGTTGTTGTAGTGGATGACATCGATATGCAAATCACCCATGTCATTCGGGGAGAAGACCACATCGCCAACACCGCCAAACAAATTTTGCTGTATGAAGCAATGGGTGCAAAAATCCCAGAGTTTTCCCACACACCGCTAATTTTGAACATCGAAGGGCGCAAGCTTTCTAAGCGGGATGGCGTCACTTCCATTTCTGACTTTCAGAGAATGGGCTTTACTGCTGAAGGCTTGGTGAATTACATGACATTGCTGGGTTGGTCGCCACCAGACTCGACGCAAGAAATATTTACCTTAGAAGCAGCAGCTAAAGAGTTTGGCTTTGAGCGTGTAAATAAAGCAGGGGCAAAGTTTGACTGGGACAAGCTAGATTGGTTGAACAGTCAGTATATCCACAAGACGCCAGTGGATAAACTCACAGATTTACTCATACCCTATTGGCAAGCGGCAGGGTATAAATTTGATGGTGGAAGAGAACGCCCTTGGTTAGAACAGCTTGTAACTTTAATTAGTCAGAGTTTGACTCGTTTAGTAGATGCAGTACCTCAAAGCCAACTGTTTTTTAGCGACACAGTTGAATTTAGTGAAGAAGGCAGTACACAACTGAAGCAAGAAGGTTCTACTGCCGTTCTGGAAGCGATTGTCACAGCTTTAGAAAATCAGCCGCAACTGTCCGAAGCCGCCGCTCAGGATATTATCAAACAAGTGGTGAAAGAGCAAAAAGTCAAAAAAGGCTTAGTGATGCGATCGCTCCGAGCAGCCTTAACTGGAGATATTCATGGCCCCGACCTAATCCAATCTTGGTTACTACTAAATCAGATTGGTTTAGATAAATCGCGCTTGAGTAGGGCAATAACGGAAGCTAGTTAGCGATTACTGCCAAATTTTAGAAATATTTTAGATTTTAGGGGCGCACAAACGTGCGCCCCTATCCATAAGGTAGAGCAACTATGAGAACAAAAAATCATTGACTAATTACTAATGAATTATCCCCAATTTCAAATCTAAAATAGGTAGTCAATTCTCCTCATATTGGGAACTTGGTGTGTAAAATTCATGTCTTCAAAAACACTTAGAAGCGAACGTAATTACAATGCCAACAAAAGCGCTCAATAGAGGGATGAGATTATCGTTCATGATAGTTACGCTCTTCATTACATCAACAGTTAATGCTGCGGTTGATGCTCAGGAAGCGCCAACGATATTTGGAGATGTCACCATTGGCCCTCAATTTTCGCCAGACCCCCTGACAGTTCGCGGGATGAGTGGTGGTTCAATATCTGGGAATCAAGTAGCCGGAAGGAGTGAAACAGCCACTGGCCCTTGTACCGGATTTGTTGATGAAACACCAGACCACACATTAGCGCTAACAAGTAAATTTGACTACCTGAAGTTGCAAGTGCAAAGTCCTGAAGACACCACCATAATTATCAAGGGGCCCGGTGGTACTTGGTGCAATGACGATTTTGATGGCAAAAATGCTGGCATTGTTGGTGAATGGCTGGCTGGAAGTTACCAAATTTGGGTTGGTTCCTACGAAAAAGGCAAGTATCTCCCTTACACGCTAAAAATTACAGAAGTTAAGTAGGGCATGGGACATGGAGCATGGGTGCAGAGAAGAAGAATTTTCCCCCTGCTCCCCCCAGAATGATTATTGAGAAGGGCTTAAATGACACGAGACTTCATTCTGGGGAATTGCATCCCGTTGCACTCCCTTTTCTCGTGCGATTTTGTATTAAAATTAAGTTAACTTTGATTAAGATTCTTGTTGGCATCGCCATAATGCCCTAGTTGCCTTATGGCTGTGTATATAAGAGATCAGATTAAACAAAATGGATTTATAAACATCCGTTTAACAGCTTAAAGTGACAGAGTGATGGACATTCGGTTGCTCAGGCTGATGAGTTGTATAGGCATCTAGAGGCAAATTAAAATGAAATTCTCTTGGAAAGTCGTAGTACTCTGGACATTGCCGGCTTTGGTAATTGGTTTTTTCTTCTGGCAAGGGGCCTTTGCAGGCGCTCCTACTGACATGAGTAAGAATGCAGCTAATACCCGCATGACTTATGGTCGCTTTCTAGAATACTTGGATGGCGATCGCGTCAGCAGCGTGGATCTTTACGAAGGTGGTAGGACAGCAATTATAGAAGCCCGCGATCCAGACTTGGAAAATCGTGTCCAAAGGTGGCGTGTAGATTTGCCTGTTAACGCTCCTGAGTTAATTAGCAAGCTTAAAGAAAAAGCCATTAGTTTTGATGCTCACCCCATGCGGAATGATGGCGCAATTTGGGGATTGTTGGGTAATCTCGTCTTTCCAGTTTTATTGATTACCGGGCTGTTCTTTTTGTTCCGGCGTTCTAGCAACCTCCCCGGTGGGCCAGGTCAAGCAATGAACTTCGGCAAATCCAAAGCGCGTTTCCAAATGGAGGCAAAAACCGGGGTCAAATTTGACGACGTAGCCGGGATTGAAGAAGCTAAAGAAGAATTGCAAGAAGTCGTCACCTTCCTCAAACAGCCAGAAAAATTTACCGCAGTCGGCGCACGCATTCCCAAAGGAGTGCTGTTAGTTGGGCCTCCTGGAACTGGTAAAACTTTACTAGCAAAAGCGATCGCTGGCGAAGCAGGCGTACCTTTCTTCAGCATTTCCGGTTCAGAATTTGTGGAAATGTTCGTTGGTGTCGGTGCATCCCGCGTCCGCGATTTGTTCAAGAAAGCTAAAGACAACGCCCCTTGTATCATCTTCATCGATGAAATCGACGCCGTTGGACGCCAACGGGGTGCTGGTATCGGTGGCGGTAACGACGAGAGAGAACAAACCCTCAACCAATTGCTTACCGAAATGGACGGGTTTGAAGGTAACACAGGCATCATTATTATTGCTGCTACCAACCGTCCCGACGTACTAGACTCAGCCTTATTGCGTCCCGGTCGCTTTGACCGACAAGTAACAGTCGATGCACCCGATATCAAAGGGCGTTTGGAAATCTTGCAAGTCCATGCGCGGAACAAGAAATTAGACGCTAGTGTATCTTTGGATGCGATCGCTCGCCGCACTCCTGGATTTACTGGTGCTGACTTAGCTAACTTACTCAACGAAGCAGCAATTCTCACTGCTAGAAGACGTAAAGAAGCCATCACCCTCCGCGAAATTGATGATGCAGTGGATCGGGTAGTTGCAGGGATGGAAGGCACTCCTTTGGTAGATAGCAAGAGCAAGCGCTTGATTGCATACCACGAAATCGGCCACGCTTTAGTGGGAACTTTGTTAAAAGACCATGACCCAGTGCAGAAAGTTACCTTAATCCCACGCGGACAAGCACAGGGTTTAACTTGGTTTACACCAAACGAAGAACAAGGATTAATTTCCCGTTCTCAGTTGAAAGCCAGAATTACAGGTGCTTTGGGCGGTCGCGCTGCTGAGGAAGTAATTTTTGGGGCTGCGGAAGTCACAACTGGCGCTGGTGGAGACTTGCAACAGTTATCGGGAATGGCGCGGCAAATGGTGACTCGTTTCGGGATGTCCGACTTAGGGCCACTTTCGTTAGAAAGCCAGCAGGGTGAAGTGTTCTTGGGTCGTGATTGGACAACCCGATCTGAGTATTCTGAATCCATCGCTTCTCGCATTGATGGACAAGTGCGATCGATCGTTGAAGAATGCTACGAAAACGCGAAGAAGATTGTCCGTGACCATCGCACTGTCACCGATCGCTTAGTCGATTTGCTCATCGAAAAAGAAACCATTGATGGCGAAGAATTCCGCCAGATTGTGGCTGAGTACGCTGAAGTCCCTGAGAAACAACAGTATGTACCGCAACTGTAATAGCTGACTCTTTTCCAATCTTTTGTCTGGAAATGAAAAAATAAGTAAAAAATTAAATGAGGATGGTAGATACCATCCTCATTTTTTTGCGTGAAATTTCGGCTTTTTCAGTACTAATACCAATTCACCCCACATTCCGCAGGTTAGTTAAGAAAGAAGATAATATTTTCGACAAGGAGCGCCCAAAAACTGGAGAATCCATTGCCTTTCATGGGTTAAGTTGACGATTTGCTTGATTTGGGCGACGGTAACTAAATGAATTGACATAAAACATTGAAACACCCAACGCAAGGTGGGAGTAGAAGTTGGTTTACCCAACTGATTATCAATAGTTTTTTTTGCCCGTTCTAAGGCTTGACGTAAAGCTCTTTGACCCAGACTATAAACAAGCAAGCACAAACCCATAATCATTGCTAATGCAGCAACTCGCTCAGTCGAGTTGAGGAAGACACTGGAAGTAAAAAATAAAGGGTCTTTGAGAAATCGGAAACCACGCTCAGTAGACTGCTGTGCTTTATATTCACGTAAAACATCGTCATCGCTGAGTTCTTCAATATTGAGGACATTGGTAGCTAAAATAAATCTTCCAGCGCGTTTGGTTTCGATGTCGATAGCTATTTCCTTGGGTTCTAGCGTTGCATCAACTTGGTAGTAAAAAGTGGGGGAAGAATCAATACTAGGTCTACCACGTCCAGTATGTTTTTTTAACTCCTTAACCTGAATATTAGCCAGTTGATGTAAGGGTAATTTAGAACTGAGCCGTTGTGCAGCAATCAGAGCATCTTTTGAGCAAGCAAATTCTTGGTTTAATAACTGCCTAAGTTCAGATTGGGCAAGTGATAACTTTTTAATCAAACGTTTTTCCAACTGCTTGAGGTCAGATTCTTTTCTCGCTTGACTTTCAACAACTAACCAGGACTGTCGTACACCACCATATTCACTACAATTTGGTGCAATTCGATATCCAGGCATTGCGCTGTCATTAAATGCAACTTCTGGTATGTTTTCTAACAGCATTTTTGCAGCAGTTAGAGTAGCTGGGACTCTCGATACCCAACGCAATTGTTTCATTTGTCGCAAATTTTCTTCGGTGTAAAGTGCGGCATCTGCAACAAATAAAGCATCTATTTGCCATTGGCGTTTGAAGTCCGCGATTATGGTCGCAAACATCGCCGAGTCCGATTCATTACCGTTTCCGACTCTTAAGTACAAGGGAATATCTCCATCCCCACTGCACATCAAGTCTATGATAAATTGTTTCAGGTCTGGGCGGTGGTCTCTCGAATAGCCATAGGTAATTTCGATTCCTCCTGGTTCGGCCTTGTCTTGTGTTGCCTTGTTGATGTAATCACCATCAACGTGGAATGAACTTGAATCGAGGTGCAAACTGTCCATTTTTACCCCGAATTTACGTGCTGCACAAAGCGCAACTGTCACAAATACTTCTGATATATATAGATCAATACGGTTCAGTTAAGGCTAAAAAATAAAACTGGTGTAGGTTGGGTTGAGGAACGAAACCCAACATTATCAAGGCTTTGTTGGGTTTTACTCCGTTCAACCCAACCTACGATTCTTCTTAACCCAAGCGTATTGACATATAGATTTCTCGTAAGGGCATGGCATTGCCATGCCCTTACCAACGTATTTGTATCGTCATTAAAGTGAAATGGTATAACCCATCAGTGAGAGGTTAATTTAAAAATCTTGTTATTTTCTATAATCCTGCTATAACAAGGCTTTCAAGCATTGAAGTTCAATTCTACATTTTGCGATCGCAAGCGAAAGAAAGCTAATATCCAAACTGGATTTATTAACATTATTCTCAATAAATCGAGATAAGTTCAAGGCAGGTCTAATAGTTAAAATACCGTGTTAGCAAGCTTCTAATTTTAAAATTCTCAAAATTTCTGAACCCATAGACTCTACAATAAACCTTGCTTTTTCAACTTAGCTAGTGCATCTTCAGCAGCAGCTTTTTCTGCATCTTTTTTATTACGTCCCTTACCTTCTCCATAAAATTTTTCATCTACCAATACTTTTGCGATGAATTCTGGTGCGTGAGAAGGGCCTCCTATTTGTTCTGAGAAATATTTGGGGGGAGTTGGAGTAAGGTTGCGTTGTACCCACTCTTGAAACCGATTTTTGGAGTCTACGTTAGAACGAGACACAACTATATGCTTCGGATCTACAGAATCAAATAGCGGTTCTATAATCGCGCGAACTGCTTCAATGTTGGAATCATTATCTAAATAGTAAGCACCGAGGACTGCTTCAAAAGTGCTACTGAGCAAATTAGGATTTTGGTAGCCTCCGTCTCGAATTGCGCCTTTTCCTAACCGCATTCTAAAGTCTAAACCTACCTCTTCGGCAAACTTTGCTAATTGCTTCTCATCTACTAGCGCCGAACGCCGCCTTGTTAATTCATCTTCTCCCATTTCTGCATGACGACCATAAAGATATTCGCCACTTAAGAAATTCAGCAAAGCATCACCGAGAAACTCTAGGCGTTCATTGTGTTCGCCTTCTCCTGGGTTTTCGTGGACATAAGAACGGTGAGTAAGCGCACGGCGTAAAAGTTTTTCATCACGGAATATTAGAATTTTATGCATTGTAATTTTTTCCTATTGTTGCTAGTTAATTAAATGGAAAAGGTAGGCAAGATGTGCCCACCATAGAAGATAAGAGCCGAGTAAAATTGAGATTATACCTAGAAACAGTTATTTTTGATCCGGGAAGGCGGATAGAGACTATTTCCACGAGAATTATTACATGGAAAGCAAGAAAGTCGTAAGTTTTCAAAGGAATCAGAACCGCCACGGCTCTTAGGTAAAAGGTGATCAAATGTCAGATTTTTTTGTGGGATATTTTGACAACACCACCAACAATAAGAACCATACAAATCAATGAGTTGTTGCTTCTTATTATGTTTTTGTTTGGAATTCATTTTGTCGATGTTCCATTTTGTGTATTGTTTGGAACAGCATTGGAATATTGGGAGCATCTCAAATGTGTAAAAACATAATTTGTCATTGCGAGCGGAACGCAGTGAAGCAAAGCAATCGCAACAGTTGTACTTTGCGATTGCTACCCTACGGGAACGCCAAGGGCGAACATTTCGCTTCTCTTACGAGACGCTACCGCGAACACTTCATTCGCAATGACAAATAAGGATTTTGGTGAATTTGCTTGCATTGGGATGCTCCCGAAATATTAGGCATCTAGGGGTAAAAAATTTGTGTTTAGGAATTAATAAAAAATTAATCTTCCCATACGAAAAATTAGTTACTTACGCTTTTCTTTGGTTTAAGTCTCAGCCGTAGAATTCCTGGCTTGCTACCAAGTTTTGCGTCATCCTTTCCCCTGAATATTTATCCAAACATCTGATCTTCCCTTTGAAAGTCTAGTCAATTAGTTGACTTGACATTGGACTGAATATTCAGCCGAAGGGATGACACGAAGCTCACCAGGAAACTAGGAATTCTGCTGCTGAGACAACACCAAAAACCTGCGCTTTAGAGTGCGGTTATTTTGCTGTCTTAAGTATACATTGTCATAGCTGTTGCTGAATGTCAATATAGTTACTTATGTTTTAGTAAGTACGTGGGATTACAGTGAGGGTGTTGTTATCTGCATCTTGATACAGAATTGATGTTAAGCTGTTCCACATTTAAATTGCATATACTGGACGGGCAAGATGCCTATCCCACAAGAGTTGTATTTAATTCGATTATGCAAATTAGATGTTTTTTAGCTTAGGCTACTTGCTGTGGCTGAGATTTCACTAATTCCCTAGGAGCAAATGCTCCATTCTCTGTAATGATTGCTGTAATCAACTCTGCTGGGGTGACATCAAAAGCTGGGTTGTAAAAATCTACACCCGCAGGTGTGAGAATGGTATCACCAACTTGATATATTTCTGTTGGTTCGCGTTCTTCAATGGGAATTTTGCTACCATCGGCTAATTCAAAATCAACGGTGGAAAGGGGTGCAGCTACAAAGAAAGGTATATTATGTGCTTTAGCCGCGATCGCAACACCATAAGTACCAATTTTATTAGCAGCGTCGCCATTAGCAGCAATTCGATCAGCACCTACAACTACAGCATGAATCAAACCCTGTTTCATGCAATGGGCTGCCATATTATCAGTAATTAATGTCACTGGAATACCTTCTTGAACACATTCCCAAGTGGTAAGTTTTGCGCCTTGTAAGCGGGGACGGGTTTCATCGGCAAATAAACGTTCTAAACGTCCTTCTCTCCAAGCGGAACGCACAACGCCCAATGCTGTACCATAACCAGCAGTAGCTAGAGCGCCAGCATTACAGTGAGTAAGTAGCGTCAGCTTTTCTGGGGTAGTGGGTAACACTGACAAACCATTGTCGCCGATCGCCTGACAAGTTTGCAAATCTTCAGCGTTGATTGCTTGGGCTGTTTGGAAAAGGGTTTGCTTGATGTCTTCTACTGTTCCTAGTGTTTCGTAGGCGGCTTTGATCATCCGGCTAATTGCCCAAAATAAATTTACCGCCGTTGGACGAGTAGAACGCAACAACTGGGCTACTTTATCTAAGTATTGCAAAAACTCGGTGCGATCGCTTGTTTCAATTTCCCTTGCACCAAGATACATTCCGTAGGCCGCAGCCACACCAATTGCAGGTGCACCTCGCACAATCATGGTTTTAATCGCCCGCGCCATATCTTCACTGCGGTGAATTTCCACAAATGTATATTCGTTTGGTAAGCGGGTTTGATCAATTAGTGACACTGAGTCGTTGTGCCAAATAACGGGATAAACCTGGTTTGTGGAAAGTGTCACGTTGCTTTGCTCCAAATTTATTTAAAATTTATGGTTGATGTCCAAAGTGAGAAGATTGGCGATCGCTAATCTTCTCACGAAAATAACCCCTAGCACAGGGGTTATTTTTGAATAATACTGGATGAGTCAACTAAACCACAGCAGATACTTGCTGCTTAAAGAAAGCTTCCAACACTCTCTCTGCTATTTGATCGCTAGTTAAACCTAATTCTGTCTTAGATTCATTGGGTTCAGCATGATCTACCAATATATCTGGTACACCAAATCGCTTCACAGGAACTAGAATCTCTGCATCCATTAAAGCTTCAGCGATCGCACTACCAAAGCCACCCATTACACAGCCTTCTTCTAAGGTGACAACGCGGCCGATTTTCTTCGCTAAAGGTAAAATCAACTCTGTATCCAAAGGCTTAACGAAACGGGCATTAATTACAGTTGCTTCAATGCCGTGTTCACTGAGAATTTCAGCAGCTTGCATTGCTGGATAGACCATTGTGCCATAGCCGACAATTAACACGTCATCGCCTGTACGCAGAATTTCTCCTTTGCCGATTTCTAAAGGTTCCCAACCTTCTTCCATCAAGGGAACGCCGTAACCATTGCCACGAGGATAGCGCATCGCGATGGGGCCACTGGTATGGTTAATGCCAGTTACTACCATGCGTTGCAGTTCTGCTTCGTCTTTGGGTGCCATTATTGCGATATTAGGAATGCAACGCAGATAGGCAATGTCATACATACCTTGGTGGGTAGGGCCATCAGATCCGACAATTCCTGCCCGATCCAAGCAGAAGAATACTGGCAGGTTTTGGATGCAGACATCATGAATTATCTGATCGTAGGCGCGTTGCAAGAAGGTGGAATAAATAGCAGCGACGGGGCGCATCCCTTCGGTTGCAAGTCCTGCTGCTAGGGTGATTGCGTGTTGTTCAGCAATACCGACATCAACATATTGATTGGGCAGTTTTGCTTGAAGTTTATCTAAGCCTGTCCCCGTTGCCATCGCCGCAGTAATCCCAACGATTTTTGGGTTTTGTTCGGCAAGTTTCACCAGAGTGTGAGAAAAGACTTTGGCATAAGCCGGGGGTTTGGGTTTACTGGAAGGAATGGCTTTGCCAGTTGCGACGTTAAAGGGGCTTTGGGCGTGGTAGCCAACTTGATCTAGTTCGGCAATTTCATAACCTTTGCCTTTGACTGTTGCCACATGCACCAAAACTGGGCCTGGTATTTGATGTGCTTGTTGGAAGGTAGCAATCAATTCTTCGAGATTGTGCCCATCCACTGGCCCAATGTAGGTAAAGCCGAGTTCTTCAAAAACTGCACCTACTTTAGGAACAGCCAAGCGTTTCATACTTTCTTTAATGCGTCCGAGTTCGGGAGACAGGGATTCACCCACGAAGGGAATTTGCTTAAACTGTTCTTCAAGATTATCTTTAATAAATTGCACCGGTTGGCTGAGGCGCATTTTGTTCAGGTAGCGGGGAATCGCGCCGACGTTGCGAGATATGGACATGTCGTTGTCGTTGAGAACAACCAACAGGTTCGTTTTTGGCATGTGTCCAGCATGGTTGATAGCTTCTAAAGCCATACCCCCAGTCAGCGCCCCATCGCCAATCACAGCAACGGCTTTAAATTTTTCCCCTTTCAAGTCTCGTGCTAAAGCCATGCCTAATGCTGCTGAAATACTTGTAGAAGCATGTCCAGCCCCAAAGTGGTCAAACTTGTTTTCACCACGTTTGAGATAACCTGCAACTCCGTCCTTTTGTCTGAGGGTGTGGAAGCGATCGTAGCGTCCTGTAAGCAGTTTGTGGGGATAAGCTTGGTGTCCTACATCCCAAATGACTTTATCCCGATCTAAGTCTAGTGTTTGGTAAAGTCCTAGTGTTAATTCTACAACACCCAACCCTGGCCCCAAGTGTCCACCATTAACTGCTACCGTTTGGAGATGCTTATCTCGAATCTGACGGGCAATCTGTTGCAGTTGGCGAACAGATAAACCGTGCAACTGATTAGGATGGGTGATTTCGCTCAGATGCATATTATAAGGTTTTCCTCTCTAACTTCGAGTTTCGGTATTTTGATTTTCCCACGGTCGGGTTGTCTAAAGAATCAAACTCTTACATTGTTACTAAGTTGTAGTGGAAAGTATAACTTCGTAATTGATGATGGTGAAAAATTGGTTAACCATTAACAATTCGTTAAGTGAAGTTGCAATCAGTTAAAGTTATAACACATTTGTCAACTAGTGATGCTACTTAAAAAAATAGTCTTTAGATCGTATAGAAAAACAAGTTTTTTAGAAGTACGTTGCGGAAACTCCTAAGTAAATTACTAACTTTCATCTTTTAAAATTTAGTACTGAAGAAAGTTATATATTTTATTTATTAATTATATATCTAGCATAATTGCTGGTAAAAGTTTAACAATTGTTTCTTGTCTGATTCGGTGACAGCAGATAATTTTATCAGCGATCGCTAATTTCGATGAGCATGACAAATATGTATATAAAACCACTCAATTATTTTATCTAACTTCAGTATTTGTTTTTCTGAATGATTCGTGCATAACTAAGATTCCCAACTTTTCTGAGGAAGTCGGGAATCTTAGGCATTTGATTTGTGAAAGTCAAACAGGATTGCTATATCTATTCTCTATTTACCAAAAGCATCCTTAATGTTATCAACAGTGCGTTCAACAACATTCTTTGTGTTGTCTACTGCTTCTTTAGTCCGAGCTGCATCTTCGTTTGCTCTTTTCTGAATTGTAGCCGCATCTCTTTTAGCTTTGCGTTCAGCAAAACTACCATTATCTGTTGCTTGATCAACTTTATTGGCATTGCTCTTGGCAGCTTGCTTAACTTTATCTGCCGTATCATCAATGAAGTTTTTGGTTCGTCCAGCATCTCTACTAGCTTTATCTTGAGCACGATCGCCTGCGTCTGCTGATGCGATCAAGGTTGCAGCAGGATCAGCCATTGCTGAGGTATTCGAGAAAAATGCACCTTGCCAAACGAAAGCGATCGCTAACATACAAAACAGCGTTGTAGCCATCCAGCGTTTTACTGTGGAAAGCTGTTTTGTAACATAATTCAATTTCATACAATACAATCTCATGTGATTTAGTATACTAAATCTACTTCATTTAGCTTGTTAGCCATATCGATCTCTAGATAGAAAGTCTTGCATCTTTAGTTATGAAATGAATTCACTATTTTGATAGATTGAATTTTGAGTAAAGATTTTTTTCCTTGGTAATCAAGGATTTAATTAAATAGTTTATAGATTTTGGGTAGGGGCATGTCGTTAGACATCGCGTTTAGAGGAAAGTCAGCGATCGCTAGTAGACTTTTTGCATAAATCAAAAATAAGAACCCACCTAAATACTGCTCGGTTAAGCCCAAAAAAGCACTCCGAAGTAGGTTGGGTTGAGGTCGTGAAACCCAACAAAGCCCTGAAAATGTTGGGTTTCGTTCCTC
>NNBU01000238.1_pt1 | contig 74781 bp, 76 predicted proteins | sample 1173781 | NCBI WGS metagenome assembly NNBU01 (sample SAMN07173937, study PRJNA388173) | plant metagenome | biome: Plant school; feature: Soil; material: Symbiotic tissue of Blasia pusilla L.; isolation source: symbiotic tissue sample KVJ2 | host: Blasia pusilla | place: Norway: Troms, Kvaloya...
GCCCAAGGCTCGGGCGATGATCGCCGACAAGGGCTATGACGGCGACTGGTTCCGCCAGGCGCTCACCGCGCGCGGCACGATGCCCTGCATCCCGTCAAAATCGAACCGCAAGGCGCCAATCCCGCACGACCCGGTCCTCTACCGCCAGCGCCACCTCATCGAGAACATGTTCGGCAAGCTCAAGGACTGGCGGCGCATCCACACGCGCTATGATCGATGCGCCCACACCTTCTTCTCGGCCATCGTCATCGCAGCTGTCGTTATCTTCTGGCTTGGGAGACAATGAGTCCTGAGCCTAGTTAGGCTCGACAGAGCTCAAGTTCTAGCTCTCCCTTGCCGCCCGCACCGCCGCCCCCGCCACGAGCGGCGCCAGCGCGCATAGCCCGAGGCTGATCGCGCCCGTCAGCACCAGCGCGGCGGGGTCGGGGCGGGCGAGGGCGCCGGCGCCGAAGATCAGGATCGGGACGGCCAGCGGGATCGTCATCAGGCCGGCGAGGGCGGCGCCTCCGCGCAGACTCGCGGTCAGCGCGGCGATGGCGAGGCCGATCGCGGCGAGGCCCGGGGTGCCGGCGAGGAGGCCGAGGAGGAGGGTGAGGACGGTCTCGCCGCTGAGCCCGAGCAGCGCGGCGGCGGGGAGGGTGGCGAGCAGCAGCAGCGGCGCGAAGGCGAGCCAATGGGCGAGGAGGCGGCTCGCCATCGCCAGCTCCTCGGACAGCCCGCGCAGATGAAGCTGGTCGAACACCCCCGCCTCGAGATCGGCGGCGACCAGGCGCTCGAGCGGCAGGATCGCGGCCAGCAGCGCCGCCACCCACACCACCCCGCCGCCGGTTCGCGCCAGCAGCGCCGGCTCCGGTCCCACGGCAAACGGGTAAAGCATCGCCACCGCGAGGAAGAACAGCAGCGGCAGCAAAGCGCCGCCGCGCCGTCCGCCGGGGAGCAGGGTCGCAAGGTCGCGGCGGAGGAGGGTGAAAATCATCAAAGCCCCTCCCCTTCAGGGGAGGGGTTGGGGTGGGGAATGTCTGACCCGTCGCTGACCGACGGGCCCCACCCCCCGACCTCCCCTGGAAGCGAAGCTGTCTCGTAGGGACAACGGGAGGGGGAGTAGTCCGCGAGCGCCAATTCTTTTGCCCCGCTCGCCAGCGGCTGGTGGCTGGCGATCACCGCCAGCCCGCCACCCGCGAGATGCCCGGCGATCAGTTCCTCGACCAGCGCCGCCCCGCCGCTGTCGAGGCCGTTTAGCGGCTCGTCGAGTAGCCAGATGGCGGCGCGCTGCCCGATCAGCCGCGCCAGCGCGGCGCGCTTCTTCTGCCCGGTCGAGAGGTAGCGCACCGGCACATCGCGCAGGTCGGTGAGACCGAGGCGCTGGAGCGGCGCTTCGCCGCCGTCGAGCGCGCGCCAGAAGTCCAGCGCGGCGCCGAGCTCGACCTGCGGATCGAGCGTGTGCCGATCGTCGATGAGACCGATGCCGCCTTCGCGCTCGATACCGCCCGAAAGCGGCCGCAAGAGCCCCGCGAGGATGCGGATCAGGCTCGACTTGCCGACCCCGTTCGGCCCGGTGACATGCACCGCCTCGCCCGGCCCGAGCGCCAGCGACAGCCCCGCGAACAGCAGGCGCCCGCCGCGGCGGCACGCAAGGTCGGTCGCGGCGAGGCGGGCGGTCATCGGTTGCGGCTTAGGCAAGGCGCCCGGCGCTGCCAAGCCGCGCTTGCCAAGCCCCGAGCGCTCCTTCACATGGGGGCGGGGCTTGGGGGACACCATCACATGGAAGAGAGGGGGCATCTGCTCCGTGTGCTCGGGCTGGTGTTCGGTCTCGCCGCGGTTGTCGGCGGGGTGATCGGGCAGGGCATATTGCGCGCGCCGGGCGTGGTGGCGCAGGCGGACGGCTCCGCAACCGTGCTTCTCGCGCTGTGGCTGCTCGGCGGATTGCTGTCGCTGGTGCTGGCGCTGCCCTTCGCCGAGCTCGGCGCGGCGATCCCCAGCGCAGGCGGCGGGATGGACTATGTCGGCCGCGCCTTCGGGCCGACGATGCGGGTGGCCGCGGCCTGGCTGCTCCTTGTCACCTGGATCGCGGCGCAGGCGATGGTGACTTATGTCGTGGGCGAGTTCCTCGTTCGCCTGGGGGTGGGCGGAGGCGCGCTTGGCCCGGCGCTGCTCGCGACCGCGTGCCAGGCGCTGTTCTTCCTGCTCAACGCACTGGGCACACGAATCGCCGGGTCGATCCAGATCGGCTTCGCCGCGCTCAAGGGGGCCCTGCTGATCGCCCTCGTGGCGGTGCTGTTCGCGCAGCCTTCGAGCGCGGTTCCCGTGACCGCCATGCCGCAGGGGGCGGGGACCATGGTGGCCTATGCGACCGCGATCATGCTGATCATCGGCGCCTACAACGGCTGGGCGGCGCTGGTGAACTACGGCGAGGAGATCGCCGATCCCGGCCGGGCGATCCCGCGGGCGCTGTTCGGCGGGATCGCCGCGGTCACCGTGCTCTATTTGGCCGTCAACGCCGCGATGCTCCATGTCCTGCCGCCCGCCGCGCTCGCTGCCTCGGACTTCGCGGCGGCCGATGCCGCCCGCGATGTCTTCGGCAATCGCGGCGACATTATCTTTACCGCTTTCGGAGTGATCGCCGTGGGCGCGATCGCGAACGTGACGTTGATGACGACCACCCGCGTCGCCTTCGCCACCGCGCGAGCGGGCATCCTGCCCCGATGGCTGGCGACCGTTACCTCGCGTGGTGTGCCTTTGCCCGCCATGACGCTGGTCGCGCTTGCCAGCGCGGCGTTTATTCTTTCGGGCACCTATCTCGCGCTCGCCTCGACCAGCACCGCGCTGGCGCAGGCCAACTGTATCCTGGTGGCCTGTGCTGCGGCCGCGCTGCGCCGCACGGAGCCCGCGCTCCCGCGTCCGTTCCGCATACCCGCTTTCCCGCTGGCGATCACCCTGATCATGGCGATCAACCTTGCGCTGATGGCGGTGTTCGTGGTGCAGGATTCGTGGAATGCGCTGGTCGGTTTTGCTATCGTCGCGGGCCTGACGCTGGTTTCGGCGATCCTGCCGCACCGCTGGAACGAGGATGTCGTATGACGGTCGCGCAACTCACTGAGGAAGAGCGCGCCAACTGGCTTGCCGCGCTGCCCCAATGGGCGCTCGCGCGCGAGGGCGCGGCGATCGAGCGAACCTTCAAGTTCGCCGATTTCTCCGCGGCCTTCGCTTTCATGACGCGCGTGGCGCTGCTGGCGGAAAAGCACGACCATCATCCCGAATGGTCGAACGTCTACAACCGGGTCGAGATCACCCTCACCACGCACGACGCCGGTGGTTTGAGCCTGCGCGATGTGGAGATGGCCAAGCGGATCGACGCGCTCGGCGACTGAGCTACTTCCCCAGCGGCCGGTTCGAGGCGCGGACCTGACGCCGCAGCCTCCCGGGCATCCAGCGCGCCGCGAAGCGGAGCTGGTAGGCGGTCTTGCCCACCAGGGTGTGCAGCCGCCGGCCGTGGACCGCCTGCCACGCGGCCTCGCCCACATCCTCCGCCGGAGTGATCTCGAGCCCCGCCCCGGTGACGCGGGCGCGGATGTTGTCGTTGGCGGAGTGATTGGGCGTCTTGTCGAGCAAGGGCGTGTCGATGAAGCCGGGCATCAGCGAGCGGACCTCGATCCCGTCCTCGGCCCATTCGGCGTCGAGGCTTTCGGTGATCGCGCGCACGCCGAACTTGGTCGCCGAATAGACGCTCGCCCCGGGGGTGCCGTAAAGCCCCGCCGCGCTGGCGGTGTTGAGCAGGCACGATCCCGGCGCGGTTGCCTTGAGCCACGGATAGGCCGCCTGCGCTCCGAACAGCACGCCCTTGAGGTTTATGTCGAGGCAGCGCTCGATCTCCTCGGGCGTGTTTTCGACCAGGGCACCGCCGAGCGGAACGCCGGCATTGTTGGCGACGACGTCGATCCGCCCGCCGGCAGCGGTGGCGAAGCCATCGAGCGCCTCGTCCCAGCCGCGCCGGTCGCGCACGTCGAAGCGGTGCGCGAAGCTGAAGCCGCCGGGAAGCATGTCCTCGGTTGCGGCCATGCCGGCCTCGTCGAGATCGCCGAGCCCCACGAACCAGCCCGCGCTGCCGAAGCGCAGCGCGATCGCGCGCCCGATGCCCGACGCGCCGCCGGTCACGAAAATCGCCTTGCGCTGCGTCATCATCCCACCCGTGTCAAAAGCGAACCGCGCGAGGTCGCCCCCGCGCGGTTTCGTTTCCTGCGCCCACGAGCGCGCCGGCGTCAACCGCCGGTTTGTGCGGCGAGGCCCTTCACATGCTCGGCGCCGGCCACGACTTTCGCGGTCGATTTGGTCAGCGCGTCGCCGATCGGCTCGGCCCGGCCGCCCAGGCACGGGGCGAGAAAGTTCTCCGCCACCGCGTTGAAGGCGATGCTGTTGGTGGGCTTGCGGAAGCCGTGGCCCTCGTCGGGGAACAGGACATAGGTGACCGGAATGCCGGCCTTCTGCATCGCCGCGACGATCTGGTCGCTTTCCGCCTTGTTGACACGCGGATCGTTGGCGCCCTGTCCGATCAGCAGCGGTTTCTTGATCCGGTCCGCGGCGTAGAGCGGGCTCATCTCTCTGAGCGCGGCCAGCCCCTCGGGCGTGTTGGGATTGCCCATCCGGTCGTGGAACTGGCGCACAATGGGGACCCAATAGGGCGGGATGGTCTTGAGCAGCGTTTCGAGGTTCGAAGGGCCGACGATATCCACCCCGCAGGCGAAGCGGTCGGGATAGAAGGCGAGATTGGCGAGCACGGCGTAGCCGCCGTAGCTGCCGCCCATGATCGCGGCCTTGTCGCTGGTGGTGATGCCCTGGCTAACCGCCCAGGCGAGCGCATCGGCCAGATCGTCCTGCATGGTGGTGCGCCACATCTTGTCGCCCGCGCTGATGAACTTCTTGCCGAAGCCGGTCGAGCCGCGGAAGTTGACGCTCATCACGGCATAGCCGCGGTTGGCGAGCCATTGATGCGCGGAGCTGTAGCCATAGCCGTCGCGCGCCCACGGCCCGCCGTGGACCACCATCACCATCGGCACGGGCCGATCGGGCACGCCGTCGGCGTCGCCGTCGCTGCCAGGCGGCAGAGTGAGGTAGCTGGTCAGCGTCAGCCCGTCGCGGGCGCGGATCTCGCGCGCGTGCATCGGCTGAAGCGGCGCGCCCTCGAGATCGGGGCGGCTGACGTAGAACGGCACCAGCGTGCCGGCCTTGCGGTCGTAGACGTAGGAGGCGTTGGGCGCGGTCACCGGATCGTTCCAGACGATCCACTTGCTGCCGTCGTCGGTGCCTGACTGCACGCCCCAGTCGCCTTCGAGCTTGCTGTCGAGGAAATCGAAGGAAGCCTTCACTTGCGGATCGAGCGCGGTCCATTCGTTCTTGAGGTAATTGACCGAATAGGCCTCGATCACGCCGGTGACGGGATTGCGCAGGGTGCCGCCCAGGTCCGCGCGCGCGTTCTCGGCGATCAGCCGGCGCTGGCCGGAGGCCACGTCCTGCGCGAACAGCGCGGCGGTGTCGCGGCCACGGCTGTCGATCCAGTAAAGCGTCTTGCCGTCGGTGGTGAAGCCGGCCGGCCGCGTTGTCAGGGCATCGTCGAGCGTGGTGCTCTCGATCGGCCTGGCGGCGACCTTGCCATCGACGATGGGGAAGAAATCGGTCCCGCCCTGCTCGTTGGGCCTGGTCGCCATGCGCAGCGTGAGCGTGTTGTCGGCGAGGAAGCCGGCGTAGCTGTCGTTCTTCATCACCAGCGTGGTCTTGCCGGTATTGAGATCGAGCAGATGGACATCGTGATAGCGCGCATCGCGGTTGTTGAGCCCGATCAGCACCTTGTCCTTGTGGATGGTCGAGGCGCCGACGATCTGGACCCGGGTCTTCTCGAACGGGGTGAGAGTCGTCTCGGCGCCGGACGCGACATTGACGCCGTAGAGCAGGAAGTTCTCGTCGCCGCCCTTGTCGCGGATATACATCACGCTCTTGCTGTCGGGGGCCCAGAAATAGCCCGCGGGCGGCCGGTCGGTGATGTTGGTCAGCCGCCGCGCGGCGCTGGGGTCGCCGACGGGAGCGACAAAGACGTTGAGCGTGCCGTTGTAGGGCGCCATCCAGCTCAGCCACCTGCCGTCGGGGCTGATCTGGCCGCCGGCCTTGGCCGGGTTGCCGAACAGCACCTCGCGCGGGATCAGCGGGGCGGCGATCGCCGCCGGAGCAACGGCGGCGGGGGCCGCCGCGGGCTGGGAGATTGCGGATGACGCGGTCATGGGCCTCTCGTCGGACATCTGGGTGCAGGCGCCCAGGGCCAGCGCGGCCGAGGCGGCGAGCAGGATGGGACGGGCGGAACGGATCATTCTGGAATCTCCCCTGTTTGTCCGACCGGTCTACGGCGGAGCGGCAATGCTGGCAAGATCGGGACGCGATTTGGAATAGCCATATCGGTTATCCATGTCAAGCAAAAAATGGGGTTGAAGGTTCCTACAGCGCCGGATTGTTGTAGCAGTGCCAGGTGAAGATCGCGGCCGCGCCGCGGTGCGGCCGCCAGGCTTCGGCACGGGCGCGAGTCGCCTTTTCGTCGGGCCGCTCGGGCATGCCGAGCAGCTTCGCCAGCCCCGCCTGGACCGCCAGATCGCCGGCGGGCCAGACGTCGGGCCGCCCTTCGGCGAACAGCAGATAGATTTCGGCGGACCACTTGCCGATGCCCTTGATCCGCGTGAGCTGCGCGACTGCCTCGTCATCGGCGGCGGGCAGCGCGGTGAGGTCGAGCTCGCCGCCGACCACCAGCTCGCACAGGCTGCGCGCATAGCCCTGTTTCTGGCGCGAGAGGCCGCAGGCGCGCAGGGTGTCGAAATCGCGCGCCAGCAATGCGTCCGGCCGGGTGTCCTCGCCCAGCTCGGCCTCGAGCTTGCGCCACACCGAGGCCGCCGCCGCCACCGAGACCTGCTGGCCCACGATGGTCCGCAGCAGCGTCTGGAAACCGGGCGGGCGGATTCGCGGCTCCGGATAGCCGACCCGCTCGATCGCGCGCGCGATCGCCGGCTCTACCGCCGCCACATGGTCCAGCCCCTCGCGCAGTTGCACTGCCGTCAATCCCATCGCGCCATCCTTGCCAAACGCCGCGCGCGTGCTAGCAGCCCGCGCCAAGCCAGACCACAGGAGCCTGCCCGATGCCCAGACTGTTCGTCACCACCCGCGCCGGCGAGACCAGCGAGGTTGTCGTGGGTGAGGGGCTGACGGTGATGGAGGCGATCCGCGACAACGGCTTCGACGAGCTGCTCGCGCTGTGCGGCGGCTGCTGCTCGTGCGCCACCTGCCATGTCCATGTCGATCCCGAGTTCGCCGCCCGGCTGCCGGCGATGAGCGAGGATGAGGACGACCTGCTCGAATCCTCCGACCATCGCGGGCCCACCTCGCGGCTTTCCTGCCAGTTGCCCTTCACTCCCGATCTCGACGGACTCAAGGTAACTATCGCGCCGGAAGATTGATCTTGTTTGGCGCGCATCGCCCCACCGCCTACCGGTCGAGGCCATGACGGCCGTGCCTCCCCTGCGTGCCCGCGCGCTCGAGCTGATCGGCAATACCCCGCTGGTGCGGCTCGAGGGGCCGAGCCGCGAGGCGGGATGCGAGATTTTGGGCAAGTGCGAGTTCATGAACCCGGGGGCCAGCGTCAAGGACCGCGCCGCGCTGGGCATCGTGCGCGATGCCGAGGCGCGCGGCGAGCTGGCGCCGGGCGGCTGCGTGGTTGAAGGGACGGCGGGCAACACCGGGATCGGGCTGGCGCTGGTGTGCAACGCGCTGGGCTATGCCTGCGTGATCGTCATGCCCGACAACCAGAGCCGCGAGAAGATGGACACGCTGCGCGCGCTCGGGGCGGAGCTGGTGCTGGTCCCTCCGACCAAATATTCGGATTGCGCGCACTTCGTCCACACCAGCCGGCGGCTGGCGGAGGAGACTCCGGGCGCGGTCTGGGCCGGCCAGTTCGACAATATCGCCAATCGCCGCGCGCATATCGAGACCACGGCGGCCGAGATCTGGGATCAGATGGACGGCCGGATCGACGGCTTCACCTGCGCCGCGGGCACGGGCGGGACCATCGCCGGCGTTGGGCTGGGCCTCAAGGAGCGCGACGAGACTGTCGTGGTCGCGCTGACCGACCCGCACGGCGGGGCGCTGTACGAATATTTCGCCCACGGCGAGCTGAAAGCCGCGGGCAGCTCGGTCGCCGAGGGGATCGGGCAAAGCCGCATAACCGCCAACCTCGAGGGCGCGCCGATCGACACCCAGTTTCGCGTCTCCGACGCCGAGGGACTCGAATGGGTGGGGCGGTTGCTGCGCGAGGAAGGCCTGTGCCTGGGGCTGTCGAGCGGGATCAACGTCGCCGGGGCGGTCGCTCTTGGACGAAAGCTGCGCGCGGAAGGGCGCCCTGCGCCGCGCGTGGCGACGATCCTGTGCGACACGGGTTTCCGCTATCTTTCAACGCTCTACAACCCGGAGTGGCTCGCGGCCAAAGGGCTGCCGGTGTGGGATTGGCTGGCACGGGATTGACCGGGCCTGTCCAGGCCCTAGTCTGGCGGGCATGGCGCGGCCTCTTTTTTCCCGCACTCCTGCGCCCCCCGGGGCGGCGCCCGGCAGGCGGACCGGGGATTCGCCCGGTGGCGTGCCCTCCGCACCGCTCGGCGGCACTCGCGCCGAGGCGCTGCGCCGGTTGCAGATGGGTGCGCTGGGAGTCGTCGTGGTGCTGTTGCTGATCGGGCTGGCGAGCATCATCAAGGACCGCGCGACGCAAACCGAGAACACAGCCGTGGCCGGCGCCGCGCCAACCGTGGTCCCCAGCCCGTCCGGGGCGACTGCCGATCCGCTGGCCGAAGCCGGGGTCGTCCCCGATATTCCCGCCAGTCCCGCCCCGGCGACACCGGCACCTCCGGCTCCCGCGACCGCCCCGCCCGATGCGCGGAATGGGTCCTGACCCCAGGCTGCTGGCGCCGCTGGCGCTGGTCTGTGCCGCATACGGGTGCAAGCCGGCTGCCGACGCGCCGCCATCGCCAGCGACCGCGCGCCCGGCGCTGGGCCTGATGAGCTCGCTGCCGATCTACTGGGCCGAATCCGGCGATGTGGCCGCAACGCTGGCCGGCGGGGGCAGGCCCGGCTGGGTCCGCGGGGCGCTGGAAGAGCACTACGCGCTCGAGCCGCTCGACACGCTCGAGGCGCCGCGGCTCGCGGGGGTGGACGCGCTGCTGCTGGCGCAGCCGCGCCCGCTCGCGCCGGCCGAGAATGTCGCGCTCGATGCCTGGGTGCGCAAGGGCGGGCGGCTGCTGTTGTTTGCCGATCCGATGCTCACGGCGCCTTCGCGGTTTCCCCTGGGCGACAAGCGGCGCCCGCAGGATGTCGCGCTGCTTTCGCCGATTCTGAGGCACTGGGGGCTCGAGCTGCAATTCGACGAGGCGCAGCCCGCGGGCGAACGCCCCGCCGATGCGGCCGGCGTGGCGGTTCCCGTCGCGCTCGCCGGGCGCTTCAGCCTCCTGCCGGGATCCGGCTGCGCGATCGCCGGCGAAGTGCTGGCCGAGTGCAGGCTCGGCAAGGGCCGCGTGGTGGTGCTCGCCGACGCCGCGCTGCTCGATGAACCCGACGGCGGCGATTCCGGGCCGCGCCGCGCCGCGCTCGCCGCGCTTCTCGCCCGCGCCTTCAACTAGGCGGAAGTCCTGAGCCCGGGCCCCGCGGGATTGCGCGGGATGCGGCGCGCCGCGCGCTCCAGGCGGTTCCGTTCAGCTCGTCTTGACTCGGGCGCGGGCAGCCCTGGCCAGGGATATTCTTGTTGCCGTTGAACAGCTTGTGGATAATTCCCGTAAAATCCCGCAATTCTCCCTTCCATCCCCGCCGCTCCCGATATATGCCTGCATGACATCGGACAGGATGTTCTGGCTCGAGTCTCCGCGCGGGGTGTGTGGAGGCCGCAGGCGCGCGCGGCGCGAGCACGGAATGTCCTCGGATCGGGTTATGCGGGGACAGGCAAGGGTGGCTTTCGCGGGATACAGTGGACAGGCTTATGCGCCCGCCGGCGACAAGTCCCGCTATGTCCTGCCGCCGTTGTTCCGCAAGGCGGTCAGGGACAGCAGCGACGGCCGCATTCTCTGCCTCGCCAAGCACGAGCGCTGGACCTGCCTGGTGGGCTTCGGCCTGTCGCGCAAGGAAGAGCTCGAAGTCCAGCTCGATCGGGAGGAGGAGCGCGCGCTCCGGCTCGGGCAGGATTTCGACCGCGAGACTCGCGCCAGCCAACTCAATGGCTTCGTCGAGCTGCCCTTTGACGACAGCGGCCGCTTCGTGATGCCCGAATATCTGCGCAAGCTCGCCAATATCGGCGAGGGGCTGTTCGTCCAGGGTGGCGGGCGCTTCTTCACGCTGTGGAGTCCGGCCGAGCTCAGGAAGATGGGCGACGATTGGGCCGCGGCGAAAGCGGCCTGCGAGGCGCTGGTCGGCGAGGCCCGGAAGTGACCGGCCCCGCGCATATTCCCGTCCTCCTCGACGAGGTCGTCGCCGCGCTCGATCCGCAGCCGGGCGATCTCGTCGTCGATGCGACATTCGGAGCGGGCGGCTATGCGCGCGCGCTGCTCGGCCGCGGCGCCAGGGTTCACGCCTTCGACCGTGACCCCGATGCGATCGCGGCCGGAGAAAACTGGCCCGAAGCCGGGGAAAACCCGCCCCGGCTGGTTCTCCATCCGCGCCGTTTCTCCGAGATGGCCGCCACGCTTCGCGAGGCCGGGCTCGCCGGGGTGGACGGGGTCGTGATGGATATCGGTGTCAGCTCGATGCAGCTCGACCAGGCGACACGCGGCTTCGCCTTCTCGCTCGACGGCCCGCTCGACATGCGCATGAGCCAGGACGGGCCGAGCGCCGCCGATTTCGTCAACGAGGCGGGCGAGAGCGAGATCGCCGACGTGCTGTTCCACTACGGCGAGGAGCGCCAGTCGCGCCGTGTCGCCCGCGCCATCGTCGCTGCGCGACCGCTGGCGACCACCGGCGACCTCGCGCGCGTCGTCCGCAAGGCCCTGGGCCACCGCCCAGGCGCGCCCAAAGACCCGGCGACCCGCAGCTTCCAGGCGATCCGCATCCAGGTGAACGGCGAACTCGACGAGCTTGAAGCCGGGCTCGCGGGCGCGGCGGCGATCCTGCGCGAAGGCGGGCGGCTGGCGGTGGTCAGCTTTCACAGCCTCGAGGACCGCATCGTCAAGCGCTTCCTGCGCGATGCGTCGACAACCGGCTCGGGCTCGCGCCATCTCCCCCTGCCCGAGCTGCGCGCGCCCCTTTTCACCCGTGTCGCCAAGGCCGTTAAGCCGTCCGACGCCGAGCTGCAGCGCAATCCGCGCGCGCGCTCGGCGGTGCTTCGCAGCGCGGTCCGCACCGCCACTCCATTCGAGGCCGCCGCCTGATGGCCTCGCAGCCGATCAAGCCGGGGAGCCGCCTGCGCCACGCGAGCTGGGCGGGCGCGCTTTCGGTGGCGCTGGCGCTGTTCCTGGCGCTGACCTTTCACGTCAACGCGATCAAGAGCGAGGTCCGGCTCGCCGAGCGCCGGATCGTTTCGCTCGAGCGCGAGAAGATGCGGCTCGAGACCGAATTCGAATCGCGCGCCAGCCAGCGCCAGCTTGCCGAATGGAACGCGGTCGAGTTCGGCTATGTCGCGCCGCGCGCCGGGCAGTTTCTCGCCAGCGAGGCGCAGCTCGCCAGTCTCGGCGCTCCGGCGCGCCCTGATGCGCCCGAGCCGATCCGCGTCGCGCGCGCCGCCCCGCCGGTCGAGGAGGACAGCCCGATCGCCGACTGGGTTTCTCCGCTGACCGGCCAGCCGATGGCGGCCGAGGCGCAGGACGCGGTCGCGGCGGCCGCACGCCGCGCCGCCGGAAAGGGCGCGGCGACGCTGGCCGAGCGCCTCGCGCGCAGCGGCAGCGCCGAGGCCGCCGCGATCGCCGGGGCGGGCCAGTGAACGCTGTTACCGCATCCGCCGGCTTCGCCGCCGCGTTCCCGATCGAGGCCCGCCTTGCCCCGCCGGTGAAGCGCGTCCAGCTCGCCACGGCGCGCCAGCTTGCGCTGCTCACCGCCAAGCAGCGCGTGATCTGGATCACGCTCGGCTTCGCCTTCGTGGCGGCGCTGGCGCTGCTGCGGATCGGCTTCATCGGCGCATCCGACCGAGTGCTGCGCACCACGCCGTTCGACGAGGCGCTGCTGCCGCCGCGCGGAGAGATCGTCGATCGCAACGGCGCCCCGCTGGCGCGTGCCTTCCCGGCCTATTCCTTGTGGTTCAATCCGAACGCGATGGGCGAGGGCGAGCGAGCGCTGGTGCGGCCCCCCGCCGAGGTCGCGCGCGCGCTCAAGGCGATCTTCCCCGATCTCGATGTCCGCAAGATCGCCCGCCAGCTGGGCGGCGGCAAGGGCGTATACCTGCGCAAGCGCGTCCTGCCCGAGGAAGCCAACCGCGTGCTCGCGATCGGCGAGCTCGCGCTCGAAATGCCCGAGGAAATCGACCGGCATTACCCGCAAGGGCCGATGGGCGCGCATATCCTGGGCTATGTCGGGGCCGACGGGCGCGGCCGTATCGGGATGGAGCAGGTGCTCGACGCCCGCCTGCGCGACCGCGGCCGGCTGACCACCCCGGCGGCGCTCAGCGTCGATCTGCGCGTCCAGGGCGCGCTCGAGGACGAGCTGGCGCGCGGGATGCGGCTCGTCGACGCGGTCGGCGCAGCGGGGATCATCCTCGATGTGGACACCGGCGAGGTGCTGGCGCTCGCCTCGCTGCCCTCGTTCGATCCCAACCGGATCAGCGAGGCGAACGTCAAATACATGTTCAACCGTGTCACCAATCAGGTCTACGAGCTGGGCTCGACCTTCAAGCCGCTGACGGTGGCCGCAGCGCTCGATGCCGGCACGATCCGCGACATGGGCCGGCGCTATCCGGCCAGCCCGTTCCCGATCGGCGGCTTCACGATCAAGGATTCGCATCCGCTCGGCGCGACGCTGAACACGCCCGAAATGCTCATCCACTCGTCCAATGTCGTGACCGCGCGTATCGTGCAGGAACTGGGCCCCGACCGGCTCCGCAAGGTGATGGCCGACCTCGGCATGAACGAGCGCGCGCATATCGAACTGCCCGCCAGAGGATTTCCGATCTGGGCCAGCGGTGACTGGCCGCTGCTGCGCGGGATGACGGTGGGCTATGGCCACGGCATCGCGGTCACGCCGCTGCACCTCGCCTCGGCCTACGCGGCGATGGTCAATGGCGGCATCTGGCGGCCCGCGACGATGCACAGGCTCGCGCCCGGCCAGGCGCCGCGCGGCCGCCGCGTGTTCAAGGCCTCGACCAGCGCGCGCATGCGCCAGCTCCTGCGCACGATCACGCTTTACGGCACCGGGCGAAACGCCGATGCCCCCGGTTACCGCGTCGGCGGCAAGACCGGGAGCGCGGAAAAGCCGGGCGCGGGCGGCTATCGCAAGACGTCGCTGGTCTCGACTTTCGCCGCGGCCTTCCCGATGGACCGGCCACGCTACGTGGTGATCGCGATGCTTGACGAGCCCAAGGGCACTGTCGCCTCTAGCTTCCAGCGGACCGCCGCCTGGAACGCCGCGCCGATCGTCGGCCGGCTGGTCCCGCGCATCGGCCCGATGCTCGGCGTGCTTCCCGAGGCGAACCGCGACGTCGACATCAGCGATCTCGTTGCGCTGATCCCGGAGGCCGGCAAGCAGACCGCGGTGGCGGGCGAATGAAGCTCTCGCGGCTGCTCGCCCCAGCGGGCCTCGACAGCAGCGGAGCCGGCGAGGCGGAGGTCACCGGCTTCGCGATCGACCACCGCAAGGTCGCGCCGGGCACCGTCTTCGGCGCCTTTCAGGGCGCGCGCTTCGACGGCGAAAGCGTCATTGCCGATGCCGTTCAGGCCGGCGCCGTGGCGGTGGTCGCGCGGCCCGAAGCACGGGTCGAGGGCGCGCTCCACATCGCCGACGCCAACCCGCGCCGCGCCTTCGCCCGGATCGCCGCGCGATTCTTCGCGCCGGTGCCGCCGCACATCGTTGCAGTCACCGGGACCAACGGCAAGACCTCCACCGTCGAGATGACGCGCCAGATCTGGCGCATGGCGGGCGAGCGCGCGGCGAGCATCGGCACGCTGGGCGTCACCACGCCGGACGAGAGCGTCTCGACCGGGCTGACCACTCCCGACATCGTGACCTTCCTTTCCAATCTCGCGGGGCTCGCGCGCGAGGGCGTGACTCATGTCGCCTTCGAGGCTTCGAGCCACGGGCTGACGCAGTACCGCAACGAGGGTGTGCGACCATGCGCCGTGGCCTTCACCAATCTCAGCCGCGACCACCTCGACTATCACGCCGACATGGAAGACTACTTCCGCGCCAAGATGCGCCTGTTCGACGAGGTCGCGGCCGACGGCGCCGCGGCGGTCGTATGGACGGGCGCGGAGCCCGACGAATGGGCGCGCCGCGCCGCCGCGCTGGCCGAACGGCGCGGCCTTGCCGTGATGACCGTGGGCGAAGGCGGGGAGACGGTCCGCCTCGCCGCGCGCGAGCCGACCCAGCTGGGGCAGGCGTTGACCCTCGAACACGCCGGCCAGACCCACCGGATCGCGCTGCCGCTGATCGGCGCTTACCAGGCAGCCAATGCGCTTGTCGCAGCGGGCCTGGCGCTGGCGACCGGCATCCGGCCCGCGCAGGTCTGGGATGCCCTGGCGCGCCTCCAGCCGGTGCGTGGCCGGCTCGAGCGCGCCGCGATCACGCGGTCGGGCGCGCCGGTCTATGTCGACTATGCCCACACGCCCGACGCCATCGAAGCGGCGATTGCAGCGCTGCGGCCGCATGTCCGCGTCCGCCTGATCACCGTGCTCGGCGCCGGCGGCGACCGCGATCACGGCAAGCGCGCGGCGATGGGCCGCGCCGCGGCGGCTGGCTCGAGCCTGGTGATCGTGACCGACGACAATCCGCGCGGCGAGAACCCCGCCAGCATCCGCGCCGCGGTGCTCGACGGCGCGGGCGACGACGCGCGCGAGATCGGCGACCGGCGCGAGGCGATCCGCGCCGCCATCGCCGAGGCCGGCGACGGCGACATCGTGCTGATCGCGGGCAAGGGGCATGAGCAGGGGCAAGTCGTGGGATCGGGAACCGAAATGCGCGTGCTGCCCTTCGACGATGTGACGGTCGCGCGCGAATGCGCTGGAGAGGTGGCGCGATGACACCGGCGATCCTCAAGCATCCCGCATTGCGGCGCTGGCCGATCTTCGCGGAGGATCGTCTGCCGCTGGCGCTGTGGGATGCCGCCGCGCTGGCCGAGGCCACCGGCGGCAGGGCGAGCGGCGCGTTCCAGTGCGCGGGTGTCGAAGTGGATTCGCGCGACGTGCGCAACGGCGATCTGTTCGTGGCGCTCAAAGGCGCGGCGATGGACGGGCACGCCTTTCTCGCGGCGGCGTTCGCCAACGGCGCGTCCGCCGCGCTGGTTGATCGGCCGGTAGAATATCCGCACATTCTGGTGGCGGACACGAGCCAGGCGCTCGCAGCGCTGGCGCGGGCGGCGCGCGCGCGGACGCTGGCCAGGATTGTCGGGGTGACCGGATCGGTCGGCAAGACCGGAGTCAAGGAAGCTCTCTTCGCTGCGCTCGAGCGGGGCAGTCGCGGCCAGGCCCACCGGTCGACGCGCAGCTACAACAATCACGTCGGAGTGCCGCTCAGCCTCGCCCGGATGCCCGCCAGAGCCAGGTTCGCGGTGTTCGAGATGGGCATGAACCACGCCGGCGAGATCGACGCGCTCACGCGTCAGGTCCGCCCGCATGTCGCACTGATCACCACCATCGCGCCTGCCCATATCGAGAACCTGGGCAGCATCGAGGCGATCGCGGATGCCAAGGCCGAGATTTTCCGCGGGCTCGAACCCGGCGGAATCGCGGTGATTCCGGCCGACTGCGAGCATTTCGCTCGCCTCGAGGCGGCGGCGCTGGCGGCTGGCGCCAAGGTTATTTCCTTCGGCGAGCAACCGCATGCAACCATGCGGCTGCTCGACGCGATCCCCAGCGCCAACGGCGGCAGCCTCGTCACTTGCGAGCATCCCGGCGGGCGGCTGTGCTACACCGTCGCGGAGCCCGGGGCGCACTGGATCGCCAATTCTCTCGCCGTCATGGCGGCAGTGCTCGCGGCGGGGGGCGATCTGGCCGCCGCCGGTATCTCGCTGGCGGAGATGGGCGGATTGAAGGGCCGCGGTGCGCGCCACCGTATTGCCGCGGCGGGCGGCCATGCCCTGCTGATCGACGAGAGCTACAACGCCAATCCCGCCAGCATGCGCGCAACGCTCGCCGTGCTCGGCCAGACCCCGGCAGGCCGGCGCATCGCGGTGCTTGGCGCCATGAAGGAGCTGGGCGATCTCGGGCCCGCCTTCCACGCCCAGCTCGCCGAGCCCGTGGCCGCGGCCAGCATCGACCATGTCGTGCTGGTCGGCGAGGAGATGATCGCCTTGGTGCGGGAGCTGGGGAAAGGCGGCGCGAAGGGCCTTGGTTTCGGCGGCGGCATCACTCATGCCGCCAGTGCTGGCGAGGCGATCGGCGCGCTCGAGGAATTCGGCCTGATCGCGGGAGACGCGATCCTGGTGAAGGGCTCGAACTCGGTCGGCCTCGGCAGAGTTGTCGATCACTTCGCGCGCCGGGAACGGTAGGCTTTCGATGTTATACCTGTTGGCCGAGGCGCTGGATTACGCAGGGCCGCTGAACCTGATCCGGTATCAGACGGCGCGGGCCGGGGCAGCGCTGCTGACGGCGCTGATCATCGGCCTCATCATTGGTCCCAAATTCATCGACATGCTTCGCGTGCGCCAGGGCAAGGGCCAGCCGATCCGCGAGGACGGGCCGCAAAGCCACCTCGCCAAGCGTGGCACGCCGACGATGGGCGGGCTGATGATCGTGACCTCGCTCACGCTCTCGCTGCTGCTGTTCATGGACTTGCGCAACCCCTTCGTGTGGGCCTGCGTCGCGGTGACCGTCGGTTTCGGCGCGATCGGCTTTCTCGACGATTGGGACAAGGTCAGGAAAGCGAGCCACAAAGGCGTCTCCGGCCGCACCCGGCTGCTGATGGAGTTCCTGGTTGCCGGGGTGGCGAGCTGGATCGTTGTGAGCGAGGTCAACACCTTCCTCTACATCCCCTTCGTCAACTACACCGGGGTGCAGCTTGGACCGCTCTACTACCTGTTCGCCGCCTTCGTGATCGTGGGCGCGGGCAATGCGGTGAACCTCACCGACGGGCTCGACGGGCTGGCGATCATGCCGGTGATCATCGCCGCGGGCACCTTCGCCTTGATCGCCTATCTGGTCGGGCGCGCGGATTTTTCCGCCTATCTCGGCATCCCGCATGTGGCGGGCGCGGGCGAGCTGGCGATCTTCTGCGCCACCATCATGGGCGCGGGGCTGGCCTTCCTGTGGTTCAACGCGCCCCCGGCGGCGGTGTTCATGGGCGATACCGGAAGCCTCGCATTGGGGGGCGCGCTCGGCGCGATCGCAGTGGCGACGCATCACGAGGTTGTGCTGGCGATTGTGGGCGGGCTGTTCGTGTTCGAAGCGCTCAGCGTCATCATCCAGGTGTTCTGGTTCAAGCGCACCGGCAAGCGCGTGTTCCGCATGGCCCCGATCCACCACCATTTCGAGCAGCTCGGCTGGAGCGAGAGCAAGGTCGTGATCCGCTTCTGGATCGTGGCGATCGTGCTGGCGCTGATCGGCCTGTCGACGCTGAAGCTGCGGTGAGGGAGGTGGCGTCCGGGGATTCTCCGCTTACTTTCCTCTCCCCTTGTGGGAGAGGAGGGAGCGTCGAAGACGCGGAAGGAGAGGGGGCGGCAGCGCAAGCTGCCGCTGTCGCGGCAGACCCCTCTCCCAACCCTCTCCCGCAAGGGGAGAGGGCTATAGAGGCTCGCGCCTTGTGATCACCTCACCCGCCTGGTCCGGCAAGCGCTATGCCGTCTTCGGGCTGGCGCGCTCGGGCAAGGCGACCGCCGAGGCGCTGCTTGCGTCCGGCGCCGAAGTGCTGGTGTGGGACGACCGTGCCGAGGCCCGCGAGCCGTTCGCCGGCCGCACTGTGGTCGCCGAACCGCTCGGGGCGGACCTCACCGGCTATGCCGGCGTCGTGGTCAGCCCCGGCGTGCCGCTCAACACCCACCCCATCGCCGGCCACGCGGCGAAATTCGCGGTGCCGGTGATCGGCGACATCGAGCTGTTCGCGCAGGCCCGCGCCGGGCTGCCGCCGCACAAGGTCGTCGGCATCACCGGCACCAACGGCAAATCCACCACCACCGCGCTCACCCACCACATCCTCAAGACCGCCGGCGTCCCGACCACCATGGGCGGCAACATCGGGCTGCCGATCCTCGAGCAGGACCCGCTTGCCCCCAATGACAAAGGCGTCGGGGTCTATGTCCTCGAGCTGTCGAGCTACCAGATCGACCTCACCTACAGCCTCGACTGCGACGTGGCGGTGCTGCTCAACATTACGCCGGACCACCTCGATCGATATGACAGCTTCGAGGATTACGCTGCGAGCAAGATGCGCTTGTTCGCGATGCAGACAGCATCCGGGGTGAAGATCGACTTGACCGAAGGAAGCGGGACCCCGGGTCAGGCCCGGGGTGACGGGAAGGGTGGTGGACCAGAAACTCTCGTCACCCCGGCCCCCGAGCCGGGGTCCAGCTTCTTTTGCGAGGGATCGACCTGGCCCGCGCTCCAGGGCCCGCACAACCGCCACAATGTCGCCGCTGCCAAGCGAGCCTGCAAAGCCTTGGGCGTCGAGGGCGGGATCGTGGCTGAAGCCCTCAGTACCTACCCCGGCCTGCCGCACCGCATGGAGCGGGTCGCGGAGAGTGGCGGGATCACCTGGATCAACGACAGCAAGGGCACAAACACCGCGGCGACTGCGCCGGCGCTGGCGGCGTTCGAGAACATCCATTGGATCGTGGGAGGGCTGGCGAAGGAGCCTGTTCCGAATCAAACACTTCTGGGCGAGTGCGAAGCCGAGTTGGGGCATGTGAAGGCGGCTTATACCATCGGCAAGTCGGGCGAGGATTTCGGGAGGCTGCTGGAAGGGCGGGTGCCCGTCACCCGCTCCGGGAACCTCGAACGCGCTGTGACCGATGTCGCCGCCGCCGCGCAGCCCGGCGACACCGTCCTCCTGAGCCCGGCCTGCGCCAGCTTCGACCAGTTCCGCGATTTCGAGCACCGCGGCGAGGTATTCCGCGAGGCCGTTCTAAGGCTCCAGGGAGCCGCCGCATGACGAGCTTTGACAGAAATGGGGCCGAGCGCCCCTATATCCCCCGCGCCAGCCGCCGCGCCTATTTGCCCAGGCGCAACACCTCGCGCCTCGCCGAGCTGCGCATCTGGTGGCGCGAGGTGGACCGTGTTCTGCTCGGCCTCATTCTCGGACTGATGGCCTTCGGCTCGATCGCCGTCGCCGCCGCCAGCCCGGCGAGCGCGGACCGGCTCTCGACGGCGCGGGAACAGCTCTCCCCGCTCTACTTCTTCACCCGCCACCTCGCCTGGCAGTTCGTCGGCGTCTTGGTGTTGCTCGGCGTCTCCATGCTCAATCGCGAGCAGGCGCGCCGGCTGGCGGTGGTGGTCGCGGTGCTGATGCTCGGCGCGCTGTTCCTGGTCCCCGTGCTGGGACAGGAGATCAATGGCGCCAAGCGCTGGCTCAACCTCGGGATGCGTTTCCAGCCTTCGGAGTTTCTGAAGCCCACCTGCGCGCTTCTGATGGCGTGGATCCTGTCGTGGCGCCTGCGCGATCCCAAGATTCCCGTGGTCGCGCTGACCGGCATCCTGCTCGGCGTGATCGTGCTGCTGCTGATGATGCAGCCGAACCTTGGCGATGCGATTCTGTTCGCCGGGTTCTGGTTCGTGCTCGTCCTGCTCGCGGGCGCGCCGACGAGGGGGTTGGGAGTGCTTGCGGGCGGGGGTGTCGCGCTGCTCACCGCGGCCTATTTCCTCTACGACAACGCCCGCCACCGCATCGACGCCTTCCTCGGCGGCGGCACCGCCTTCGACCAGGTCGATCTCGCCAGCCGGACACTCTCCGCCGGGGGCTGGTTCGGCGCCGGCTACGGCCTCGGCATCCGCAAGATGACGCTGCCCGAGGCGCACACCGACTACATCTTCTCGGTGATCGGGGAAGAATTCGGGCTGGTGGTATGCGCACTGGTGGTACTGGCCTATCTCGCGATCGTGGCGCGCGTGCTCATGAAACTGATCGACGAGGACGACCTTTTTGCCCTGCTCGGCGGCGCGGGGCTGATCGCGCTGCTCGGCGGGCAGGCGTTCATCAACATCCTGGTCAACCTCCAGCTCTTTCCCTCCAAGGGCATGACGTTGCCACTGGTCAGCTACGGCGGGTCCTCGACCATCGCGGTCTGCCTCACTGTCGGGCTGCTGCTGGCGGTGACCCGCCGCAACCCCCATTTGAAGCGGGAAACGCGCGGCCTCGCCGATTTCATCGGCTGGTCGGAAAAGCGGGCCAGCGGCGAGGTGGTGCTTAAGCGCGAGATCGTGCCATGAGCCGGCCCACCCGCGCCACGCGCCACTTCGTGCTCGCAGCGGGCGGGACGGGCGGGCACCTGATCCCCGCGTTCGCGCTGGCCACCGAGCTCGAGCGACGCGGGCACCACGTCGCGCTCATCACTGACGCGCGGGGCGAGGCTATTCCCGGCAAGCCCGATTTCCTCGCCGCGCATGTCATCCCCGTGGGCCGCTTCGGACGGAATCCGCTCGGCTGGTTCAAGGGCCTGCGCGCGATCATGGAAGGCCGCGCGATGGCGCGGCGGCTGTTCGACAGCTTCGCTCCCGGCGCGGTGATCGGCTTCGGCGGCTATCCCTCGCTCCCCGCGCTCCTCGCCGCGACAGCGGCGGGCATCCCCAGCGTCGTCCACGAACAGAACGCGGTGCTCGGCCGGGTCAACCGCTTCCTCGCCGGCCGCGTCCGGGCGATCGCCACTGCCTATCCGCAGGTTGAGCGCCTCAAACCCGAGCACGAGGCCAAGACGCATTGCACCGGAAACCCGGTGCGCGCCGAGGTTCTGGCGCTGCGCGACATCGATTACCCGCCGCTGCCCGAAGACGGGCTGCTGCGCGTGCTCGTGACCGGCGGCAGCCAGGGCGCGCGGGTGATGAGCGCGGTCGTGCCCGACGGCCTCGCCATGCTCCCGCCCGCGATCCGCATGCGGCTCCAGGTGACCCAGCAGTGCCGGCCCGAGGATCTCGAGGCGGTGCGGATCCGCTACCGGAGCCACGACATTCCCGCCGAACTCGGCACCTATTTCGAGGACATGGCGCACCGCCTGGCCGACGCGCATCTCTTCATCGGCCGCGCCGGCGCCTCGACCATCGCCGAGCTGACCGCGGTCGGGCGGCCGGCGATCCTGGTTCCGCTGCCGATCGCGACCGACGACCATCAGGCCGCCAACACTCGCGAGATGGTCAAGGCCGGCGGCGCGCGGATGATCCGGCAGGAGAAGTTCACCGCCAAGGAGCTCGCCAAGCAGATCATGGCGCTCGCCGATGACCGCGTGGGCCTCCAGAACGCCGCCCACGCCGCCTGGAATTGCGGCCGGCCCGAAGCCGCGAAGGAGCTCGCCGACCTCATCGAAAGCTTCGGCGGCGACGAATTGATGGATGTGATCCGCGTCGGGGGCGGTGAGGGGGCGGCGATTGCGCCACGTGCGTCGACGAGCTCAGCACGAGCGGGTGTTGTTGCAAACCCGGCTCCGCCCATTCTGAACCCGTCGAAGCATGCAGGAGCCGCCTCATGAAAGGCGTTCCCACCGATATCGGCACCGTCCATTTCGTCGGCATCGGCGGGATCGGAATGTCGGGCATTGCCGAGGTGATGCACAACCTGGGCTACCATGTGCAGGGAAGCGACCTTGCGGCCAGCGCCACTGTCGAGCGGCTGCGCGCACGGGGCATTTCCGTGGCGCTGGGGCACGCCGCGGTCAATGTCGCCGGCGCTGGGGTCGTGGTCACCTCCACCGCGGTCAAGCGCAGCAATCCCGAGGTCGCTTGCGCGCTGGAAAACCGGATTCCCGTGGTTCGCCGAGCCGAGATGCTGGCCGAGCTGATGCGATTGAAATCGACCGTCGCGATCGCCGGGACTCACGGCAAGACCACCACCACCAGCATGATCGCCGCGCTGCTCGATGCGGGCGGAATCGATCCCACGGTCATCAACGGCGGCATCATCGAGCAATACGGCTCCAATGCCCGCCTCGGCGATTCCGACTGGATGGTGGTCGAAGCGGACGAGAGCGACGGCAGTTTCCTGCGTCTCGATGGCACTATCGCGGTGGTGACGAATATCGATCCGGAGCATCTCGACCACTACGGCGATTTCGCCGGTGTGCGGCGGGCTTTCGTCGAATTCATTCACAATGTGCCGTTTTATGGCGCCGCGATCCTGTGCATCGATCATCCCGAGGTCCAGGCGGTGATCGGCGAAGTGCGCGACCGCCGCGTGGTGACTTATGGCTTCTCGCTCCAGGCCGACATCTGCGGGGTCAATGTCCGCGCTCGGGACGGCGGCAACGTCTTTGACGTGATCGTCCGCCAGCGCGGGCCAAGCAACCAACAAGCGGACCGCCGGATCGAAGGCATCCATCTGCCCATGCCGGGCCGCCACAATGTCCAGAACGCTCTCGCCGCGATCGCAGTCGCAATCGAGATGGGCTGCGGCGACGAGGTCATCCGCACCGGCTTTGCCAAGTTCGGCGGAGTGCGGCGGCGTTTCACCAAGGTCGGGGAGATCGCGGTCGGCGGCGGCCACGCGGTGGTGATCGACGATTACGCGCATCACCCGGTCGAGATCCGGGCCGTGCTGGCCGCGGCGCGCGAAAGCGCGGGCGGCGAGGGGCGGGTCGTCGCAGTGGTCCAGCCGCACCGCTATACCCGTTTGCGCGATCTGATGGACGATTTCCAGAACGCCTTCAACGAGGCCGACGCTGTTTTCGTGACCCCGGTCTACACCGCCGGCGAAGAGCCGATCGAAGGCATCGACAGCGAGGCGCTCGCCGCCGGGCTCAAGGCGCGCGGGCATCGCGCAGCCGCCACCGTCGCCGATGCGGGCAAGCTGGCGCAGGCACTGGCGAGAGAGGTGCAGGCTGGCGACTATGTGGTCTGCCTCGGCGCGGGCGACATAACCAAATGGGCCGCGGGGCTCGCCGAGGCTGTCGGACAGGAGCGCAAAGCGGCATGATGATCGCTGCGATCCCCTCCTGGCCGCGCGAAGACGATGGTCGGGCACCCGACTGCGAAGTCGAGGGTACTGTGGATGCGATCGTCGCACCCGAAGGGGTGCGCGGACGGATCGTGCGCGAAGCGCCGCTGGCCCAGCTGGTGTGGTTCAAGGCCGGCGGCAGCGCCGACTGGCTGTTCGAGCCGGCAGACCTCGCCGATCTTCAGCAGTTCCTCGAGGCGCTCGACGAGCGCCTGCCGGTGATGGCCCTGGGGCTGGGCTCCAACCTCATCGTCCGCGACGGCGGGGTTCCGGGGGTGGTGATCCGCCTCGGCAAGCCCTTCGCCAGGGTGGAGGTGCGCGAAGGCAGTGTTCTTGCCTGCGGGGCCGGGGCACATGGCATCCTCGTCGCCAGCACCGCGCGTGACGCGGGGATCGCGGGGCTGGAATTCCTGCGCGGCATTCCCGGCACCGTGGGCGGCTTCGTGCGCATGAACGGCGGGGCCTACGGGCGCGAGGTCGCCGATATCCTGGTCGATTGCGACGTCGTGCTGCCCGATGGCGAATGCCAGACCTTGCCCGCGAGCGAGCTGCGCTACAGCTACCGCCATTCCGAGCTGCCCGAGGGCGCGGTGGTGGTCGCCGCACGGTTCCACGGCACGCCGGGCGATCCCCAGACGATCGGGGCCGAGATGGACCGCATTGCCCGCGCCCGCGAGGTTTCCCAGCCTTTGCGCACCAAGACCGGCGGCTCGACTTTCAAGAACCCGCCCGGCGCCAAGGCGTGGGAGCTGGTCGATCGGGCCGGCTGCCGCGGCCTCGAGCTCGGCGGCGCGCAGGTGAGCGAGAAGCACGCCAACTTCCTCATCAACACCGGCCACGCCACCAGCGCCGACATCGAAGGCCTGGGCGAGCTGGTGCGCGAGAAGGTTTATGCCAACAGCGGCGTCGGCCTCGAGTGGGAAATCCAGCGGGTGGGCAGACCGTGACTCTCGACCGCAAACTCCACGTCGCTGTCCTGATGGGCGGCTGGGCCAACGAGCGGCCGGTGTCGCTGATGAGCGGCGAGGGCGTGGCCAAGGCGCTCGAGGAGCGTGGGCATCGTGTGACCCGCATTGATATGGACCGGCGGGTCGCGGCGCGGCTCGCCGAGGCTGCACCCGATGTCGTCTTCAACGCGCTCCACGGCGTGCCGGGCGAGGACGGCACGGTTCAGGGGCTGATGGATCTGATGGGTCTCGCCTATACCCATTCCGGCCTCGCCACCTCGGTCATCGCCATCGACAAGCAGCTCACCAAGAACGCGCTGGTCCCGCACGGCATCCCGATGCCCGGCGGGCGGATCGTCCGGAGCGAGGAGCTGTTCGAGCGCGATCCGCTGCCGCGGCCCTATGTCCTCAAGCCCGTCAACGAGGGCAGCTCGGTCGGCGTGGCGATCGTCACCGATTCGAGCAATTACTCCAACCCGATCGCGCGCGACGCATTGGGCCCGTGGCAAGAGTTTCCCGAGCTGCTCGCCGAGCCCTATATCAAGGGCCGCGAGTTGACCGCGGCGGTGGTCGATTTCGCCGATGGGCCGCGCGCGCTGGCGGTGACGGAGCTGAAGCCAAAGTCGGGCTTTTACGATTTCGATGCCAAATACACCGACGGCATGACCGAGCATATCTGCCCGGCCGAGCTGCCCGAACATATCCGCGACCTGTGCCTCGATTACGCGCTGCGCGCGCACCGGGTGCTCGGTTGCCGGGGATGCAGCCGCACCGATTTCCGCTGGGACGAGGAGCAGGGCGAGGACGGGCTGTTCGTGCTCGAGACCAACACCCAGCCGGGCATGACCGCACTGAGCCTGGTGCCCGAGCAGGCCCGGCACCTGGGCATCGACTACGGCGAGCTGGTCGAGACGATCATCGCCGCGGCATTGCGCCATTCCGAAGCGCGAGCAGATGGCTAGAGTCGCTCGCGCCGCGCCCGGTATCCGCCGTTCGGCTGCCGCCAGGGGTCGCAGCCAGAAAGCGCGCGCGGCACGCTCGCGCTCGGCTGGGCTGGCGGGCCGCGCGCTCGCGCTGCTGCCGTTCACCGAGCGGCAGCTGCACCGCGCCTTCCTGGCGCTGATCTTCGCCGCGATCCTGGCCGCCGCCTGGGCGCTCGCCTCGCTGACCGGCGCAACCGCGCTTGCTCGAGCCGAGGCGGCGCGCGTCGCCGCCGATGCGGGCTTCCGCGTGCGGCATGTCCGCGTCACGGGCACGCAAAGGATGAACGAGCTCGCGGTCTACGAACGGGCGCTGGCGCAAAAGGATCAGCCGATGCCGCTGCTCGATCTCGCAGGCCTGCGCGCCGAGCTGCTCGCGCTGCCGTGGGTGGCGGATGCGCGGGTTTCGCGCCGGCTGCCCGATACGCTCGCGATCGATATCGTCGAGCGGCGCGAGCATGCCGTGCTGGCCAAGCCCGACCATCTGGTGCTGATCGATGCCACCGGGCATGCTCTCGAGCCGATTTCTCCCCGGAAGGCCAGGGGCAAGCTGGTGATTTCCGGACCGGGGGCGCAGCGCAAGGTGCGCGAGCTCGATGCGCTGCTCGATGCCGCCCCGGCGCTCAAGCCGCAGGTGGCGGCGGCCGAGTGGGTCGGCAACCGCCGCTGGAATCTGACCTTCAAGACCGGCCAGCTGCTTGCCTTGCCCGAGGAGGAGCGCGCCGCCGCGGCGCTGGTGCGCTTCGCGAAGCTCGACGGCGCCAACCGCCTGCTGGGCGGCCGCGTGGCGGCGATCGACATGCGCGTGCCCGGCCAGGCGGCGTTCCGGTGCAAGGACGGACCCTGCTCGGCGAGCGCGCTCCAGCGCCTTGGGGCCGCGACTGCCGACCGGTCCGCCGGTAACAGCGCGGAGGCCGAATGATGCCCGCCCCCAACGCCCGCTTCACCCGCGCCTACGCCGCCGTAAACATCGGCTCGTTCCGCGTCAGCTGCATGATCCTGGGGCAGGACGACAGCGGCGCTTTGCAGGTCCTGGGATCGAGCCACCGCAAGGCCGAGGGCGTCAAGCGCGGCTATGTGACCGACATGGCGGCGGCAAGCGATGCGATCCGCCAGGCCGTCGAGAAGGCGGAGACGGCCGCTCGTACCACGATCGCCAGCGTCACCATCGGCTGCGCCGGGGCGGGGCTGTCGAGCAAGGTCGCGAGCGTCGAGATCGCGATCGGCGGGCGCCGGATCGAGGAGGACGACATCGACCACCTCCTCGCCGCCGCCCGCGACATGCTCCAGCCCGACGGGAGGATGGTGCTCCACGCGCAGCCGGCGCATTACACCCTCGACGGCGCGCATGGCGTCGCCAATCCCAGGGGCCTTCACGCCGAGACGCTGGGCGTAGATATCCATGTGGTGATGGCCGAGGGCGCGCCAGTGCGGAACCTGATCGAGGCGGTGCAGAACGCGCATCTCGACGTCGATGCGGTGGTCGCGAGCCCGCTCGCGAGCGCCTACGCCTGCCTTTCGGCCGAGGAGCGCGACCTGGGGGTGGCGCTGGTGGAGATCGGCGCGCAGGTCACCAACGTCTCGGTCCATGCCGGGGGAATGCTGCTGGGGTTGAAGTCCATCCCGATCGGCTCGAACGACATCACCGACGCCATCGCCTCGAGCTTCGGCATTCGCCGCGGACAGGCCGAGCGGCTCAAATGCGTCTCGGGCTCGGCGATTGCGACCCCGACCGATCACCGCGAAATGGTTCCGGTGAGCGGCCCGGGGGACGAGCACGTCCTGCCGCTCGCGCGCGGCGCCGACGAGCAAAACCGCATTGCCCGCGCCGAGCTGGTGGGCGTGGTCACCGAACGGCTCTCGTACCTCGCCAGCGAGATCGGCAAGGCGCTCAAGTCCCTCGGGTTTTCGGGAAGCAATGCGGGGCAGGTGGTGCTGACCGGAGGCGGGGCCGAGCTGCACGGCATTGCCGAATTCATGCAGGGCGCCTTCGGCCGCGCGGTGCGCGTTGGCAAGCCGCCGCAGATCGCCGGCCTGCCCGAGGCGCACGCCACGCCGGGCTTCGCGACGCTGACCGGTCTGTGCCTCTACGCCGCCGACGATCCGGTCGATATCCGCTCGATTCACGACCGCGCCACCGCGGTCGGGCGTTTCGCGCGGCTCGGCGCGGTCGCGCGCGTGTTCCATGCGGTTCGCGATTACTTCTAGTGCTTGCCCGGGCCCCCGGAACCCCGACCGCCCTTTGTGGATAAGGCAACCGGGCCCGGTGCCGCGATTTGGCATGCAAGCGGCATCGCGCTAGAGGCGAAGGTTACTCGTTTCCCCGACGGAAAGCCGTGAGGACAGTTACGCAATGAGCATCAATATCGGACCCGCTTCCTCGGACGACTTGCGCCCGCGCATCACCGTGATCGGCGTCGGCGGCGCGGGCGGAAACGCGATCGCCAACATGATGGCCGCCGGCATCGAAGGCGTGGATTTCATCGTCGCGAATACCGATGCGCAGGCCCTGTCCAACACCACCGCCGAAAAGCGCATCCAGCTCGGACCGGACATCACCGGCGGCCTCGGCGCGGGCGCCCGGCCTGAAGTCGGCAAGGCCGCGGCCGAGGAGACCGTCGACGATATCGAGGACGCGCTCGAGGGCGTGAACATGTGCTTCATCGCGGCGGGCATGGGCGGCGGCACGGGCACCGGCGCCGCGCCGGTGATCGCCGAGGCCGCGCGCCGCAAGGGCGTGCTCACGGTCGGCGTGGTCACCAAGCCCTTCCTGTTCGAGGGAAGCCGCCGGATGCGGGCCGCGGAGTCGGGCATCGCCGAGCTTCAGCGCCACGTCGACACGCTGATCGTCATTCCCAACCAGAACCTGTTCCTGGTCGCCAAGGCGGAGACGACCTTCAAGGAAGCCTTCCAGCTCGCCGACGAAGTGCTCCAGCAGGGTGTGCGCTCGATCACCGATCTGATGGTCATGCCCGGCCTCATCAACCTCGACTTCGCCGATGTGCGCAGCGTGATGAGCGAGATGGGCAAGGCGATGATGGGCACCGGCGAGGGCGAGGGCGAGGACCGCGCGCTCGAAGCCGCTCAGCGCGCTATCGCCAACCCGCTGCTCGACGGTGTGAGCATGGCCGGCGCCAAGGGCGTGATCATCTCGATCATCGGCGGCGAAGACATGAAGCTGCTCGAGGTTGACGAGGCCGCCAACCACATCCGCGAACTTGTCGACGAGGACGCCAACATCATCTGGGGTTCGGCCTTCAACCCGGACCTTCAGGGCAAGATTCGCGTCTCGGTGGTGGCGACCGGGATCGACGGCTCGGGCGAGAGCGCGATGGCGAGCCCGTCACGCGGCTTCGCGATGGAACCCCGCCCGCCGCGCCGGCCGGCGCTCGAACTCCCGCGCGAGGCGCCGCAGGAGGAGGAGCCGTTCGAGCTCAACGAAGGACTGTCGGCCGGCGCGATGGACGAGCCGCTGCCCGAGCCGACACCGCCGCACAACCCGATCGACGGGTTTGCCGCGGACGAGCCGATGGAGCTCACCCCCTCTGACTTTGCCGAGCCCTTCGACGGCGAGCCCGCCGCGGACCCGGGCGAGCCCGTTCCCGCGCGCGCCTCGGGCTATGATTACGGCGGCGAGGACGAGGAGCTCGACGATGTCGACGAGATTGTCGATCCGCTGGCCGGACTCCGCGACGAACACACCGAGCGCTTCGAGCGCCCCGGCTTCTCCGGCGGCAACGCGGGCGGTCTGGGCGGTCTCGGGGGCCGCCGTTCTTCGCTTGACCACGACGGCGAGGAGGTGGGCGATGGCGGTGAGGGCGACGAGCTCGATCTGGGCGCGTCCGATTATGGCAATCCCCTCCAGCCCAAGCGCCGTCAGCCGATCATTCCCGGCGGTTCCAGCGGAGGCGGCGGGGGCGGCGGCGAGGGCGGCGTGCCCCCCGGCAACACGCTGTTCGAACGGATGGCCAACCTTTCGCGCGGCTCGGGCAGCCGTGCGCGCGGAGAGGACGATGAGGACGATGACGACGATCCGGGCAGCCCGACGCTCAATATTCCGAGATTCCTCGGCCGGCAGAACAATCAGTAAATTCACCAGACAGCTGCCGCATGGCAGATAGGCCGCCATGCCCGGTGGAATGAGATCCGATCGCTTCCTGCGAAGAGCGCGACTGCTGGCGGGTGGAATGGCCGCCGCCTGCGCCGTTTTGCCACTGGCGCCGCTCGCGGCGCAGGCCGTGGTCCAGTCGCTGCCCCCGCGCGAGGCCGCGCAGCTCAACGCCGCGCTGCGGCGGCTCGCGACCCGCCCGACGGATCTCGATGCGCTGCTGAGTGCCGGCAATGCTTCGCTGGCATTGCGAGATGTCGGCGCCGCCGCGGGATTTTTCGCGCGCGCCGCCAACGTTGCGCCCGCTGACGCACGTGTCCTGCTGGGCCAGGCGCGCGTGGCGCTCGAGCAGCGCCGCCCGGTCGCGGCGCTCGAAGGGTTTGCGCAGGCCGAGAAAGCCGGCGTTCGCGCGCTCGACATGGCCGCCGACCGTGCCCTGGCGTTCGACCTGGTCGGCGACAATTCCGCCGCGCAGGCGCTTTATCGCAGCATCCTCGCTACGGGCGACAGCGCCGAAGTCCGCCGCCGCCTTGCGCTCAGCCTCGCCATCTCGGGCAATCGGCAGGAATTCGAGCGCGTGCTTTATCCGCTGCTGCGCGACGAGGACCGCTCGGGCTACCGCACCCGCGCCTTCGGACTGGCAATCCTTGGATTGACAGACGATGCGGTCGAGATCGCCGATGCAATGATGCCAACCGACCTTGCGCTGCGGATAGCGCCCTATCTGCGCTACATGCCGCGACTGACCAAGGCGCAGCAGGCGGCGGCGGGCAATCTGGGTGCGTTCCCCGCAGCGACCGACATCGGGCGGGACTCCCCGGACATCGCGGGCTATTCCGCCGCCGGAGCCCGGATTGCCGCGCGGGCGAACAGTTCGCTCACCCCGAGCGGCGCCGCGCTCGGTCCGCGCAGCGCGCCCTCCGGTCCGGCAGGCCGCCGCAGGCCCGGCTCGGACAGCGGAAACGCCCGGGCTCCGATTCCCGCTCCGTCTCCGATTCCGGCCCCGATGCCTGCTCCGGCGGTGCGGACCGCGCAGGTTCAGGCGCCGCAGCCGACAACAGGGGCGCCGGCTCCCGCCTCCTCTCCTGCCCCCACGCGATCCGTGAGCGGGGGGGACGAACCTCCGATCTCCTCGCGGACGCAGCCGGCGCGCCCCACTCTGGCGGAGGCTTTCGCCGACCTCGGGGAAGTGCCGCTTGTCCGCGGAACGCCGGCCCCGGACGCTGTCGATGTGGCGCGGCTGGCCGCGGCCCGCAAGGCGGAAGAGGCCAGGGCGCGGCGAGAAGCCGAAGCCAGGGCGAAGATGAAGAATGACGCTGACGCCAAGGCTGCCAAGGCGATGGCGGAGAAGGCCGCGAAGGATGCCGAGCCCGCGCGCCGCTGGGTGCAGGTCGGCGTCGGCCGCAACGTCGACGCCTTCCGCTTCGACTGGCGCAAGCTCGCGAAGCAGGCCGGCGGCGCGCTCGACGGCAAGGGCCCCTGGGCGGCCAAATATGGCGCCACCAATCGGATGCTGGCGGGCCCCTACCCAAGCGAGGCGCTTGCCAGAGCGGCGCTCAAGCGTTTGAGGGAGAAGGATATCGATGCGCTGCCCTATACCAGCGCGCAGGGCGAGAAGGTTGCCAAAGCCGACTGACGGAGCCGGCATCGGCGATCTGTAAACAGCCTATGCACAGGCTTTTGCCGAGCTGTGGAAAGGTTAACGCGGTTCTCAACAGCCGCCACGGGGCTCGCCATTGCCAACACCCGCAACCGCCCGGCATCAAGCAGCCGGATCGAACGACGGGACCAAGAAACCGGCAATGAGAACGCAGCGCGAGGCTTATGCGACCGAGGACGACGCGGCGCCGTTGGCGATGCTCGCCGCCCTGTTTCGCGCGCACGGCTGGCCCTGCGAATCGGGTCCTGACGAACTTGCGGGCGAAATTCAGGGGAGCTGGGCCAAATACCAACTCAAGTGCCTGTGGCGGGCAGAGGACAATGTCCTGCAAATCATCGCGCTGCCCGATATCCGCGTCGCCGAGGACAAGCGCGCGGTGGCGCACGAGCTCCTTGCTCTGGTCAACGAGCAGATGTGGATCGGCCATTTCGATCTGTGGTCCAACGGGGGCACGCTCGTCTACCGCAATGCCACTCTGCTGGGCGATGAGGGGCTGCTGAGCCTCGGACAGGCCCGTGGGCTGGTCGAGACCGCGGTCGAGGAGTGCGACCGGTTCTATCCCGCGTTCCAGTTCGTCCTGTGGGGCGACAAGCGGCCCAGGGAAGCGCTCGCGGCGGCGATGGTGGACGCGGCGGGAGAGGCGTAGCGCCGCGCTGGGATGTTTGAGCGCATCCTCCTGGTCGGTTACGGCACGATGGCTTCGGCCATGCTCGAAGGATGGCTGTCCTCGGGGCTCACGCCGGCGCGATTCACGGTCTACAATCCGCGGCCCAAGCCGGTGCCCGCGGGCATCGCCTTCACGACGGAGCCGCCCGAGGGCGTTTTCGAAGCGGTGGTGCTCGGCGTGAAGCCGCAGAGGCTGGCGGAGGTCGCGGACCAGGTCGAGCCGCTCGCGGGCGAGGGGACGGTGCTTGTGTCGCTGCTCGCGGCGACCAGTCTCGCCGTCTTGAGAGAGCGCTTTCCGCGTGCCGGCGGCATCGTTCGGCTGCTGCCCAATCTGGCCGCGGCGATCGGGCAGTCGCCGAGCGCGCTCGTCGCGGAGGGGCTCGATGCTGCCCAGCGCGAGGCAATCGGGGGCCTGGCCGCGCGGCTGGGCAGTGCCGAATGGCTGGCGGACGAAACCCGGTTCGACCTCATCACCGCGCTCACCGGGTCCGGCCCGGGTTTCGTCTACCGCTTCATCGACGCGCTGGCCGGTGCCGCGACGGCGCTCGGGATGGACCGCACGCAGGCGGACCGTCTGGCAATGCAGATGGTCGCAGGCGCCGCGAAGCTTGCCGCGGACAGCGCGCACCCTCCCGCCGAACTGGCGCGCCGCGTCGCCAGCCCCGGCGGAACGACGCAAGCCGGGCTCGATGTGCTCGACGAGGGGGACGCGCTGCGGGCGCTGGTGCTCCGCTGTCTTGCCGCGACGCGCGACCGCGAGCGGGAACTTGCGGCGATGCTGCGACCGTGATCACTCGCCGTGATACCATTTGCGACAAGCGTGAGGTGCCGGTTTCGCTTGAAAATGGCGGAGCGAACCGCGATATTCGCGCATAGCGCGTGGCCGGTGCCACGCCGTTTGGGAGTTTTTGAGATTATGGCCGATTGGAACGACACCAGGCAGCAGACCGGATTTGCCTCCGTCCCGCGTGCCGGCGACGCCGTTGCCCGTCGCGCGACTTATGACACGGGCCTGCGCGCCCACATGCTCAAGATCTACAACTACATGTGCTCGGGCGTGCTGCTCACGGGCATCGTGTCCTTGCTCACAGCGAGCACGGGCCTCGTCTATTCGCTGATGCAGGGCCCCTTGATGTGGCTCGTGATCCTCTCGCCGCTGGCGATCGTCTTTGCGATGAGCTTTGGCGCCAACCGCTTCAGCACCACAACGATCCAGGCGATGTTCTGGGGCTTCGCGACGCTGATGGGCCTGTCGATGTCGACGGTTTTCGTGGTCTACACCGGCGAGTCGATCGCGGCAACGTTCTTCGCCACCGCCGGCGCCTTCGCCGGGCTCAGCCTCTATGGCTACACCACGAAGAAGGATCTGTCGGGCCTGGGCACATTTCTGATCATGGGCGTGGTCGGGCTGCTGATCGCGATGATCATCAACATCTTCCTCAAGTCGAGCGCGTTGGGTGTGGCGATCAGCTTCATCGGCGTGCTGATCTTCGCAGGGCTCACCGCTTACGATACGCAGCGCCTGAAGGAGCAGTACGCGATGCTGCGCGGCAGCGACTTCGCTGGCAAGGCGGTGGTCCTGGGCGCGCTGACGCTGTATCTCGACTTCATCAACATGTTCCAGTTCCTGCTGAGCTTCATGGGCCAGCGGAACTGACAAGATCGCGTTTCCGTCGCTGACGGAGCAGCGCTTTCGCGCCCGGGGGGTAACCGCTCCCCGGGCGTTTGCTTGTTCCCCCCCGGCGGCTAGGACGCACCGCTTCATCCCCCGTCAAGCCGGCGTGGGAGATTGAGGATCGACAAAGGTCTGGAGAGTCACGGCATGAGCCGCAGCAACCGATCCCGCGCCGGGCAAGTGCCCGTCCGCTTCACCTTCGTGGCTGGCGGGCTCGCCCTGCTTGGCGCCTGCGCCACGCCCGCGCCCCCGCCGCCCCCGCCTCCGCCGCCGCCACCGGTGGAGGTCGTCCCCTTCCGGCCGATCCCGCCGATGGGCGCCGCCTATGTCATGAACGTCCCGCCGATCGGGCCCAATGGACAGCGCATGACGGTGCTCGGCAACGCCAGCGCCGACGAACGGGTGTGGTATTTCCGCTCCGCGTGGAATGTCGCGGCGCTCAACTGCACCGGCCCGACCTATCAGCCCATCCTCGATGGCTATTCCACCTTCATCAAGAACCATGCGCGCGCGCTCAAGCAGGTCAACGACCGGATCGATGCGAGCTATCGCAAGCAATATCTTGTCGCCCGCGACGCGATCAAGGCGCGCGAGAAAACCATGACCACGGTCTACAACTACTTCGCGCTCCCGCCCGCCCGGGCCGCGTTTTGCCAGGAGGCGATGGCGATCTCCGCGCAGGCGCTGGCGACGCCAAAATACGATCCCGCGGCCTTCGCCACGGCCAATTTCCGCTCGTTCGAGATGCCTTTCGACCGGTTTTTCGCCGCCTATGAGCAGTATCAGCGCGATTCCGCGGCGTGGGACGCGCAATACGGCCCGCGCTATGGCGCCTCTCAACCGGGCTATCTGGCGGCGCAGGCGGCCGCGAGGCGCGCGGCGATGGTCCCGCAGGCCGGCGTGAGCGATCCGACTCAGACCACCGCTGCCAAGGTGGTCGAGACCGGGGCGGTCATCGACCAGACGACTGGCGCGCAGATTCCCGTGATCCCGGTCGCGCCCGGTCAGACGTCGGTGCCGGTGGTGCAGCCGGTGGCCAAGGACCCGCCCAAGCCGAAGCTCTAGAAGAAAGCGCTTTGCACGCTTGCGCGCCTTCGCTAATGGGCGCGCCTGCCGCGCGGCCACCCCTTCATCGGAGCGGTCCGAGGCGGTTGTTAACCTGGACACGGGGCCGTAGCTCAGCTGGGAGAGCGCGTCGTTCGCAATGACGAGGTCAGGGGTTCGATCCCCCTCGGCTCCACCAGGTAACTGCCGCGGTCAGTTTCCTGGTTTTCTTGTTCCCGCACGCGCTCTGCGCGTTCGATTTCCTCGCGCCTGCGGCGCTGCGGACGGCCAGCCGGCCTTGCGGTCCCGTTGGGACCGATTTACCGCCAAACTCGAATGGGTGACCTGGTCGGGCCGCGACCAGCAGCCCGCAAGGGCGACCGCGCGCTCGCAGGCCCGTCAGGGCCGAGGATAGCCAAGGGGGCGGACGCCCCCGCCGGCGCTTGAGGCTAAACAAAAATGCATTTCCTCGACCAGGCCAAGATCTACCTCAAGTCCGGAGCCGGCGGTCCGGGCGCGGTCAGCTTCCGGCGGGAGAAGTACGTCGAATACGGCGGCCCCGACGGCGGCAACGGCGGCAAGGGCGGCGACATCGTGTTCCATGCGGTCGCCGGGCTCAACACGCTGATCGACTTTCGCTATTCGCAGCACTTCAAGGCCGCGCGCGGCGCGCATGGGATGGGCAAGGACCGCACCGGCGCAGGTGCTCCCGATCTCGAGATTGCGGTGCCGGTAGGCACGCAAATCCTTTCCGAGGACAAGCAGCAGGTGCTCGCCGATTTCACCGAGGTCGGCCAGCGCCTGGTGTTTCTCGAAGGTGGTATCGGCGGGCGCGGCAACGCGAGCTACAAGACCAGCACCAACCGGGCCCCGCGTCAGCATCAGCAGGGCGTGCCGGGGCAGGAGATGTGGGTCTGGCTGCGGCTCAAGCTGCTTGCCGACGTGGGCCTGCTCGGCCTGCCAAACGCCGGCAAATCGACCTTCATCAATCAGGTCTCGAACGCCCAGGCCAAGGTCGGGGACTATGCCTTCACCACGCTGGTGCCCAAGCTGGGCGTGGTGCGGCACAGAAACCGCGAGTTCGTCATCGCCGACATACCGGGGCTGATCGAGGGTGCCGCCGAAGGCGCGGGGATCGGCGACCGCTTCCTGGGCCACATCGAGCGCTGCCGGGTGCTGATCCATCTCATCGACATCGCGGGGGTCGATCCGGTCGAGGCGATGCGGATCGTCGAAGGCGAGCTCGAAGCCTATGGCGAGGGGCTGGAGGACAAGCCGCGGTTGGTGGCGCTCAACAAGCTCGACCTCGCCGATGCCGAACTGGGCGAAGGCTTCGCCGCGGAGCTGAAGGCAGCGGGCGCGGCCGAGGTGTTCGCGATCTCGGGCGCCACGGGAGCAGGGGTGGAGCGGCTGATGGACGCCATTCTGGGCTACCTGCCCGACGCCACCACCACCGAGACCAAGGGCAGCGAAGTCGAGGACGCGGGCGACGATACCCGCCCGGACTGGTCACCGTTTTGAGCCGATGAGCCCGGCTACGATCAGCGATCTCGGCAGCGCGCGGCGGCTGGTCATCAAGGTCGGCTCGTCGTTGCTCGTCGACAATGGCATGGCGCGGACGTCCTGGCTGGGCTCGCTGGCGCGGGATATCGCCGCGCTGCGCACCAGGGGGATGCAGATCGTGGTCGTCAGCTCGGGGGCCATTGCGCTTGGCGCGGCACGGTTGAAGCTGGCGCGCGGCGGGCGCGGAAACCTGGCGGATGCGCAGGCGGCGGCCTCGGTTGGACAGATCGCGCTCGCGCTCCATTGGTCCCAGGCGCTTGGCGCGCAGGGCCTGGTCGCGGCGCAAATGCTGCTGACGCTCGAAGACCTCGAGGACCGCCGACGCTATCTGAACGCCTCGGCCACTGTCGAGCGGCTGCTCGAGGCGGGCGCGGTGCCGGTGGTCAACGAGAACGACAGCGTCGCCACCGAGGAGATTCGCTTCGGCGACAATGACCGGCTGGCCGCACGAGTGGCCCAGGCGGCGGGGGCGGAGGCAGTGCTGCTGCTCTCGGACGTCGACGGGCTCTACGATTGCCCCCCGGGCGACAGCGGAGCCACGCTGGTGCCGCGTGTCGAAGGCGTTTCCGACGCTGTCATGGCGATGGCCAGCAGCGCTTCCTCGTCCGCTCTCGGCTCGGGCGGCATGACCTCCAAGCTTCAGGCGGCGCGGATCGCCGAACGCGCCGGCATTGCGCTCGCCATCGTCAACGGCACGCATGAGGAGCCGATCACCAGGGCCTTGGCGAGCGGCCTTGGCACACTGTTCGTGCCGCAGCGCGGCGCCAACGCCCGGCAAAAATGGCTGGGCGGGCGGCTCTCGCCCAGCGGCGTGCTGACCGTCGATTCGGGATGCGCCGCGGCGCTCGAGAACGGAGCGAGCCTGCTGGCGGCAGGAGTCACCGAAGTGTCCGGCGAATTCAAGCGCGGCGACCTCGTCACCATCGTTTCGGCGAAGGGCGATCGGATCGCGCAGGGCCTGTGCGAATACTCCGCCGATGACTGCCGCGCGATCATGGGGTTGCGAATGGAGGCCCAGGGCGAGCGGCTTGGCTACGCCCCGCGCGCCGCGGTCATCCACCGTGATCATCTGGTGCGGTTGTGACGCTTGCACTCACCGGGGCGACGGGTTTTGTCGGGCAGGCGGTGCTCGATGAGGCGCAAGCGCGCGGGCTCTCGATCCGCGCGCTTGCACGCCGCCCCCAGCCGCCGCGCAAGGGGGTCATCTGGATCGAGGGAAGCCTGACCGATCCGGCGTCGCTGGCGACGCTCGCGGAGAGCGCGCGGGCGGTGCTGCATGTTGCCGCCCTGACCACCGCACCCGATGCCGCCAGCTTCACCCTCGCCAACGTCGCCGGCACCGCCGCGCTGCTCGATGCGGCCAAGGCGGCAGGGGCGAGACGATTCATCTTCGTCTCCTCGCTTGCCGCGCGCGAGCCGGAGCTGTCGCTCTATGGTGCCTCCAAGGCCGAGGGGGAGAAGCTCGTCGCCGGCAGCGGGCTCGACTGGACCGTGGTCCGCCCGCCCGGAGTCTACGGCCCGCGCGATGTCGATTATCTCGAGATGTTCAGGACCGCCAGGCTCGGTTTCGTCCCGCTGCCGCCGCGTGGCGCGAGCTCGATCCTCCACGTCCTGGATCTGGCCAGACTGCTCCTCGACCTGGTCGATGCGCCCTCCGCGCTCGCGCGCCACAAGCTGTTCGAGCCCGATGACGGCCGCGAAGGGGGCTGGTCGCACGCCGAGCTCGCCCAGGCGATCGGCCAGGCGGTTGGTCGCAGCCGCGTCTTCGCGCCCCATCTCCCCGCGCCCCTTCTCCGGGCTGCGGCGCATATCGACTCCGCAATCCGCGGCGCCAAGGCCCGGCTGACGGCGGACCGGGCGAGCTACATGATGCACCCCAACTGGGTCGCCAGATCCGCTTTCGCGGTGCCCAAGCCGGTTTGGGAGCCACGCATCGCGGCAGAAGACGGGCTTGCCCAGACCGCCGCCTGGTATCGCCGCCAGGGCTGGCTCTAGAGGAAGGGCTCGTAACCTGGGGGCAATGACTCGGGTTGCTTCGCGCCCGGGGCGTGGATCCCGCATTCGACCTTGTCCCAGCCTGCCCATCGGCCCGCGCGCGCGTCCTCGCCCGGGGCGACCTGACGGGTGCAGGGCGAGCAGCCGATCGAGGGGTAACCGGCGGAGACCAGCGGGTGCTGCGGCAGGTCGTGGAGGATGAAATAGGCCGCGATCTGGCTGGCGCTCCAATCGATCAGCGGGTTGATCTTGAGCCGGCCCTCGGCATCCGAGCTGTCGAGCTCGAAGCGCGGAAGATTGGCGCGAGTGCTCGCCTGGAAGGCCTTTCGCCCGGTGAAGCTGGCATCGAAATCGCCGAGTGCCCTGGCGAGGGGGCGGACCTTGCGGATCTCGCAGCAGCCGTCCGGATCGAAGGACCACCGCAACCCGTTGGCGTCCTTCGCCGCCAGCTCCTCGGCGTCGGGTGTGAGTATGCGCACATCGCCGAGGACGAGCCGCTCGACCAGCCTGTCGCGATAGGCGATCGTCTCGGGGAAATGCTTCCCGGTGTCGAGGAACAGCACCGGTACGCCAGGGTCCAGTGTGCCGATCAGATGCAGCAGCACCGCGCTTTCGGCTCCGAAGCTGCTGACCACCGCGGTTTCGCCCGCCAGCCCGCGCGTGAGCACGGCTTCGAGCATTGTCAGCGTATCGCTGCCGCGAAACAGCTCGTTGAGCCGCGCCGCGTCATCCGCGGTGAAGCGCGGGCCCGTGTCGATGCGGTCGACGAGCCGCAGCGCGCCGGCCGGGGCATTCATGCCGCCTCTCCGTGGCGTCTGGCCCAGATCGGCGCGCGCCCGTCGGCCGATGGCTGGTAGACTTCCGGCCAGCGCGCCAGTGCGGCCTCCGCGTCGGCCGGGTCGAGCGGCTGGTCGGCATCGAAGCTGTCGAAGCCGCACCGGCGCAGGAACCCGATCTGGTCGACCAGCACATCGCCCACCGCGCGCAGCTCGCCGGCGTAGCCCGCCTCGCGCAGGATGCGCGCCGAGGAGTAGCCGCGCCCGTCACCGAAAACGGGAAAGTTGACCTCGACCAGCCGCAGGCGCGAGAGGTGGGGGAGCAGCGCTCGGGCATCGTCGCCGGGCTCCACGCGCACTGCCTCGGCATCGAGCTGGTCGAGGAAGGCATCGACCGTCACAGCCGGATGCCCGGCCGCTTCGTCGGAGCGGAAGCGGAGCCAATCAGCCATACAGCGCCTCCTTGAACGGCTCTATGCCGACGCGGCGGTAAGTGTCGAGGAAGCGCTCTCCATCCGCGCGGTGGCGCAGATAGACGTCGGTGGCGGTCTCCACCGCATTGACGATCCCGGTCTCGTCGAAGCCGGGTCCTACAATTTTGGCAAGGCTCACGTCTTCTGCCTCGCTTCCACCGAGCAGCAGCTGGTAATTCTCGGTCCCCTTGCGGTCGACGCCGAGGATGCCGATGTGGCCCGCGTGGTGGTGGCCGCAAGCGTTGATGCAGCCGGAAATCTTGAGCTTGAGCTCGCCCAGCACCCGAGTCTTGCCGCTGTCGGCGAAGCGCTGCGCGATTTGCTGCGCTACGGGGATCGAGCGGGCGTTGGCGAGGCTGCAATAGTCGAGCCCCGGGCAGGCGATGATGTCCTCGATGGTGTCGATGTTGGGGGCGCCGAGGTTCGCGGCCTCGAGCCCGGTCCACAGCGCCTCGAGCTCCGCCTGGCGAACGTGAGGCAGGACGATGTTCTGTGTGTGCGTGACACGCAACTCGCCGGTTCCGTATCGCTCCGCAAGATCGGCCATTACCCGCATCTGCTGCGCTGTCGCGTCGCCAGGAATGCCGCCCGCGGGCTTGAGGCTGATGATCGCAGAGACATAGCCGGGTTGCTTGTGGGCGTGTGTGTTGCGCTCCGTCCAGAGCGCGAAATCGGGGTCCGCGTGGTCGGTGACGGTAACGGGGGCGGTCGCGGTCGCCGGCGCCAGCGGCTCATCGAACATCGCCGCGATCCGCGCCAGCTCCGCCGCCGGAGGCTCGATGCCCAGCGTCAGGAGATGCGCGAACTCCGCCTCCACCTGGCGCGCGTATTCCTCGGCGCCCAGCTCGTGGACCAGGATCTTGATCCGCGCCTTGAACTTGTTGTCGCGCCTCCCGTGGCGGTTGTAGACCCGCAGCGCCGCCTCGGCAAAGGTGACGAACTGGCCGATCGGCACGAACTCCCGGATGCAGGGCGCGACCATGGGGGTGCGGCCCATGCCGCCTCCGATCCAGAACTGCGCTCCGAGCTCGCCAGCGCGCGCGACGATCCTGATGCCGATATCATGCAGCCGCATCGCCGCGCGGTCGCGTTCGCTGGCGATCACCGCGATTTTGAACTTGCGCGGCAAGGCGCTGAATTCGGGGTGGAAGCTCGACCATTGCCGCAACAGCTCGGCGTAGGGGCGCGGGTCCACCACCTCGTCCGCCGCCGCGCCCGCGAAATGATCCGAGCTGATGTTGCGGATGCAATTCCCACTGGTCTGGATGGCATGCATCTCGACCGCAGCGAGATCGGCGAGCAGGTCCGCCGCCTCCTCCAGCTTGATCCAGTTGTACTGAATGTTCTGGCGCGTGGTGAAATGGCCATAGCCCCGGTCGTAACGCTCCGCGACGTCGGCGAGCGCGCGCATCTGGCGCGCGTCGAGCGTGCCGTAGGGAATGGCGACGCGCAGCATATAGGCGTGAAGCTGGAGATAGAGGCCGTTCATCAGACGCAGCGGCTTGAACTGGTCCTCGGTCAGCTTGCCCTCGAGCCGGCGCCGCGCCTGGTCGCGGAACTCCGCGACACGGACGTCCACCATCGCCTGGTCGTAACTGTCGTAGCGATACATCAGATCACCCAGCTTCCCGCGGCGGGATCGGCGGGGCGCAATGTCAGGTCGGGCCGCACGGTGGGCCCGAGCGCGCGGATGCGGTCCTTGATGTGCGCCGGGCGAGGGGAGCCGTCCGCGAGCTCGGCGTCGATGGCATAGGCGGCGTTGACACGGCGCGCGGCTTCCTCGCGCCCGATGATGCGGTCCTCCGCGCCCGACACGTCGATCGCTTCCTCGACATGGAGCGACCAGACCGTGCCGGTCCACCACACCACGGCGCCGGTGCGCAAATCGTTGCCCGTCAGGATGCGCATGGAGCGGCCTCCCTCACGGCGCCGGCGAGCGCCGCGTTATCGCGCGCGGTGACTTCGCCAATCACGATGAGAGCGGGGCTGACGACCCGCTCGCGCAGGACCAGCTCCGGCAACCCCGCCAGCAAGCCGCGCAGGACGCGCATCCGCGGTCGTGCCGCATTTTCGACCACCGCTAGCGGCATGTCCGGCGCCAGCCCGTCGGCCATCAGCTTCTCGGCGATCTGGCCCGCAGTGGCGACACCCATGTAGATCACCAGCGTCCGGCCCTTGCCGGCGAGCCCGGCCCAGTCCTGCTCGGCCAAGCCCTTGCACTGGCCGGCGACAAAGCTGACCACGCTCGCGGCGTCGCGATGGGTGAGCGCGATCTGCGCGGCTGCTGCCGCGGCGTGGGCGGCGCTGATGCCGGGGACGATCTCGACCGGGATGCCGGCGGCCCGGGCCGCCTCGGCTTCCTCGCCCCCGCGCCCGAAAATGAACGGATCGCCGCCCTTCAGCCGCACCACCAAGCGCCCGGCCCGGGCGTGGCGGATCAGCAGCGCGTTGATTTCGTCCTGCGGCATGGTGTGGCGCGCGCGCTGCTTTGCCACCGAGATCAGCCGCGCGCTCGGCGAAGCGAGGAGGAGGAGGTCGGGATCGATCAACCCGTCGTGAACAATGACCTCGGCACCAGCGATCAGCCGCGCGGCACGCAGCGTCAGAAGCTCGGGATCGCCCGGACCTGCGCCGACCAGCCAGATTTTGCCGCCTCGTGCCATGACGACGCGATGCGCTGGCGAGCACCCGCGCGCCACTCAGAATGGTTGCGCGGGGTGACAGGACAGCTTTTGAAATCGCGCCTTCGCCTCGACGAAGCGAAACTATTCGGACGGGGAGGCGCGGCGCTGCTCGATCAGCCCGATAATCCTCTCGAGTTCGTCGGAGGAGCGCAGATGGAGATCGCGCTGCGGATAGGGCAACTCGATGCCTTGCTGCTTGAACAGCGCCCAGACCTGCTTCAGCACCGCCGACTGGACATTGCCCACGCCCTCCTCCGGATCCTGGATCCAGCACTGGATGGTAAAGTGCACCGCGTTATCGCCGAAGGCCTTCATCCAGACCACCGGGGGCGGGCTCGCGAGGATTCGCCGGCAACTTTTCGCCGCCTCGAGCATCAGCTTTTCCGCCAGGTCCAGATCGGCCTGATAGCTGACGCCGACGGGCACCTGCACGCGCACATTCCGGCTCGAATAGGACCAGTTTTCCACCTGATTAACCATCAGGTTTTCGTTGGGGATCAGATATTCCTTCTGGTCGCGCGTGACCAGGCTCACCGCGCGTACGCCGATCTTCCTGATCTGGCCGAAGGTCGACTGCCCGGCCTGGTCCGCGATAGCGATGACGTCGCCCGGCTTGATCGACTTGTCCATCAGCAGGATAATGCCTGCGATCAGATTGCCGATGGTCTTTTGCAACCCGAACCCGATGGCCAGGCCGAAGGCACCCGAGAACACCGCCAGCGCGGTCAGGTCGATGCCGAGCAGGTCGACCCCAAGGAAGAATGCCAGCGTCCAGAACGCGATGGTGATCAGCTTCTCGGCGAGGAGCTGCTGGGTGCTGTCGAGCCGTCCGGCGCGCCGAACCGCACGCCTCGCCCAGTGGCTGCCGATCTTGCCGAGCAGGATGCAGAACGCCACCACGGCGATCATCACCAGCATATCCCACAGCGAGACGCGGACGCTGCCGAACGCCAGCGCCCAGCTGTCGAGCGTCGCGACCATCTCGCCCACGGTGTTGCTTTGCGCCGAGACCGCGCTCCGCAGCTCGTCGGCCGTATCGGTCGGGCGTGGTGCGGTGGGGCTCATCGAGCGTCCGCCATCGCGGCAAACCCGTGCGCGAGATCGGCGATCAGATCGTCCGGGTCCTCGAGCCCGATCGAAAGGCGCACCGCAAGCCGGCCGGCCGGCCAGCGCGTCGCGGTGCGGATGCGTCCCGGATCGACGGGCAGCGCGAGGCTTTCGAACCCGCCCCAGCTATAGCCAATCCCGAACAATGCCAGCGCATCGATCAACCGGCACCGCGCGGCGTCGTCGAATTCCTCGGACAGAAGGAAGCTGAACAAGCCGCACCCGCCAGTGAAATCGCGTTGCCACAGCGCGTGGCCGGGCGCGCCGGAAAGCATCGGGCACAACACCTGCGCCACCTCGTCGCGACCCGCCAGCCACCGCGCGACGGCCAGCGCGCTCGCCGCTTCCCGCTCGAGCCGCACCGCCAGAGTGCGCAGCCCCCGCAACGCCAGCGCTGCATCGTCAGGCGAGACGATCTGACCGAGCTGCTGTGAAGCGAGGCGCAGCCTTGCATACCAGTGCTCGCCCGCGGTGCAGGCGCCCATCATCAGGTCCGAATGGCCGCCGACATGTTTGGTCAGCGACTGGATCGCGATGTCGCAGCCGCGCGCGAGGCTGGGAAAGCCCAGCGGCGAGGCCCAGGTGTTGTCGATCAGCACCGCGGCCCCGCGCGCGCGCGCGACCGCCGCCAGCGCAGGCACGTCACACACCTCCATCGACAGGCTGCCCGGGCTTTCCAGCAGCACGGCTTTCGTTCGGGTGCAGAACTGCCCGCCGAAACCATCGAGGTCGAGCGGGTCGAAGAACCGCGCTTCGATCCCCATCCGTCCCAGCAGCCCGGTGGCGATTGTTCGCGTGGGCTCATAGGCATTGTCGGTGACGAGCAATACATCTCCCGGGTCAAGCGCGGCGAGAAGCGCACTGGCGATCGCGGCATTGCCGCTGGGAAAGAGCACGGTCCCCGCCGCCTCCGGCTCGATCGCGGTCAAGGCCTCGGCCAGGGCCCACTGTGTCGGCGCCCCCCGCCGGCCGTAAAAGAAGGCGCCGTCGGCATTGGTGGCGAGGCCCGCGCGCAGGGCCGCGCAATCGGCGTAGAGATGGGTGCTGGCGCGATAGACCGGCGGGTTCACCACATGCGGATCGTTCGAGCGCCCGCTTGCGACGAGCAGGGTGGCGGGTTCGAGATCGTCGCGGTGTGCGGTCATGCACCGCAGTCCTAGAGCCAAGCCGCGCGCGGGGGCAAGTCAGGCGGGCCCGGTTTCCTTGGGTGTGGCTGGATCCGCGCCCCATTCGGACCAGCTGCCATCGTAAAGCGCCGCCTGCTCGATCCCCAGCCGGTGAAGCGCGAACAGCAGCACCGATGCGGTCACACCGCTGCCGCAGGTGGCGACGATCGGCCGGGCGAGGTCGATGCCTGCCCGCTCGAACGCGGCGCGCAGGTGGTTGCCGTCCTTGAAGGTGCCATCGGCATGGTAGAGGTCGCGAAAGAACAGATTGCGCGCACCCGGGATATGGCCGCCCGGCAGGCCGTGGACGAAATCGATGCTCGCGCCCTCGAAGCGCGCGGCATCGCGCGCGTCGACCACCTGCTCGTCGCCGCTCGCGATGTTGGCGAGCATCTGCGCCTTGGCACGGACCTGGCCGCGGAAATCGACCGGCGAGAAGCGGCCCTTGCGTACGCTCGCCTTGCCGCGCGCGAGCGGCCGTCCCTCGGCTCGCCATTTTGCGAGCCCCCCGTCGAGTATCGCCACCTGATCGAAGCCATAGCCGCGCAGAATGAACCATGCCCGCGCCGAGGTTCTGATCTCGCTATCGTCATACAGCACCACGCGGCTGCCTGCAGCCAGGCCGAGCGCGCCAAACCGGGCCGCGGCATGCATGGGTCCGGGCAGGGTCTTGCCGACCGACGATGCGGAGTCGGCGAAATCCGCGAGATTGAGGAAACGCGCGCCGGGAATATGCGCGGCGAGAAACTCGTTTCCCGCGTCACGCCCGGTCGCGGGCAGGTGCTTGGAGGCGTCGAGGACGATGAGATCGTCCTCGTGCAGGTGCTCCGCGAGCCAGGCGGTCGAAACGAGGCTATCCATGCCGCAAGTCTAGGCGCGGGCCGGCACCGCGTCGAGAACACGCTGCGCCAGCGGCGCGTAGCTGCGCGGTGGCTCATCGAGCCGGAACGGCTGGGGGCGCGCGGCGGCGCCCTCGCGGCGGCCGATCACGAGCGTGGTGGCGATGGGCGGAACATCGGCAGCAAGGGCGCGCACTCGCAGCAATGGGATCAGCAGCGCGGCAGTGCCCTGCCAGATTGCGCTTGCCTGTGTCAGCGGCAGCCGCGCCTGTCCTTCAAAGCAAAGGCTTTGGCCCGGCGCGAGCCGCTCGGCCGAATGGCGGGGAGTCAAGGCTTGACCGGGCGAAGCGAGCTGCTGCTCGGCGGACAGAGCGCTGCTGGCGGAAACGAGATCGGCTTCGATCGCCAGCGCGCCGATCGCCCGCGTCGAGCGGTTGCGGACGGTGATGCGATAACCCACGGTGGCGTTGAGCATGCTGCGGTCCAGGCGGACGGCCTCGACTGCAAGGGCCAGCACCTCGGCGGGCGGGACGAGAGGGACGCGCGGCGCGACGATCTCGGGCGGGCGGGACCGCCCGCGACGGCGCAACGCAAGGACGCTGGCGCCTGCAGCCAGTGCCGCGCCGCCCAGCGCGAGCCAGGCCCAGAGCAATGACCGCTCGGGGCCTTCGGGGGCAACAGGCGCCAGGGGGTTGGTCCCGGTGGACCGGACCGGGGGCGGCGTGGGGGCGGCGCGTGACGCGGTGCCCCGCAATGGAGGTGCCAGCGCTGTCGCTGCGGTGGGGAGCGTTTGCGGGGGCGGGGTTCGAGCGGGCGCCTGGCGCGCCGCGGCGGGGCGCGTGGTGGCGGGAGTTGTAGCGACTACCGCGGGCGCCGCGCGCTCGGTCGCAGACGATCGAGGAGCAGGAGCGGGAGCCGGCGCGGGCTCCGGCGGCGGACGCTCGGTCGCGATCGCGCGCGGCGGCGCCGGCACTGGTGCGTCGGGATCGACCGGTCCCTGCACCCGCGTGTCGGCCGTGGGCGTGCCCGCCGGGGGCAACTGGAAATCGCGCGCCGCCTGTGCGGCCAGCGGCGGCGCCGCAACGAGCGCCAGAGGAAACAGAGCTGAAGCGAAGCGGATCATTATCTGACTGATGCCGGGCATGGGTCGGGCGGCGTGAATAGGCGGTGAAGCCCCGGCGCGCCAGCGCGCGCTTGCCTTCGGCACGCGATCGAGTCAGGGCGCGGCATGGAAGGCACACCACGGTTCCTCGGCAGCGCGATGCCGCTGCCCGCCTCGCCCGAAGCGGCTGAGCTCGATTACGTCACCAATCCGCGCAGCGGCGAGCTTTTCCTCGTCCGCTTCGCCGCGCCCGAGTTTACCTCGCTGTGCCCGGTCACCGGCCAGCCCGATTTCGCGCATCTCGTGATCGACTACGCACCGGGCGAAACGATCGTCGAATCCAAGAGCCTCAAGCTCTTTCTCGGCTCGTTCCGCAATCACCGCGGCTTTCATGAGGATGTCACGGTGGGTATCGGGCGGCGCCTCACCGAGGAGATGCGGCCGCGCTGGCTGCGAATCGGCGGCTACTGGTATCCGCGCGGCGGGATTCCGATCGATGTGTTCTGGCAAAGCGGCGCCCCCCCGCCCGAGCTGTGGGTGCCCGAGCAAGGCGTCGCCAGCTATCGCGGGCGGGGTTAGCAATCCGCCAGTTCGATGACCACCGGCGCGTGGTCGCTGGTCTTGTTCCAACCCCGCGACTCGCGGTCGACCCACGCGCGCCTGAGCCGCGGCGTGAGCGCGGGACTGAGCAGCGCATGATCGATCCTCAGCCCAGCGTCGCGCTCGAACGCGCCGTGCCAGTACTTCCAGAAGGTATGCACCGTCTCCTCGGGGTGAAGCGCGCGGATCGCATCGGTCCAACCCTGGCCGACCAGCCGGAACCATGCCGCGCGCGCTTCGGGCGCGAACAGCGCGTCGTCGAGCCAGCGTTCGGGCTTGTAGACGTCGCGGGCGGTAGGGATGACATTGAAATCGCCCAGCATGATTACCGGCAGGCCGCTGTCGATCAGACCTTGCGCACGCAGGATCAACCGCTCGAACCAGGCGAGCTTGTAATCGAACTTGGGGCCCGGCCGCGGATTTCCGTTGGGAAGTAAAGCCCGGCGACGATCACTCCGCTGATCGCCGCCTCGATATAGCGGCTTTGCGCGTCGTCGGGATCACCTGGCAGGCCGCGCTGAGTTTCGTGGATCTCGCCTACCCGGCTGAGCAGCGCGACCCCGTTCCAGCGGCTTTGCCCGTGCCAGGCGGCCCGATAGCCCAGCTCGCGGAGCGCATCCTCGGGAAAGCTCGCATCCGGGGCCTTGAGCTCCTGTAGCGCGACGATATCGGGCCGGGCCTCTTCGAGCCAGCGCAGCAGCACGGGCAACCGGCCGTTGATGCCGTTCACGTTGTAGCTGGCGATCTTCATCGGGGCTGCAACGCGCGAGCGGAGGCGTCGGAGCCAGACCGCGCCCCTAAGGCGGGGCCAGCGGTGCGCCGCGGGGCAGGAGAACGCGGGCGCGGTCGTGGCTGGCGAGGGCAAACGGGGTTGGTGCCGGCTGCAGGAATCGAACCCGCGACCCCCTGATTACAAATCAGGTGCTCTACCAACTGAGCTAAGCCGGCATTCTCTTGTCGCCCTCACGCTTCGCTGCAAGAGGGCCGGGGGGCCGCACTACCGCATCGCCGTCCGAAGGCGGGGGCGCAATAGGGTCAGAGCGCGCCGAAAGTCCAGCCTTCGGTGACCGCGATCTCGCGCGTGAGCTCGGGCGGCGTCCAGCGGCGCCGCTCGTGGGCTACCGCGCGCAGCCAGGCAGCCGCGAGCAGGGCATCGGAGGAATGGTCGTCGATCGCATCCTCACCGCGAACCGGTGGCGCCTCGAGCCTGGCGAGCGCGGCATTGAGCTCGGGCAGCGTTCGCATCTTGGCGCGTCCGGGGCTGCGCCCCGCTTCAAGCGCGGCGAGCGTCGTGTAGATTTCCACCACCACCGATCCGCTCGCCGGAAGGGGATCGACCGGCCACACCGGCAAGTGCCCGCGCAGCCGGTGGAGCATCCGCATTCCCGTCAGGCTCGACTTGCCCACTTGCGCCGCGCCGACGAGGTTGAAGTTCGAATATGGCTTGCATCCCTGGCGCGCTTGCGCCCGCTCGGTGATGCGGAACCGACCGCGTCCGTGCGCCGCGCCATCGCAGCCGAAACGCGCGCCCGTCTCGCCGCCATCGCGAAAGAACGGTCGCAGCGCGGGGTGCGCGACGATGGCATTCGCGCCCAGATTGGGCTCGTCGCCGGCGATTGCGTCGATCAGCGCCCACAGCGCGGGCGCATCGGGCGGACTGTCCTCCCAGCCGGGAAAATAGCCGCCACAGTCGGCGAATGGCAGCGCGATGCCGAGATCGAGCCCGACCAGCGTGTCCTCGGGCAGTTCGTCGCGCAGCACCGTCAACACCTGGTCGCGCGACCATCGATGCCGAACCAAAACCGGAGGGCCGCCCTCGGAGGCGGCAATCGCCAGGGCAATGCCAATTTGCGCGGCTCCCTTGGCGCCCGACCAGTCGATGGCGAGGAAGTGGCGAAACCGGCCCGCCTGCATGGCGCTAGAAATCGCCCGCCGCGTCCATCGGCCGCGTCACCCGCGGCGGGGCGAGGCGGCTGACCTGCGCTGGATCGTTGCCGCGCGAAACGTAGTCGGTGAGCACGCGGGGATAGAGCTGGTGCTCGGCATGAAGCACGCGCTTCGCCAGCGATTCGGCGCTGTCGCCGGGCGCGATCGCCACCGCGACCTGGCCGAGCACTTCGCCGGCATCGAGGTCCTGCGTGACGACATGCACCGATGCGCCGCCGTGCGTATCGCCCGCCGCGAGCGCGCGGGCATGCGTGTCGAGCCCCGGATACTTGGGCAGCAGCGAAGGATGAATGTTGAGGATCCGGCCCTCCCAGCGCGCAACCATGGCGGGGGAGAGGATCCGCATATAGCCCGCCAGCGCGATATAGTCGGCGCCGGCCGCGCGCGCCGCCTCCTCGAGCGCAGCCTCGTGCTCGGCGCGGACCATCCCCTGGTGCGAATGCGCGAAAGTGGCGACGCCCTCGGCCGCGGCCAGCGCGAGCCCCGCGGCCAGGACATCGTTGCTGGCGACAAGCACGATCTCGAACGGGCAGTCGGTCAGGCGGCTCGCATAGAGCAGCGCCGCCATGTTCGAGCCCGTCCCCGAGATGAAGACGGCGATCCTGGCCTTCTCAGCCATCGTGAACGGCGGTCCAGGCGGCGCGGGCGGACCAGGTGCCTGCCGACCCGCGGACATTGCACCCGCGCGTTCCTTCCTCGATCCGGCCGATGCGAAGCACGGTTTCCCCGGCGTTCTCCAGCGCTTCGGTGACGCTGGCGCAATCGTCCTCTGCCACGACCAGCACCATGCCCACGCCGCAGTTGAAGGTGCGCGCCATTTCGGCAGGCTCGATATTGCCCTGTGCCTGGAGGAAAGCCATCAGGCGCGGCTGCTCCCAGCTATCGGCATCGACAATCGCGCGCGCGCGCGTCGGCAACACGCGGGGGATGTTCTCGAGCAGCCCGCCGCCGGTGATATGCGCCAACGCCGCGATCCGCCCGGCGCGGATCTGCGGCAGCACGCTCCTCACGTAAATGCGCGTCGGCGCCAGCAGCGCCTCGATCAGCAGCCGTTCCGGATCGAACAGCGCCGGGCGGTCCAGCTTCCAGCCCTTGTCCGCGGCCAGCCGCCGGACCAGCGAATAGCCGTTCGAATGCACTCCGGAACTCGCCAGCCCGAGCAGGACCATGCCGGGCCGGGCGCGATCCCCTGTCAACTGTTCGCCGCGCTCCACTGCGCCGACGCAGAAGCCGGCAAGATCGTAATCACCGGCCGCATACATTCCGGGCATCTCGGCCGTTTCGCCGCCGATGAGCGCGCAGCCGGCGTCGCGGCACCCCGCCGCGATTCCCGCCACCACCCGCTCGGCGACCCCCGACTCGAGCCTGCCGGTGGCGAAATAGTCGAGGAAGAACAATGGCTCCGCGCCCTGGACTATGAGATCGTTGGCGCACATCGCCACCAGATCGATGCCCACGGTGTCGTGCCGCCCGCTGTCGATGGCGAGCTTCAGCTTGGTGCCCACCCCGTCGTTGGCGGCAACCAGAAGCGGATCGCGATAGCCGGCCGCGCGCGGATCGAAGAAGCCGCCGAAGCCGCCGATCTCGGCGTCGGCGCCGGGCCGGCGCGTGCTCCGCACCAGCGGCGCAATCGCCTTGACCAGCGCGTTGCCGGCATCGATCGAGACGCCGGCGTCGGCGTAGGTATAGGCGGGACGGTGCTCGGTTTCGGCCATGGGCTTGACGCCTTACGCATTCGCGCTTGGTTTTCCAGAACGCATTGGGCAAAAGGCCGCCGAATTCCCCATGCGGACGCTTTCCCGATCTTTCCCGACGCTCCCCGGCAGGGTGCCCGCAATCGTCGCCTCGCTCGCCGGGGCGGCGCTGCTCGCGATTGCGGCCTGGGCGCAAATCGAGGGCGAGCGCGGCATCGCGCCGGTCGCCGCCTCGCGCGACATTCGCGTCTCGGGCATTTTCGTCGATACCAAGGGTAATACCCCGCAGGAAGCCCGCGAGGCAGGATACAAGGAGGCCGCGAAGCTTGCCTGGGCCAGGATCAGGGGTCCGGCGCTGTCCGATTCACAGCTTTCGGCGATGGTCTCCGCGATCGCCGTCGAGCACGAGCAGCTTGGCCCCCGCCGGTATATCGCCCGGCTGGGGGTGATCTTCGACCGCGCGCGGGCAAGCGGCTACCTTGGCGGCGAGGGCGAGGTCGCGCGCTCGGCACCGCTGCTGCTCATTCCTGTCACCGTGACCGCCGGCACGGAAACGGTGTTCGAGCGCCGCAACCCGTGGCAGCGCGCCTGGGCCGAGTATCAGACGGGGACCAGCCGGATCGACTATGTCCGGCCGTCGGGTGCGAACGGGGATTCGCTGCTCATTACCTACGGCCAGACCGGCCGCCGCAGCCGCTTGTGGTGGCGCAACGTGCTCGACCAGTTCGGCGCCTCCGACGTGCTGATTGCGATCGCCCGCCTCGATCATGCCTATCCCGGCGGACCGGTTACCGGGCGCTTCACCGCGCGCTACGGACCCGACAACACCTGGCTGGGCGAATTCACCCTGCGCGCCGCCAGCTCCGCGCAGCTCCCGGCCATGCTGGAGCAGGCGGTCGAGCGCTTCAACCTGCTCTACACGGAGGCGCTCGATCAGGGGAAGCTCAGCCCCGATCCCACGCTCAACCTCGAAACGCCGGTGCTCCCAGCGGAAGTCCAGGCCCTGATCGATCAGAGCCGCGCCATCGCCGCGCGCGAAGAAGCGGCGCGGACCGGTCAAGGCCTTGCCGGACCGGCCTCCCCCGGCCCCGGCATCAACCCTGTACCTGCGGCGGGCGCGAGCGCTGCGGTCGTGACCACGGTCGCGGTGCAATTCGCCACGCCCGATCCGGCGTCGGTGGACGCGGCAGTGGGCGCGGTGCGCGGGACGCCCGGCGTGCGCGGCGCGGTGACCAGCAGCCTCGCGCTTGGCGGCACGTCGATCATGCGCGTGACCTTCGCCGGCAGCCCGGCCGAGCTTGCCCAAGCACTCCGCGCGCGCGGCTTTACCGTACGCGAGGCCGGCGGCGGCTTGTCGATCAGTCGCTGACAGCGGGCCAGCCGCGTGATGTCCCAGATTGCCCTTCCACTCGATGTCCGGGGCAGTGCCCGGCCGGTTCGGATCGTGACCGGTGCGAGCAACCGGGCTGCGGTGGAAGCGCTCTCCGAACCGCACAGCTGGCCTTTCCGCACCGCATTGCTGGTCGGTCCCGAGCGCGCGGGCAAGTCGCTGCTGGCGGGCTGGTTTGCCGAGAGCGGCGCTGGTGCGGCGCTCGACGATGCCCACCTGGCGGACGAGACCACGGTGTTCCACGCCTGGAATCGCGCGCAGGAGCGCGGCCAGCCGCTGCTGCTGACCGCGCGGCCTGGCTGGCGGGTCGCCTTGCCCGATCTCGCCTCGCGGCTCGTCGGTTCGCTCCAGCTCGAGCTGCTTGTGCCCGACGACACGCTGATCGCGGAGCTGCTCGCCGCGCACGCCGAGCAGCGGCGGCTGGTGCTGGGGGAGGGGGCGGCTGCCTACCTCGTTCCCCGGATCGAGCGCAGCTACGCCGCGGTCGAGGCGGTCGTCGAAGCGATCGACCGCCTGTCCCTTGAACGGCAGGTGCCCGCTACCATGTCGGTATGGCGAGACGCGCTCGAGGCCGTGCATGGCCCCGAGCAGGGCCGCTTGCTTTGAGCGCGCAATAGTGGGAGGCTGGGTACAGCGATGTTCGACAAGCTGACCGCCTATCTCGACAGCATCCGCGCGCGCGATCCCGCGCCGCGCTCGCGTTGGGAGATCCTGACCTACCCCGGTGTCTGGGCGACGGGGTTCCACCGTGTCGCGCACTGGCTTTACGAGGCCGAGCTGTTCCTGCTCGCGCGGATCGTCAATCATGCCGGTCGTTTGCTCACCGCGATCGATATCCATCCAGGGGCGCAGATTGGACGGAATTTCTTCATCGACCACGGCTTCGCCGTGATCGGGGAGACGACGCGGATTGGCAACAACGTCACGATCTATCAATGCGTTACGCTGGGGGGCACCAACCCCGCCAATGGCGTCGGCGGCAAGCGTCACCCGACCATCGGCGACAATGTCGTGATCGGCTCGGGCGCGCAGGTCATCGGCCCGATCACCGTGGGTGCGCGCGCGCGCATCGGCGCAAACGCGGTGATAACCGACGACGTGCCCGAGGGGGCGACGATGATCGGCTTCAAGGCGCGCAGCACGCTGATGCCGGTCGAGGATTACCTGCGCGAGTTCGTCCCATACGGCACACTGTGCACCGAGCCGTGCGAACCGGACATGAGCCGGATCGAAGCGCTCGAGCAGCAGCTCGCCGCGATGCGCCTCGAGCTGGCGGCATTGCGCGGGGCGGGGCCGGGGCGCCCGGTGGCGGAACACTCACGCAGCGGAACCGATAATTGAGCCTTTCGAGCGGTGCCGGCGGCGGCTCGGTGGTGCCGTTCCCCGGCCCGTTTCCCGGACAGCAGCCAGGCCAGATCGGCTTTACCCGCGAGGAGCTGACGCGCATCCTCGATCTCTACGGGCGGATGGTGGCGGCGGGCCAATGGCGCGATTATGCGATGGACTTCACTCGCGACTTTGCCGCATTCGCCGCGTTTCGCCGTGCCGCGGAAAACCCGCAGGCGCGCGTCGAGAAACGGCCCGCGCTGCGAGGCCGCCAGGGCATGTGGACGCTGCTGGGCGAACACGGCCAGGTCCTGAAGCGCGGCCACGAGCTTGCCGGTGTGCTGGCTCCGATCGAACGCCGGTTGATGCGGGCGGTCGATCTGCCATAAACGGCTCGCTACCGTTTTCCGCCGAAGGCATGGCGCGCCGGAGACAAGCATGGATCGCAGAATACTTCGTGATTTGCTCGAATTGCGGTTTCTCCGCGATGAGGAGCTTACGCGGCAGCTCCATCGGATCGACCCGCACGATGCGATGGGCTACCTTGCGCTGATCGCGACACTGGCCAACATCCTCGTCAGCACGACAACTCCATACCTCACCCTTGACGTCCTGCTGTCGATGTCATTTGTCTTTGGAATCCTCTCGATTCTCAACTCGAACGGGATCCTGGGCAAGGCCGCGCTGGCCATCATGGTCGTCCACGCACTGGCGATGCATGTCCTGCGAACCGTATGGCCCCTCTAGCCGTGCTCCGCACGGCTGAAGTTCGTCGCGCATCGCTGCTTGCCTTCTTCGGTCTGATCGCGATTGCGCTTGCCCCCCGCATCGCTCTGCTCGGCGCCGATTACGGGCTGGACTACAATGAAGGCTGGAATGCGTTTCAGGTAAAGACCCTGCTGGCCGGGCGCCCGATCTATACCTCGCGCGAGGCCTTGACGGGCAGCAATTACCCGCCGCTGTCTTTTCTCCTGGTCGGGCTGTTTGCCAGGGCCGGCCTCCCCATCGTCGAAACGGGGCGCATCATCGCGCTGATCGCGCTGGCGGGCACTGGCGGCGCGGTCTTCGTCGCAGTCCGACGCTTCCTTCCGGCCTCGCCGCGGGCGGCGTGGCTGGGCGCGCTGATCTTTGCCGGCTACAACGCCACGGTCTTCCGCTATTATGTCGGAATCTACGATCCGCAGTGGCTGGCGCAGGCGTTGGCAGCCTGGAGCCTGGTGCTCATTCTGGGGAAGGGGACGGATCGGCGATTGGGGACCGGGCAGGTGCTGTCCGCCGCGGCGCTGGTCGCACTGGCCGTTCTGGTCAAACACACCGCGCTCGCGGTGCCCATTGCCATCACGATCTGGCTCGCAGTGCACGACAGGCGCGGGCTTGCGGTCTGGATCGCCGCGGCCGTTGCTGCCGCCGGCACGGTTCTGGTGGCCGACTGGTGGTGGAGCGATGGCAACATGGTGGCGGCCATCGTGGGGGAGAACCGGAAATACTCTGCGGTGCGCCTGCTCTTCCACGGTGCACTGGTGCTCAGCTTCGCGCCGCTGATCGCGATCGCGGGACCCCTGTTCACGCGGTCGTGGCCCGATCGCCGTCTTTCGCTTCTGGCAATCGGCGTTCCAACCTCACTCGCGCTCGGGTTGATGGGAAGCGCGGGCGAGGGCGTGGATGTGAACGCCTGGTTCGACGCCCTTGTCATGCTGGCGATCGCGGCTCCGGTCGTGCTGGGTCTGAGCGGGGACCGCGGCGCGCTCCGACCCGCGATGATGCTGGCAACCGTGGCCATCCTCCTGCCGTGGAGCTTGTGGGCAGGCGCCAATGAAGTCGCGGACCGTGGCCGGGCCGAGGACTATCATCGCCAAATGGTCGCCCGGATCGCGCGGACGGAGGGCGCGGTGGCGTGCGAGAACCTCATCATCTGCTATTCCGCCGACAAGGAGTTCACGATGGATTTCTTCCGGCTGCGCCAGAGCATCGGCCGCGGTCAGGACCCGGCCGCGATCCGCGATGCCTGGCGACGCCGAAATATCGTGGCTGTCCAAATTGAACCTGTCCGGCAGGGCGGCGGCCCGGAAAGTCTCGAAGCCCTCATCGCGCAGGATTTCGCGCCGGTTTTCCGGCTCGACGGCCGCAGCATCCTCAAACGGATACCGCCGAAGACGGGGACCGAGTAAGGCTCCAGCGCGGCGGCGCTAACCGCGCGCGCTGCTCGGCGCGGCGTCGGCGCCGAGCACCTTCTGCATCGCGGCAAGGATGGCGCCGCTTTGCTCGCTGCCCGACTGCGGGGCCTTGAGGTTGGTAAAGGCCGAGATGTCGTCCCAGCGGGCCGCGAACCCCTCCACGCTGCGGTCGGCCTCGGGCAGCCAGACGGCCTCGTTCATCACGGTCCAGGCCGAATGATACCCGCCCGCACCCGCGCCCACGATGGCATTGGTCGGCGCCTCCTCGCTCACCAGGAACAGCGCCGCGGGGACGACATTGACCGGATCGAACAGCTTGAACGCCTGCTCGGGGAACAGGTCCTGCGTCATGCGCGTGCCCGCGACCGGGCTCAGCGTGTTGCAGCGCACGTTGTATTTCGCGCCTTCGAGCGCAAGCGTCTTGGTGAGCCCGGCAAGGCCCAGCTTCGCGGCGCCATAGTTGGCCTGGCCGAAATTGCCGAACAGCCCGGTGCTGCTCGCGGTCATCAGGATGCGGCCATAAGCCTGCTCGCGCATCGTTTCCCAGCACGCCTTGGTGGCAAAGGCGCTTCCGGTGAGGTGGACTCTGACCACGAACTCGAAATCCGCCGGCTCCATCTTGGCGAAGGTCTTGTCGCGCAGCACGCCGGCATTGTTGATGAGGATGTGAACCCCGCCCCATTTTTCCCTGGCGGCCGCGACCATCGCCTCCATCTGCTCGTACTCGGTGACGGAGTGACCGTTGGCGAGCGCCTGGCCTCCGGCGGCCTCGATCTCCTCGACCACCTTCTGCGCCGCGTCGGAGGTGCCCGTTCCGTCGCGTGAGCCGCCCAGATCGTTGACCACCACCCTGGCGCCGCGCCGTCCCAATTCGAGCGCATATTCGCGGCCGAGCCCGCCGCCCGCGCCAGTGACGATCGCGACCTTGTCCTTGAAGTCGATGGTCATGGGTTCTCTCCGTGTCTCGGTTTACGTGAAGGTCAAGCTGGGCCCGCGTTGGCACCATCGCGCGGGCGATGCAACCGGGCGGCGGCACCGCCGCGATGCCGTAGCGGCGAGTCTACCAGCCCTCGAGCAGGGGGACCAGTTCGGCGAGCGAATCGATCACCGCGTCGCCGCCAAGCAGACGGGCCGGCCTGTCGTTGTATCCATAGGCCGCGACCACCACCGGCACCCCGGCGGCCCGTGCCGCCATGACATCCCAGCTGCTGTCGCCCACATAGGCCATCCGGGGCGGGCGGGGGAGACCGGCCGCGCAGCCTTGCCGCGCCTCGAGGATCGGATCGGGCGCGGGCTTGGCGCGCCCCTTGCCCAGCGTGTCGCCCCCGATCACGGTCGTGAAGCAATCGAGGAGATGCAACCGGGCGAGGATGTCGCGCGCGAAGGTTTCGAACTTGTTGGTGATCACGGCCATGGCGACGCCGCGGCCGCGAAGCTCCGCCAGAACCGCCTTCGCGTGCGGGAAAGGCCTCGTCCAGACAGCGCAGTTCTGCCCGTAATAAGCCAGCATCTGCTTGTAGAGGCGATGGAACTCATCCGCGCGAAGCCCCCCTTGCTCGTCGATCGCCTTGCCCAGCATCGCCTTGGCCCCGCCTCCGATCAGATCCCTGGCGTGGTCCGGCGGCACAGGATCGAACCCCCCCAGCGCCAGCGCGTGATTGACTGCGGCGGCCAGATCGCGGTGCGTGTCGAGCAGGGTCCCATCGAGATCGAAGCCGACAATGTCGAAAGGAAAACGCGCCATTCGCCCGGCGCCATGCCCGTGCCCGCTTTAATCCGCAAGCGAACGGTGGCAGAGCGCGCGCCATGATCTCCACGAACCGAGAATTCGCCGCCATCGTGCTCGCCGCGGGCAAGGGCACGCGGATGAAGAGCGATCTCCACAAGGTGCTGCACCCGATTGCCGGGCGGCCAATGCTCGATCATCTGCTGGCCAGCGTGGGCGAGCTCGGCCCGGCGCGGACCGTGCTGGTCGTCGGGCATGGCCGCGAGCAGATCGAGGCCGCGACCGCCGGCCGCGCCACAATTGCAGTGCAGGAACCGCAGCTCGGGACCGGGCACGCCGTGCAGCAAGCCGCCGCAGCGCTGGAGGGATTCGCCGGCGATGTGCTCGTTCTCTACGGCGACGTGCCCTTCGTCCGCCCCGCGACGCTCGAGAGGATGCTCGCGCGCCTCCATGCCGCGGATGCTCCCGCGGTGGTCGTGCTCGGCTTCGAGCCTGGGGAAGCGGGGGCCTATGGCCGGGTCGTCGCCGGTGCGGACGGCCGCATTGCGCGCATGGTCGAGTTCAAGGACGCGAGCGACGAGGACCGCGCCTGCCGGCTGTGCAATTCGGGCCTCATGGCCGTCAGGGCGGATGACCTGTTCGACCTGCTCTCGCGCGTCGGCAACAACAATGCGCAAGGCGAATACTACCTCGTGGACATCGTCAATGTGGCGCGCGACGAGGGGCGGGCGAGCGCGGTCGTGGTGACGGACCGGCCGGCCGAGGTCGCCGGCATCAACTCGCGCGGCGAGCTGGCCGCGGCCGAGGCGCAGTGGCAGGCCGAGCGGCGCGAGGAGGCGATGGCCGCGGGCGCTTCGCTTCGGGCGCCCGAAACCGTGTTCTTCAGCTACGACACCCGGCTCGGGCGCGACATCGTGATCGAGCCCAATGTGGTGTTCGGTCCCGGGGTGACAGTGCACGACAACGCCTGGATCAAGGCCTTCAGCCATCTCGAGGGCTGCGTAGTTCACTCCGGCGCCCAGGTCGGTCCATTCGCCAGACTTCGGCCGGGCGCGGTCCTCGAGCGCGGCAGCTTCGTCGGCAATTTCGTCGAGGTGAAGAACACCTTGATGCGCGAAGGCGCCAAGGCGAGCCACCTCAGCTACCTGGGCGATGCCGAGGTGGGGGCGGGGGCGAATATCGGCGCCGGCACGATCACCTGCAATTACGACGGCTATTTCAAGCACCGGACCGTGATTGGCGAGCGCGCCTTCATTGGCTCGAACAGCGCGCTGGTGGCCCCGGTGAGCATCGGCGCCGATGCCATCGTCGCTGCCGGCAGCACGGTCAGCCGCGATGTCGCGGCCGGCGAGCTCAGGATGGTGCGCGCCGAGCAGCTCGTGAAACCGGGCTGGGCCGATCGCTTCCACGATGCGATGAAGCGCAAGAAGGCGGACAGGAGCAGTTGAGCGCTGGCGCGGCCTGCGGGCGCGGGGCTCACTCCCGGCGCCTGCGCCGCAGCCAGGCGACGCCCAGGATGGCCACCAGCGCCGCGGCGCCATCGGCCAGCAGGTCGGCAAGCTCGCTGTCGCGATGGAGAATTGGGATGGCCTGGGCGAGCTCGATCGCAGCCCCCAGCGCCAGCAGCCAAAGCCATATGCGCAAGAGCGAAGCCTTCGGATAGGCAAAGGCGCCCAGCACCGCGAGCGTGGCAAACGCGAGGATGTGCTGGACCTTGTCGGACGGCGTTCCCGGCAGCGTCGGTGGCTGCGGAAGCGTGGCCATCACGAAGGTAAAGACAGCGGCACTGTAAAAGATCGCGCGGGCACGGCGTTGCATGGTTGCAACACCTCTCCGCCTCGGTGCGCCGTGGATGCGTTTGTTCCGGAAGAATTTCACTCGAGGATTGCCTTTGTTTGCCCAGGGTGGATTGGCAGGCCTTAATACCGGCTGTTCCATTCGTCTCAATTCAGGAACGCTCCGGCAAAAGATGTGTTAAGAACAAATTAATCGATAGAAGCGGGGTCATGGTCGCCAGGGCACGAACAATGGGTCGCAAACGCAAAACTGCCGCCGTGGTCGCGCTGGCGCTGACCACGGCAATGGGTGGACTGCTTTTGGCGACGGAAGTTCCGGCGAGCCTCGGCGCGAGCGGGACGAGGGCGCTTGCCGAGCTCGTGGCGCGGTCCCCGGGGGCGCGAGTCGGCGGCACCGCGCTCAAGGCGAAATCTCCGCGTTTGGCATTGGTCTCTCCCCTCGGCTCCGAGGCGAGCCCGGCGGGCGCCGAACTGCCCGGGGTGCCGCTCGCGTCCGTGCTGAGCTCCTCGGCCGGACCGGAAGGTCCGGTTCCTGCGGCCCCCGGCAGCTTCGCGTCCGATTTCGCCGCGCCCGCAATTCCCGGCGAGGGCCTCCTCGGCCAGTCCGCCCCCTCGTACCCGCTGCCGGTGGACTTCGGATCGGTCCCAGGCTTTTCGGGAGGAGGAGCGCCTTTCTTCGGCGGTGTGCCCGGCGGCATCGGCGGCGGGGGCGGCGGCGGGGGCGGTTTCCCGGGCGGGGGCGGGGTGATCGGACCTCCTCCCGCCATTCCCGAACCGTCGACTTGGCTCCTTCTCATCGGTGGCTTCGGCCTCGTTGGCGGTTCGATGCGCCGCAAGCGGCGTGCCGTCCACGCCTGAGCGAACTTCCGCGCTGCCCGGCGAGCCGCTCCGGACGCTGGCGCTGCTGGGGCTGCTTGGCGCGCTCCTGGCATGGGCGTTCTTTGGCGATGTCGAGGTGCTCAGGCGCGCGCCACCGGGGCCTTCCGCAAGCGCAAAGCCCGCCTCCGCCTTCCCCGGCGCCAGCTCACAGCGCCTGTTTCTCAGCGAAGGGGAGCGTCTTGCGGCGGCCCGGCAGGGGCTGGTCCCGCCGGACACCCGCTCGATCATCGCGACGGGGGAGAAACTCCCCTTCGGAGCCTGGCGCTGGGACACGGCAGGGGTGCCGGCGGGCCGGATCGCGGTCCGCGTCGACCTTGCGCGCCAGCTCGTGTCGGTCTTTCAGGGGCCGCACGAGATCGGCACGGCGGTGATCGTTTACGGCGTCGACGGCAAGGAGACGCCGCGCGGAAAACTGCCGATCCTGGGCAAGAGCCGCGATTATCGCTCGATCACCTACGACGCGCCGATGCCGTACTCGCTGTGGCTGCGCGATGACGGCGTCGCGCTGCACGGCAGCTCGGTCGAGATGGGCAAGGCCACCAACGGCTGCATCGGTGTGCCCGTGGAGTTCGCGGAAAGGCTCTTCGACGTCGCCGCGAAGGGCGATGTCATCGAGGTGCTGGGTTGACCCTAGAAGAAGATCCACGCCGCCGCGGCCGGGACCGCCCAGCCTGCCAGGCCGAGCGCGGCGATCGTCCACAGCCGCACACCGACCGCGAGCTTGCGCCCGCCGAGCAGCGCCTCGTCCATCTCGCTGCCCCAATGATCGTGGAGCCTGGCCAGCGCTTCGTTGGGCGACAGGGGCCGTGACGGCGCCGCCGCCTGGCTCCGACTTTCCGAGCGCAGCAGCGCCGCGCTGAGCTGCGCGCGCGTCAGCGGCTTGTCGAAGCGGCAGCCGAACAGCCCTTCGTCGGTCCAGACGACTTCGGCGCAGTGGAGAGACCCGCCGGGCAGCTCGACCTCGATGGCGGACCCCGCGGCGGCTCCGGCCGTGCATTCGAGCAGCATCCCGGTGCGCGAGAGGTTGTGAACCTCGACCCCGCCCGCGCCCGCCGGGCTGGCGACTCGCGCCTCGAGCCGGAGGACGCGGCGGTCGGACACGCGCTGGTCGGCGGGATCGGCGAAGCTGGCGTGGAGCGCATGGCTGAGCATGGTGCCACACATGCGCGTGGGCGCGTCAATTCATCGTGCACGGACGTGGTTAACGCGAGTTTTGCGTTCCGCCGCGGTGAGGCTCAGCCGTCGACATGCTCGGCAAGGACGGTGAGGCCGGTCGCGGCGACTTCGGCGAAGCCGCCGCGCACCGCGATCTCCTCGGGCGTGGCGCCTTCGGTCTTGTAGACCTTGAGCATGCCGTCCTTCATCGTGGTCATGTAGGGCGCGTGGCCCTCGAGCACGCCCTCCTCGCCCTCGCTGCCGGGAACGACGACCATATAGACCTCGTCCGAGCGGACGAGTCTTTCAGGAGTCACGAGTTCGAAGTGCAGGGGCATTGTCCGGTCCTTCCCCCCTCCCCTTCGGGGGGAGGGGCAGGGGGTGGGGGCTGTCGTAAAACAAGCCCCACCCCAACCCCTTCCCTTAAGGGGAAGGGCTAGAGTTGCATCAGGCTTCCTCGGCCAGCTTCTTGGCCTTTTCGACCGCGTCCTCGATACCGCCGACCATGTAGAAGGCGGCTTCGGGCAGGTGGTCGTATTCGCCGTCGACCACCGCCTTGAAGCTTTTCACGGTGTCCTCGACCTGGACGAACTTGCCCGGGATCGAGGTGAACACCTCGGCCACATGGAACGGCTGGCTGAGGAACTTCTGGATCTTGCGCGCGCGGGCGACGGTCAGCTTGTCCTCTTCGGACAGCTCGTCCATCCCGAGGATGGCGATGATGTCCTGAAGGCTCTTGTACTTCTGCAGCGTCTCCTGGACGCGGCGGGCGGTCTCGTAATGCTCCTGGCCCACGACGCGCGGCTCGAGCACACGGCTGGTCGAATCGAGCGGGTCCACCGCCGGATAGATGCCCAGCTCCGAAATCGCGCGGTTGAGCGTCGTGGTGGCGTCGAGGTGCGCGAAAGAGGTCGCGGGCGCCGGGTCGGTCAAGTCGTCGGCGGGCACGTAAATCGCCTGCACCGAGGTGATCGAGCCCTTGGTGGTCGAGGTGATGCGCTCCTGCAAATTGCCCATGTCGGTCGCCAGCGTCGGCTGATAGCCCACCGCGCTGGGGATGCGGCCGAGCAGCGCCGACACTTCCGAGCCGGCCTGGGTGAAGCGGAAGATGTTGTCGACGAAGAACAGCACGTCCTGGCCTTCGACGTCGCGGAAGTATTCCGCCATTGTCAGGCCCGAGAGCGCGACGCGGGCGCGGGCGCCCGGCGGCTCGTTCATCTGGCCGAACACCAGCGCGACCTTGCTGCCTTCGCTGGTGGCCTTGCCTTCGGCGTCCTTGGCGATGACGCCGGCGTCGAGGAACTCGTGGTAGAGGTCGTTACCCTCGCGGGTGCGCTCGCCCACGCCGGCGAAGACCGAGACTCCGCCGTGGCCCTTGGCGATGTTGTTGATCAGCTCCTGGATCAGCACGGTCTTGCCGACGCCGGCGCCGCCGAACAGGCCGATCTTGCCGCCGCGCGCATAGGGGGCAAGCAGGTCGATGACCTTGATGCCGGTCACGAGAATGGCCGCCTCGGTCGACTGGTCGACGAACAGCGGCGCTTCGGCATGGATCGGCATCGTGGTCTCGGCGCCGACGGGGCCGCGCTCGTCGATCGGCTCGCCGATCACGTTCATGATGCGGCCCAGCGTCTTGGGGCCGACGGGAACACGGATCTGCGCGCCGGTGTTGATCACCTCCTGCCCGCGGGTCAGGCCCTCGGTCGAATCCATGGCGATGGTGCGCACGGTGTTCTCGCCGAGGTGCTGGGCGACCTCGAGCACCAGCGTGTTGTCGCCGTTCCTGGTCTCGAGCGCGCTCAGGATCGCGGGCAGCTCGGCCTCGAAGGCGACGTCGACGACCGCGCCGATGACCTGCGAGATCGTGCCGCTCCTGTTCAAATTGGCGGGTGACTGGTTCAGCTTGGGGGCGGTGGCCATGATAATGTCCTGAATGAATGAAAGAGCGCGCTACTTCGCTTTGCAGGCGGTCGCCGGGTCGGCGAGCACCCACTGGCCATCGCGCGGCGTGAGTTCGGTGGTGTTGCGGCGATATTCATCGTCGCCAAGGGCGAAGTTGCAGGTGAAATTGCTGTCGGTCATCCCCTTCGACTTGCACAGCGCCTTGTTGACCGGCTTGGCTTCGGGGCAGGCCTTGGTCCAGGCGGCGGTGAACTCCTTGCGCCCGGGGGGGAGCATCGCCGGAGTGACCGTGGGGACCGGGGTGGCGGTCGCCGCCGGGGCGTTGGCGGCCGGCTGGGTGTCGCACGCCGACACGAGGATGAGCGCGGCGAGGGGGAGAAGATATTTCACGGGGGCAATCCTTTTCGGTGCTAGCCTGGAGATGTCATGCGCTGTCGCTACAGCGCTTCCGCGCCGGCGATGATTTCGATCAGCTCGGTGGTGATCGCCGCCTGGCGGCTGCGGTTGTACTGAATGGTCAGCTTGTTGATCAGATCGCCGGCGTTGCGCGTGGCGTTGTCCATCGCGGTCATGCTGGCGCCCTGCTCGCTCGCCTCGCGCTCGAGCAGCGCGGTGAACAGCTTGGTGCGGACATAGCGCGGCAGCAGCGCGCCCAGGATCGCTTCCTCGTCGGGCTCGTATTCGACCACCGCGTCGGCGGCCGCATTGGCCTGGGCGGCGGTCTCGAGCGCGGGCACGGGCAGCAGCTGGACCACGGTCGGGTCCTGCGCCAGCGCGCTCTTGAACACCGGGTAGACGAGGTGCGCGATATCGAACCTGCCGGCGTGGAACAGCGCCACCAGCTCTTCGGCGATGGCCTCCGCCTCGGCGAAGCCGAGCTGGCGCACCGCGCTGGTGTCGTATTCCTGCTTCACCCGCGCGGCGAAATCGCGCTTGATCGGCGCCTTGCCCTTGCGGCCGACGAGGTAGAAATCCACCTCCCTGCCGGCCGCGATCAGCTCGCGCGCCTTGACCTTCGCGGCCTTGACGATGTTGGCGTTGAGGCCGCCGCACAGGCCCTTGTCGGTGTTGACCACCACCAGCAGGTGGCGCTGGTCCCGGCCGGTGCCGCGCAGCAGCAGGGGTGCGCTGTCACCCGAAACCTTGTCCGCCAGCGAACCCATCACCTTGGCGAGCCGCACGCCATAGGGCCGCGCGGCCTCGGCCGCCGCCTGCGCCCGGCGCAGCTTCGCCGCGGCGACCATCTGCTTCGCCTTGGTGATCTTCTGCGTCGACTTGACCGACTTGATCCGGTTTTTCAGTTCTTTGAGCGAGGCCACTCGAACTAGTCTCCAGTCTCACCCCTCCCCTGAGGGGGAGGGGCATTGATTAAGCGAACTGCCGGGCGAAGGTTTCGAGCGCGGATTTGACCTTGCCCGCCACCTCGTCCTCGAACTTGCCGGTGTCGCGGATGGTCTTGAGCGTCTCACCGTGCTCGTGGCGCATGTAGCTCAGCATCTGCTCCTCGTAATCGGTCACCCGGTTGACCGGGATCGCGTCGAGATAGCCGTTGGTGCCGGCGTAGATCGAGACCACCTGCTCCTCGACCGGCATCGGCGCGAACTGGCGCTGCTTGAGCAGCTCGGTCAGCCGCGCGCCGCGGTTGAGCAGCTTCTGCGTCGCGGCATCGAGATCGCTGCCGAACTGCGCGAAGGCCGCCATCTCGCGGTACTGCGCGAGATCGAGCTTCATCGAGCCCGCGACCTTCTTCATCGCCTTGGTCTGCGCGGCACCGCCGACGCGGCTGACCGACAGGCCGACGTTGATGGCCGGGCGGATGCCCTGGTAGAACAGCTCGGTTTCGAGGAAGATCTGCCCGTCGGTGATCGAGATCACATTGGTCGGGATATAGGCCGAGACGTCGCCCGCCTGCGTCTCGATGATCGGCAGCGCGGTGAGGCTCCCGCCGCCATTGGCGTCGCTCATCTTGGCGGCGCGCTCGAGCAGGCGGGAGTGCAGATAGAACACGTCGCCCGGATAGGCTTCGCGGCCCGGCGGGCGGCGCAGCAGAAGGCTCATCTGCCGATAGGCGACCGCCTGCTTGGACAGGTCGTCATAGACGATCACGGCGTGCATTCCGTTGTCGCGGAAGAATTCGCCCATCGCGCAGCCGGTGTAGGGCGCGAGATACTGGAGCGGCGCGGGCTCGGACGCGGTGGCGGCGACCACGATGGTGTACTCCATCGCGCCGTTCTCCTCGAGCTGACGGACGATCTGCGCCACGGTGGACCGCTTCTGGCCGACCGCGACATAGATGCAGTAGAGCTTCTTGCTCTCGTCCGTGCCGGCGTTGAGCTCCTTCTGGTTGATGAAGGTGTCGATCGCCACCGCGCTCTTGCCCGTCTGGCGGTCGCCGATGATCAGCTCGCGCTGGCCGCGGCCCACGGGGACGAGCGCGTCCAATGCCTTGAGCCCGGTCTGCACCGGCTCGTGGACCGACTGGCGCGGGATGATGCCGGGGGCCTTGACCTCAACCCGGCGGCGTTCGGCGGCTTCGATCGGGCCCTTGCCGTCGATCGGATTGCCGAGCGCATCGACCACGCGGCCGAGCAGGCCCTTGCCCACTGGCACATCGACGATGGTCTGAGTGCGCTTGACGCTGTCGCCTTCCTTGATCTCGGCGTCGGAGCCGAAGATCACCGCGCCGACATTGTCAGCCTCCAGATTGAGCGCCATGCCCTGCACGCCATTGGCGAACTCGATCATCTCGCCAGCCTGGACCTGGTCGAGGCCATGGATGCGGGCGATGCCGTCACCCACCGACAGCACGGTGCCGACCTCGCTGACTTCGGCCTCGTCGCCGAAATTGGCGATCTGGTCCTTGATGACCTTGGAGATTTCTGCGGCGCGGATGTCCATTGGGTAAGCGTCCTATCGGTAGGGCGAGAGCCTCAGGCCTTCATGGCCTGGGCGAGGGTGTTGAGGCGGGTGCGGATCGAGGCGTCGATGCGCTTCGAGCCCAGAGTGACGACGAGCCCGCCGAGCAGATCGGGATCGGTGCCGGCGGTAAGCTTGACCGTGCGGCCTTCGCGCGCCGTCAGCCTGCCGCGCAGCGCTTCGAGCTGGCTGTCGGTGAGCGGGTGCGCGCTGGTGACCTGCGCGGCGACTTCGCCGCGCTGCGCCGCGGCGATGGCGCGGAAGGCGCGGATCGCCGCCGGAAGCTGGGCGAGGCGGCGGTTGCGCGCGAGCACGCCGAGGAAATTGCCCGTCAGCGGCGCGAGCTTCATCGCCCCGGCGAGCGCCACGAGCGCCGCCGCTGCGGCGCCGCGGCCGACCTTGGGATTGGTGATGAGCGCGGTGAAATCGCGCGATTCGGCGAGCGCCCGGTCGAGGGTCTCGAGGTCCGATTCGACCGCGGTGACGGTTCCGCTCTCGCTTGCCAGATCGAACAGCGCGGAAGCATAGCGCCCTGCCAGGCTAGCCTGAATACCGGCGGAAATGTCCACGCGTTCGTCCTCTCGGGTTCGCTGGGAATGCGATGTGGGCCCGCCATGTCTGGGCGCGCATGAAGGCGCCCCGGCGACGGCTGGCGCGCGCCTAGCAGCGACCCCGCGCGATTGCAACACAGCCGTTGCGGCGCGCCGGCCAGCCGGTTTGCGAGAGCGGAAATGACACGCAGCGACGGGCACCGGGCCCCGCTCGGGGCGGGCGGGAAGGGAACGGGACAAGGGCTTCACCGATTCGCGGTGGAGGAATTCGAGCGGCATGAAGGGTTCCTTGAGTAAACTCACTATAACCATAAGGGTTTTTCGTGTCAAGCGAAAAATTCACCCCGCAGGTTCGCGGGTTCGTCGGGGTGCTCCAGTCGCGGCCTCAGGCCACGCGCATCCGCGGTTCCGCCACGACACGCTGGTAAAGCGCGAACAGCTCGGCGAAGTGGTCTTCCATGCTCCGCACCCGTCGGCTCGGCAGATAGGGCTCGAACCGGGGGGGCAGGGCCAGAATCGCGCGGGCTGCGTCGTCGGCCTGGGTGGCAGAGAACTGGAACGGCGGGTCGGCAAAGTCGCTGGCGCCGCCGCGGTCGGGGGCGATCACCGGCACTGCGCTCGCCCGCGCTTCGGCCGTGGTCATGCCGAAGGTCTCCGCCTCGCAGCCATGGACCAGCGCGTCGGCACTGGCGAGGATCGCCGCGAAGCGGTCGCGCTCGCGGACCGGCATGAACAGGCGGATATGCGGATTGCCGCCGATCGCCCGGACGATCCGGTCCCGGGCGCGCCCCTCGCCAAAGATCGCCAGGCCGATCGGGCGCTCGGCCCCCGCGATCGTCGCGGCCTCGACCAGCATCGGAATGCGCTTCTCGCTGGCGAGCCGGCCGGCCGCGACCAGCAGCGTCGCGTCCGGACCCAGCGAGCACTCGGCGAGCAGGTCCGCGCGCAGCGCCTCGTCGCGATGCTCGGGGCCGAAGACGCCGGGCTGGACCCCCATCGGCAGGTTGAATACATTCCCCACACCGCCCTCGGTCATCCGCGCGGCGAGGTCGGCGTTGGCGCAGATCACCGCGCTGAAGGTGCGCCCGAACTCGCGCAGCCGCTCCCAGAACCAGTCGAACCGGCGATCGACCGCGTCGGTCGAGGCGAGCCGCTCGAACCAGCGGTAGACATACGCCGACAGCGGCTCGGAGTGCATGATGAAGGCCTTGGGCACATCGGGCCGCCAGCTCATCGCGATGCTCGCGCTGCGCCAGGGGCTCGAGGCCTCGACCAGATCGGGGTTCAGCCGGTCCAGCTCGGCATGCACCGGCGCCGCATCGGTGAAGGCGAAATATTTGCGGTCGAGCGGAAAGCGCGGGCTCGGCAGGCCGACGATCCGCGCACCCGGGCCGATCTCGCGGATAGTGTATTCGGCGGCAGGAGCGAGGATGGTGACGTCGTGGCCGAACCGCCCGGCCATCGCGAGCTTCTGGTCGATATAGGTGCGGATGCCGCCCCCGAACGGGGTGTAGAACCCGCAGACGTCGACGATTCGCATCCCGGCGTTACTGGCGGTCCAGCGGCCGCATGCCAAGCCCGCGCTGGTAGTTCATCACGATGGAGATGCGGGTGGGCGTGCTCCCCGCCGTGGCGCTGGCCCGCGCCGACCTGGGCTTGCCAAGGCCGAGCTTGGGATTGGACGCGAACCCGATGCCATCGACCCGCCAGCCGAACTTGCGGTTCGAATCGCGGTCGTGGAGCACGGTCACGGCGTAGCGGCCGGGTCCGGGCACGCGCACGCACAGCGTCGGTGTGCCGCTCGCCGGAACCGGGACCTCGACACGCCGGAAAGTCTTGCCCGCGGCGACGAGCACATTGTCGTCGGCCAGAAAGTCGGCGTCGTTGGCGGGATAGACCTCGAGCTTCAACTGCCCCCGCCGATCCTTGAGACCGGCGACCTCGACCAGGAACGCGGGGCCGCTCTCGCCGGCGCGGCAGCGCCCCTCGGCGTTGCCGAGATCGGGCGTGGAAGGGATCGGCACGGCTGCTGCGAGCAACGGGAGCGCGGCCGCGAGCAGCACGGGGCGTTTCATCTTCTGTCTCCTTTGGCGAGGTCATATATTCCGAAAAACAAGGCGAGGATGAGATGGGCGGCGAGGATCAGCGCCGCCATCATCGCCATCAGCGCGGCGATCGCGACATCCTGGCCGAGCGCGAGAACCGCGATGCCGGCGAACACGAGGTCCTTGTTGGGAACGAACGGCAGCCGGCTGACGAGCAGGCGGATCGCGGAAAGCACCAGCCACCAGCCGATCTGCACCTGCGGCAAGACCAGCGCCCACAGCACCGCGTTGAGCGTGGTGGTGGCGACGATGCGCGCGACATGGATGCCGAACACGCTCCACAGCTCGGCCCGGGTGAGCGAGAAGACCAGGCGGCGCAGCAGGAAGGGGACGAGCGAGATACCGATCACGAACGCCAGCGACCAGGCGATGTCGTTGCCGTATTCGGCGAGCGGGAGCAGCGACAGATAGGGGAAGGCGAGCGCGATCAGCAGCAGGGTCATCACGTTCCCCGCGACCGCCGACATGATCGCCACGTCCTTCACCGCGCCGAACGGTGTCGCCGTCAGCGGCAGCTTGCGCCGCGCCCAGGTGTAGAAATAGACCTCGCCCACGTAGCCGAGCAGCAGCTCGTTGTAGATCAGCTTGCGGATCAGCGCGCCCATCGCCCGCCCGGTCACGCCCCACAGCTTGCGGAAGATCAGCCATTCGCTGAACGGGCCCGCGAGATAGGCGAGCGCGAACACCGCCCAGAACAGCGGCGAGGTCGGGACCAGCGCGGTGATGTCGGCGTGATCGAGGCTGCGCGCCTGCCACAGCGCGGCGGCCAGAACCAGCAGCGGCAGCCCCATCGTCAGCGCGCGGCTCCAGGTCAGCCATGGCCCGCGGTCCTGCGGCTCGAAGGCATAGCCCGCGCCCGGCGAAAGTGCGATCGTCGTATCGGTCATTACCTTATCCGGGGGAGGTTGCTCGTTCAGCATGGCGCGGCCCGATCCTTGCGGGTGTGACCGGTTGCGGATCGGAACGCGGCGGAGCGTTCCACCAGCGCCTGCATCGCGGCCAGATAGGCCGGAGCCGCTTTCCCGAGCGTGAACAGCGCGCAAAAGCGACGCATTTCAGCCGCTGGCGGCGCCATGGCGGCGGCCCGCTCCATCGCCAGGGCGAGCGATTCGGCGTCGCCCGGGCGGGCAAGCGCCCCGAAAGCACCGTCCCCCAGGAGCCAGGGCATGCTCGCGCAGCAATCGGTGGCGGCGACTGGCCGGCCGGCGGCGAGCGCCTCGACAATGGCCGCCGGGACGCCCTCATAGTCCGAGGACAGCGCCAGCGCGTCCGCCGCATCGAGCAGCGGGCGGACGTCGGCGACATGGCCGGGCAGCGCCACGCTCTCGCTCAGGCCGAGCTCGGCGACGCGGCGCTCGATCGCGCCGCGCTCGGGCCCCTCGCCGGCGATCGTCAGGCGGTCGCCGGGCCGGGCGATCCGCGCGAAGGCTTCGAGCAGGAGCGGCAGGTTCTTCTGCCGGTTGAGCCGGGCAATTGCGAGGAAGCGTCGGCCGGTTTCGGGGCCGGAGCCGGGGCGCGCCAGGCCGCGGCGCGGCCGGGGGGCAAGCTCGTCGTCGTGCAGCGCGGGATCGGGAATCGCCACTGCGCGCTCGGGCGCGATGGCCAGCTCGCTCACCACTTGCGGGAGCATCGGCCCGGCCAGCGCGACGAAGCGGTCGAGCAGCCGGCCCTGGGCCTTGAGCCAGACCCGATAGAGCGCCCGAACCGGTGCAGGAAAATCGGGCCGGACCAGATCGTTGCTGATCTTGACCAGCACCGGCGGGCAGCGGCGCCCCAGCAGCAGCTTCATCGCCGCGCAGACCACGGTGTAGGTGTTGCCCGCGCAGAAAATCACATCGGTCCGGGCGGAGGCGGGGTGGCGGAGATGGCGCCACAGGCACCAGATCAGCCACAGCGTTTCCCACCGCGCGGTCGGGAATGGTTCGCGCCGGGTGCGATAGTCGAGCGCGGGCGCCTCGGGCCGCGTCGGCCCGCGGTCCCGCCCGAGCACCACCGTCACTTCGTGCCCCGCCGCTTGCCAGCGCTCCGCCAGCCGCAGCCCGACGCGCTCCACGCCGCCGGGTTCGAAGCTGTGGATGGGGATGCAGATCCGCATGGCGACGCGCGGTCAGGCGGCCAGCAGGTCGGCGTAGCGGCCGACCGTCCGCCTGCGCGTGAAGGCTGCCAGCGTGGCATCGATGCTGTTCACGATGCTCTGCTTGGCGATGTCCCCGGGGTGGACCGCGACGCGCACGGTGGGCAGCGGCGCGAGCAGCGTCCGCCCGAGCGCGGCGGCGAGCAGCGAGGACGCGGTGCGCGGGCCGCTCCGGCTCGCCCAGGTGATCACCGGCCCGCGGGCCACGACCCTGCCGCTGGCCGGCTGCCACACGCTCATGTGATCCTCGGCAAGAGCGAAGCCGCTCTCGGCCAGTGCCGCCCGCGCGCCGGGCCCGTAAAGCCAGGCCGGGGCGATGAACCCGGCCGCCGCGCGCCCGATCGTCTCCTCGACCAGCGCCTTGCCTTCGGCCATGCGGCGCGCCGCCTCAGCCTGGTCGAGCCCGAGGAACTCGCCTTCGCGCGCGGTCATGTGCCTGGCCTTGAGCGCGGCGAGGCCGGCGTGGCGAGCGCGGTCCTGGTGGAACCAGCCGTGGACGAACATCTCGACCCCCTGATCGGCCCAGGCGCGCAGCTTGCGGGCAAACCCCGCATTGCCGCGCACCGGGTTGCGGCCCCAGTGATCGGGAACGACCAGCATGGCGAAGCGCGGACCGCCCAGGTGGCGCTCGAACTGCGCGGCCAGCCGCTCGACCGCTTCGAGCGAGCCGGGATGCACGTCGTGGATCGAGGCGACAAGGCGCTTGGCGGCGCCGCGCTGCATATCTGTCGGCTGATCGGGCACCGTCCGCTTTTCCGCTGGCTTGATGGACCCGCATGTAGGGGCTGGCGCCGCCAACCGCAAATCGCCGCTCCAGCAACGCGGTAGCGGCGGATCAGCCCGCGGGGTCGGCCGTCTGGTCGGCGGGCGGCAGGCTTGCGAGGCGGACGATCTCGCGCGCGACCTGATCGAGCCGCTTGCGATATTCCCCGCTGCGCACCGGCCATTCCTCGAGCGAGCTGGCGAATTCGAGCAGCATCGAACGCTGGTGCGCCGGGCTGCCGATCGCGTCGCTATCGTTCAGCCGGCCGCCGCGAGGTGTCGGGCGCGGTCCGCTCTGCGCTGCCGCCTGGTCCTTGGTCTGCGAAGGGATCTTGCTCAGCTTGCGGTTGCTCTTGGCCTTGCCCTTGAGCTTCTCCTTGCGGGCCTTCCTCGCCTTTTTCCGCTCCTTCTTGCGGACCACGGCCTCGGCCAGGCGGCGAATATCGGCCACGCGCGGCCGAACCTTTCGCTCGAGCAGAGCCTGGGCGAGGTCTTCGATGGCGAGGCTGGCAGTGTCCAGACGCGCGGGGACGGGGGCGGCGCCGGGCGCGGCCTTCCTGCCCGCGCGCCGCGCCCCGCTGCCGTCCGTGGCTACGACCGGTTTCACCATCTTGCGCCCTCCCGTCCCCATGCGGTGCGTGTGCAGGGACCCGCGGAGAAATTGAAGGGGCGCGCGGCGCTTGTCACAATTCCGTCAGATTTGCTCCGCCGGCTCCCTGGCCACCGAAACGATCTGCGGAGAAAGTTCGTACCATTTCGCCAGAGTCTTGAGATCGTTGACGATCTTGGGCGAAACCAGATGCGCCCGCTCGGGTCGCGTGACCAGGACCAGCGCGCCGCCGCGATGCTCGAGACGGCTTGCCAGCAAGGTCTTGTCGCTCCCGGCGGCAAAGCGCCGCGCGAGACGGACCGTCAGCCCCCAGCCGACCGCCTCGCGCAGGGAATCGGCGCTGGCGAGCGTTTCGAGCTCGTCCGGCCAGGCGGTCCTGCCGGTCGAGGCCAGAAGCGCCACCGCGACCCAGGCGCGCTGGGGCGGCGCCAGGCCCACCCAGCGCTTGTCCATGGCCCATTCGAAGGCATGCCGGGCGCGCAGATTGGGTTCGATGAACGCAGCCGCCAGCGCCAGTTGCGCAGACGCGATTCGCAATCGCGCGGGCCGCATCGGCGCACCGCCGCGATCGACCCAATCCGCGATCGCGCGGGCGAGCCGGGCGGACCCGCCGGCCCGGCCCGCGAAGTGATCGACCTGGACAAGCAAGGGGTCCTGTGCGCGCCCCGCGGCCGGCAGCCGCTGGAACAACATCCCCTCGCGCAGCCCCCACGAGGATGCCACGACGCCGGCGGGCGCCAGCTCGGCCAGGATCGCGCGCATCAAGGGGGCGGAGTCGAGCAGCGCCGGCACACGGTTCGCCGATATGCCCGGCACTCCCTCCAGATCGGCGGGTTGCAGCGCCTCGAGCGCCTTGGCCACGCGCCTGGCGTGATCGACATCGAGGCACAGCCCGTGCGGATCGGACAGCGGATAGCCGCCGGCGTGAATCGCATAGGACGCGAATGCCCGCCAGGTTCCGCCCACGAGATAGAGCATGCCGGCCTGCTTGGACGACCAGCCCGCGGCGCGAAGCTCGCGCTTGACTACGCCGCCCAGGCGGCCGGGATCGCGGCGCAGGGCCGGCAAGCGCAAGGTGCCAAGCGGGAGGCTGACCCCGCCCCGGCACTCGCCTCCGCTCACCTCGATCAGCTCGAGGCTGCCGCCGCCCAGATCGGCAACCATGCCGCGCGCATCGGGAAAAGCCCCCAGAACGCCGAAGGCGGCGCCTTGCGCTTCCTCCTCGCCGGACAGCAGCCGCGGCTCGAGGCCGAGCGCGCTGACCGCATCGAGGAATGCGCCGCCGTTCGCCGCATCGCGCGGGGCCGCGGTCGCGACTGTCACCACATCCGCGATACCAAGATCGGCGAGGATCGTGGCGAAGCGGGCAAGCGCTTCGAGCGCCTGAGTCACCGCCTTGGCGGGCATCTCCCCGGTTGCGGCCAGGTCCCGCCCGAGCCGGGCCTTGACGCTTTCGTTGAGCCAGATCTGCGGCGTTCGCGACGGTCCTGCATAAATCACGAGCCGGACCGTGTTGGAGCCAATGTCGATCACGGCCCGGTCGGGGCGAGGCGCGGTTGTCCCGCTCATCGGCCTAGGCCGCGCCCTTGCGCAGCGTCAGCTTGGGAACCCCGCCATCGAGATCGAGCGCGCCGCCGCGGCCGGACAGCGAGGGGTTGGTCATGAAATAGGCGTGCAGATTGAACCCGTTCCCATCGGCGCGCGAACGGTTGTATTCGCCGGTCGTGCCATCGAGCAGCCAGCTCTGCTCGCTGTCGAGCAGATTGGCGAGCAGCACCTGCTCGAGCACCTGAGCGTGGACGGTGGGGTTGCGGATCGGGACCAGCACTTCCACCCGCCGGTCGAGGCTGCGGCTCATGGCGTCGGCGCTGGAGATATACAGGCTCGCCCTGGGGCCGGGAAGCGCGTGGCCGTTTCCGAACGCCCAGATCCGGCTGTGCTCGAGAAAGCGGCCGATGATCGATTTCACCACGATCGTGTCCGACAGTCCTTCGATCCCGGGGCGCAGGCAACAGATCCCGCGCACGATCAGCACCACCTGAACGCCCGCGCGGCCGGCCGCGTAGAGGCGGTCGATCATGCCCTTCTCGGTAAGCGCATTGAGCTTCGCCCAGATGGTGGCCGGACGGCCCGCCTTGGCGTGGGCGATTTCGGCGTCGATCAGCTCGTAAAGCGTCTCGCGCATGTTGAGCGGCGAGATCGCGAGCTGTTCCGGGTCCTGCGGATCGACATAGCCGGTCACGAAGTTGAACAGCTTGCCCGCGTCGCGCGCCAGCGCGGGGTCGGCGGTGAAGAAGCTCAGATCGGTGTAAACCCGTGCTGTCACCGGGTGATAGTTGCCGGTGCCGAAGTGGCAGTAGCTGCGGTATCCCTCGCCCTCGCGGCGGACCACCATGGAGACCTTGGCGTGGGTCTTCCAGTCGACGAAGCCGTAGATGACCTGGACCCCCGCCTGCTCGAGCTCGCTCGCCCATTTGAGGTTCTGCTCCTCGTCGAACCGCGCCTTGAGCTCGACCACCGCGGTCACCGATTTCCCGCGCTCGGCCGCCTCGATCAGCGCCGCGACCACGGGCGACTGGTTCCCGGCCCGGTAAAGCGTCTGCTTGATGGAAACCACCGCCGGATCGCAAGCCGCCTGGCGCAGGAAATCCACCACCACCTCGAAACTTTCGTAGGGGTGGTGAATGATCAGGTCCTTCTCGCGAATGGCGGCAAAGCAGTCGCCATCGTGCTCGAGGATGCGCTCGGGATAGCGCGGGGCATAGGGGGTGAACTTCAGGTCCGGACGGTCCTCGTTCACGATCTCGGACAAGGAGGCGATGCCCAGCAGACCACCGATCTTGCTGACGAAGGCGTCGCCCTGGTCGAGCTTCTCTCGCAACAGCTCCTCGGCCTCCTGATCCAAGTCTTCCTCGATCTCCATCAACACGACTATGCCCCGCCGGCGCCGCTGGATTGTGCTCCGGAACCTTAGCCTCCGGTCCTCGTCGTCTCCCTCTAGCTCTCTGCCGCTTTCTCGCAGGCCCCGAAACGCGCCTTCGCCGCTGACCGTTAAACCGGGGAACAGCAG